>JACCDM010945141.1_pt1 | contig 10486 bp, 10 predicted proteins | sample 7445851 | NCBI WGS metagenome assembly JACCDM01 (sample SAMN15323438, study PRJNA562643) | freshwater metagenome | isolation source: river surface water | place: USA:Blue River Watershed | collected 2017-08-16
CCGAAGACCAAGCTGCCCGCTTCCATGCGCAAGTGGCCGCCAAAGACAGCGGCGACGACGAAGCCATGTTCTACGACCACGACTTTGTGCGCGCCCTCGAATACGGCATGCCGCCCACCGGTGGCTGTGGCATTGGCATTGACCGCTTGATGATGTTGCTGACCGACAGCCCCAGCATCCGCGATGTCATCTTGTTCCCGGCCTTGCGCCGCGAAAGTTAATTCGGCATTGCCATCGCCATCCGACCCAGCACGATTTGAGGCGGAAAATAAATATATTTGACTTATATTTCTAATATATATTGAACTCTATTTTGTTCATTTATCCATCGCCAGTTGATATACTTTTCTCAAATAAAAGTGAGAATTGAATTACAAAAATCACACAGGAAAAACCATGCCTTGCAGTTCATGTAATAGCAGGTGTTAGATGGAAAATTGGCAAGAGGAAATGATCAATATGCTGCTGAATATTGATTTTTTTGATGAACTCGAAATATTCAAGCGCGTCAAAAATGCAGCCTCAGCATTGGGCTTTGAATATGTGGCCTATGGCTTGCAATTGCCACTACCGATGACCAAACCGAAGGTCATGACCCTTAGCTCTTATCCCAGCCAGTGGCAAAAGCGATATGAAAAACAAGGCTACTTAGAAATCGATCCCACCGTTCGCCATGGCCTACGTTCTTGCGAACCCCTTCTTTGGAAACACGAGATTTTTAATCTGACTTCGCTTTTCTGGGAAGAAGCACAAGCAGAAGGTCTGAACTTTGGATGGTCGCAAGCCTGTGCAGACGTTCACGGTCTCGCGGGAATGTTGTCACTGGCGCGATCGCATGAATTCATTTCGCGCAGCGAATTGGCAGCCAAGGAAATGAACATGCGCTGGTTGACCCACTTGGCGCATCTGACGCTTTCGCGTCGAATTTTTGCCACATTCAAGAAGCAGCATGACCCGCATCTCACCGCCCGAGAAATTGAAGTGTTGAGGTGGACCGCTGACGGCAAATCAGCTGAAGATATCGCCGATATATTAAAAATTTCTGGAAATACTGTTAATTTCCATATCAAAAATTCGACTTTAAAACTTAGCGCAAGTAACAAAACAGCAGCTGTTTTGCGTGCGGCCATGTTTGGATTACTTTACCGACGATGACCCAACAGCTGGGATAGCTACACTCGAAGGCATGGAAATTTGGATGCAATCTGTGCTCACTGCTCTGGCCTTGCCGCAATATGGGTTGAGCACCGTGTTCGTGGTGTCTTTGGTATCTGCCACGTTGCTCCCCATGGGTTCAGAGCCCGTGGTATTTGGATTGGTCAAACTCAACCCCGAGTTGTTTTGGTATGTGGTGGTGGTTGCGACGGCAGGCAACACCATCGGCGGCGCCATCAGCTGGTGGATGGGCCACGGTGCGCACAAGATAAGAGATCAATTCAGTCAACGCCAACAGGCCTCGACACAAGAGGTCCGCGCTTTGCGCTGGCTTCATTCGCTCGGGCCCAAAGCTTGTTTACTGAGCTGGTTACCTGGCGTCGGCGACCCGCTGTGCGCATTGGCTGGCTGGCTGCATTTGCCCTTTTGGCCTTGTGTGATTTACATGGCCATCGGGAAATTTGCGCGCTATGCCATTTTCACGGCCTGCCTGCTGTGGCTATTTCCACAGGAGTGGAACTGGATCCTTTGAAACTAGACGTCTCAAACGACTGCTGCAGCTTCAACCTCAACACCCATCTGAGTCAATGCATCTGCCAAGTGACCCACTGTGCGATCCACGTTGTGTAATTTTTCTAAGCCGAACAGACCAATCCGAAAGGTCATGAAGTCTGAGGGTTCATCGCACTGCAAAGGAACGCCAGCAGCAGTTTGCAAACCCAAGGCCAAAAACTTTTTGCTGTTGTGCATGCCTGTGTCGTGGGTGTAACTCACGACAACACCAGGCGCTTTGAATCCCTCTGCAGCCACGCTTCGGATGCCGCGACTTTCGAGCAAGGCACGAACTTTGGAGCCCAATTCAATTTGCTCTGCGCGTACTTTGTCGAACCCGTAGGCACGTGTTTCTTTCATGACTTCTCTGAGTCGGCTTAACGCATCGGTAGGCATCGTCGTGTGATACGAGTGGGTACCGTTCTCGTAGCTTTCCATGATTTGCAACCATTTTTTCAGATCGCAGGCAAAGCTGGTGCTGCTGGTTGCGTCAATGGCTTCCCGTGCACGCGCACTCAACATCACCATGGCACAACAAGGTGAACCACTCCAACCTTTTTGAGGGGCACTGATGAGCACATCCACACCCGTCTTTTCCATATTGACCCACATTGCGCCCGAGGCAATGCAATCCAAGACAAACAAGCCGCCCACTTGATGCACAGCATCCGCAACTTGGCGTAGGTAGTCATCGGGAAGGATCAATCCAGCCGCTGTCTCAACGTGTGGAGCAAATACCACCGCAGGCTTTTCAGACAAGATGGTGGCGACCACCTCCGCCACAGGACAGGGCGCCCAAGGGGCTTGCGAACTGTCTTCGGTGCGACGGGCTTTCATCACGATAGATTGAGAAGGGATATGACCCATCTCAAAAATTTGCGTCCAGCGATAACTGAACCACCCATTGCGAATAACCAATACTTTCTTGCCTGTTGCAAATTGACGGGCCACGGATTCCATACCAAACGTGCCACTGCCAGGCACCAAGACGGCGGACTTGGCGGCATACACCTCTTTGAGGATGCTGGAGATGTCCGTCATCACGCCCTGAAAGCGTGCAGACATGTGGTTCAGCGCACGGTCTGTGTACACCACAGAAAATTCAAGCAATCCATCGGGGTCAATGTTCTTCAACAATCCTGGCATATCAGTCTCCGTGAGTTAGGTCGTCTTCTTTAACTGCTGAACAAGAAATTCATCACGTCGCCGTCTTTCACGACGTATTCCTTGCCTTCTGCACGCATCTTGCCAGCATCTTTGGCACCTTGCTCACCTTTATAGGTGATGAAGTCGTCAAATGCAATGGTCTGGGCACGGATATAGCCCTTCTCAAAATCGGTGTGGATCACACCCGCAGCTTGTGGGCCGGTGTCGCCCACGTGGATGGTCCAAGCGCGCACTTCTTTCACGCCTGCGGTGAAATAAGTTTGCAGACCCAAGAGTGTGTAGGCCGCGCGGATCAAGCGGTTCAAACCGGGCTCGTCTTGGCCCAACTCTTTGAGGAACTCCAAGCGGTCGGCGTCTTCCATCTCAGACAACTCCGCCTCGATCTTGGCGCAGATGGCCACCACGGGTGCGTTTTGCGCGTGTGCAAAAGCTTTGAGGCGGTCGAGGAAGGGGTTGTTCTCGAAACCATCTTCCGACACGTTGGCCACAAACATGGCGGGCTTGGCGGTGATGAAAAAGAACTGCTTGAGTTCGGCGCGCTCTTCTTTGCTGAAATCGATGGTGCGCACGGGTTTGGTGTCGTTCAGCGCGGCTTGGCATTTCTCAAGAATGGCCATTTGCTTGACGGCTTCTTTGTCGCCCGAGCGCGCAATTTTGCTCACGCGGTGAATGGCTTTTTCAACCGAGGCCAAGTCGGCCAAGCACAGCTCGGTCTGGATGACTTCGATGTCGGCAATCGGGTCAACTTTGTTGGCCACGTGGATCACGTTGGGGTCTTCAAAGCAACGCACCACGTTGACGATGGCGTCGGTTTCGCGGATGTGGGCCAAGAACTTGTTGCCCAAGCCCTCGCCTGTGCTGGCACCTGCGACCAAACCGGCGATGTCCACAAATTCCACAATCGCAGGCACGATGCGCTCGGGCGTGATGATCTCAGCCAACTGCTGCAAACGGGGATCGGGTACTTCGACCACGCCGGTGTTGGGTTCAATCGTGCAGAAGGGGTAATTCTCAGCCGCGATGCCCGCTTTGGTCAGGGCGTTGAACAGGGTGGATTTGCCAACGTTGGGCAAACCCACGATGCCGCATTTCAAACTCATACAAATATCCTTTTAACTGCGGCAGATTGTAAGTGCGCGCCAAAAAGGCAGCTTCTGGCACCGAATCAAAACGCCCAATCTGCCGAGACGCGCTGGCCCACGCGCAACACCTGGCCAACCCCTGTCAAGGGAATGCAGTTCATGCCAAAGGTGACCGCCCCCTTCACGCGTGCGTCTTGGCGGTAGACCTGCAAGGTGTCGCTCACCGCGGGATGTGACTGAGCCGAATCTGGATCGATGTTGGGGATGGGACAACGCGGACAGGGCTTGACGGGTTTGAGTTGCACCGCGCCGAGGGTCATCGTGCCGATGCGGTCTTCGTCGTGCGCCATCACACCGTCCAACACCAGGTTGGCGCGAAAGCGTCGCATGTCCACCGCCACTTCGCCTTGTGCTTGCAGACGGGCGTTGAGTTCATCCAGCGATGCGTTGCTGGCCACCAGCAGAGGGAAGCCGTCGCTGAATTGGTTTAGGGCTGGCACGCCTTGCGTCCAAGTGGCATTGCTGTGTCGGGCGTGTTGTTCATCAAAGCGAACTAAGCGCAAAGCGCCGAAACCATCGCCCAAAAAATCGGTGAACCACGCGCTGGCCTCGGGCCCCATGTCAAACGCAGGCACCGCGTCGTCCCACACGCGCACCTGTGTGCGGATGGCCTGCACTTTGGCAGAAGGCTGCTGCAATGGCAGGTGCAAGTCCGCCTGCCCGGCTGCTCGCAAGACCAAGCTGTCGTGGGTCAACGCTGGGTGAATCAAGGCCATGCGGGGTAACTCGCGCTGGGTCAGCATCTCACCTTCGGCGTCCACCACCATCCAGGCGCGGTCGTAGGCCAAGCCGGTGGGCGTGAGCATGGCCTCAGGCATCGAGATACCCGCACATGACTTGATGGGAAAAATCCACAACGCCGCAATGTGGGCATCAAACACGGACTGTGGGGATGTTGGATCGTTGGCCATGCGGCATTGTGCCGCCCTCCTACAATTGAAGCATGGCTCAAAAATTTGACGTTTGTATCCGCGGCGATGGCATGGTGGGACGCACCTTGGCGCTGCTGCTTGCACGTCAAAAATTGCGCGTCGGCTTGGTCGCTTCTTCTTCCCAAAATAAGCCTGACGTTAGGGCTTACTCACTCAACAGCGCTTCATGTGACTTGTTGTCAGATGTACGCTGCTGGCCCGATGCCTGGCATGCTACCCCTGTGCAACACATGCGTGTGTGGGGCGACGATGGTGGCTTTACCCACTTTGAAAGCCCCACACCCGAGGGGCTCACTTGGATCGTCGATGTGCCTGTGCTCGAAGCCCAATTGGCCGATGCCGTGCGTTACCAAGCTGAGATCACCCCACTCACCGCGCCTGAGGCAGCCGCATTGACTGTGGTGTGCGAAGGCCGCGCCAGCACCACCCGCACAGAGTTGGGAGTGCAGTTTGATGTGCTGCCTTACCAACAACATGCGGTGGCCGCCCGCGTGCGTGGCAGCATCCCGCACCGTGCGCAAGCGTTGCAATGGTTTGCTCAAGGTCCTCAGGGTTTAGAAATTTTGGCGCTCCTGCCTTTAGGCGGCGCACAGGGTGACACCGCTGGTCTGGTGTGGTCATTGCCGCCTGCGCGCGCGCAAGAGGTGCTGGCCCTCGACGCACAAGCTTTTGCGCAGGCACTCGAAACTGCCAGCCACGGCGTACTGGGTCAGCTAGAACTCACCACCGAACGCGCCATGTGGCCGCTGCAACTGGCGCGGGCCGATCGTTGGACCGGCAACTTTGCCGACGGCAGCGCTTGGGCCTTGGCGGGCGATGCAGCGCACAACATCCACCCGCTGGCCGGCTTAGGGCTCAACCTTGGCTTGGCCGATGTGGCCGAGTTGGCCCAGGTGCTGAAAGCGCGCGAAGCCAAAGACTATTGGCGCAGCGTCGGTGATCGCTACTTCTTACGCAGCTATGAGCGCGCGCGCAAAGCCGACATGGTGCCCACTTGGCTCGCCTGCGATGGCTTGCAACGTCTGTTTGCACATCCGAACACCGGCGTGCAGGCGCTACGCAATTGGGGCATGAATGGCTTCAACAGCTTGGCTCCGATCAAAGCATGGGCCATGCAACAGGCGATGGGCTAAGCCCACCATATTTTTCACGTCAACGAGAGCACGCATGCCACACACCCTTCGTCACTTCATCGCTGCCGCCCTGTGTGCGCTCAGCTTCACCACGGTTTGGGCGCAAGGGCATGAAGCCACGATCCGCAAAAACCTGAGTGAACGCATTCCACAGATTCCCAAAATCGAAGAAATCAACCGCACACCGCTGGCTGGTATTTACGAATTGCGTCTGAGCACCAACGAGATTTACTACAGCGACGCCGAAGGCAATTTTCTGATTCAAGGCAACTTGATCGACACCAAAAGCAAGCGCAACCTGACCGAAGAGCGCGAAGCCAAACTCAGCGCGATTGACTTCAGTAGCCTGCCTTTGAAAGATGCCATCACGATCGTGCATGGCAATGGCAAACGCAAACTCGCTGTGTTTGAAGACCCCAACTGCGGTTACTGCAAACGCTTCGAGCGTGACTTGGCCAAGGTCGACAACGTCACGGTTTATTTGTTCTTGTTTCCTGTGTTGGGCCCTGGCTCGGTTGACAAGTCACGCAACGTCTGGTGCGCCAAAGACCCGGCCACGGCATGGAAAGATTTGATGACGCGCGACCAAGCCCCCGCCAACGCGCAGTGCAACACTGCCGCGATTGAGCGCAACCTTGAGTTTGGCCGCAAATACAAAATCACCGGTACACCCACCTTGGTGGCACAAGATGGCACACGTGTGCCAGGTGCCATCAACACCGCACAAATCGAAAAACTGCTGGCCGATGCCAGCCGCTAAATCAGCCCATCCCACACACGAGTCTCACCATGGTTCACACCTCCATCACCCCCGACAGCGACGCTGGTCAGCTGATTGAACGCTTGGGCTATGCAGGCCTCATCCCCTTTGTGGTGCTGGCGTTTTTCATGTGGATCGTCACCCCAGAAGCCCACCCATTTGTGGCCATCGCCCTGAGTGCTTACGCCGCCACCATTGCATCTTTTTTAGGTGGCATCCACTGGGGCATCGGTTTGCGTCACAACGCACCACAACGCAAACTGCACATGGTGTGGGGCGTGGTGCCCTCGCTGGTGTCGTGGATCGCGGTCATCATGCCCGCCTATGCAGGTTTGCCTTTGTTGGCCCTGCTGTTGATCGCCTGTTATTTGGTCGATCGCAAAACATGGTCTGAAGCGGGACTACGCGACTGGATGACCTTGCGTTTTCGTTTGACTGTGGTTTCCACCTTGTCTTGTTTGTTAGGCGCTGCAGCCACTTAACGCGACACATCTCACCATGCACGCCCCCATCCACTTTCGCATCGAAGCCGCCGACCTGCATGCACACCTGTACGGCGTGACACTCACCATTGCAAAGCCCTCCGCCCACCAACAGGTGGTGTTGCCGGTGTGGATTGCCGGCAGCTACATGGTGCGCGAGTTCGCCAAACAAATCACGGGCATTTCCGCACGTCAAGGCAAGCACCCGATTGCGCTGCAACAGATCGACAAATGCACCTGGCAACTCAACTGCGACGCAGACCAACCCGTCACCCTGCACTACCAAGTACACGCCCACGACGATTCGGTGCGCACCGCTTGGCTCGATGCGCAACGCGGCTTTTTTAACGGCACCAGCTTGTGCTTGCAAGTACTGGGGCAAGCCGATGTGCCACATCATGTCGAGCTGGGGGGCTCGAGTTTCAATCAGCACCAAGGCACCCCATGGCAAGTCGCTACCGGCCTCACCCCTGTCAAGGTTGACCGCCATGGCTTTGGCACCTACGTCGCAGCGGATTACGACGAGTTGGTGGACTGCCCGGTGGAGATGGGTGCGTTTTGGTCGGGCAGCTTCAAGGCCTGTGGCATTGAGCACCGCTTTGTGGTGGCTGGTGCCACACCCACCTTTGACGGCGAGCGCTTGCTGCACGACACCCAAAAAATTTGTGAAACCGCGATCACTTTTTGGCATGGCAAGAAGCGATCGCACATTCCACACAAGCGCTACGTGTTCATGCTCAACGCGGTGGCCGATGGTTATGGTGGCTTAGAGCACCGCAACTCCACGGCCCTCATTTGCAACCGTGCCGACTTGCCGCGTCTCAGCGACAGCAAGCCGCACGACGCGAAGCAGAGCGAGGGCTACACCACGCTGTTGGGCCTGATCAGCCACGAGTATTTCCACACTTGGAACGTCAAACGTTTGCGCCCTGCAGAGTTTGCGCACTACGACTACACCCAAGAAAACTACACCGAGTTGTTGTGGTTCTTTGAAGGTTTCACCAGCTACTACGACGACTTGCTGTTACGTCGCGCAGGCTTGCTCGACGATGCGCAGTACCTCAAACTGTTGAACAAAACCATCAACCAAGTGCTGCAAACGCCTGGACGTCATGTGCACAGCGTGGCGCAGTCGAGCTTTGAGGCGTGGACCAAGTACTACCGCCCAGACGCCAACAGCCCCAACCTCACCGTCAGCTACTACACCAAGGGCGCGTTGGTGGCACTGTGTCTGGACCTGTCATTGCGTCTGCATGGCGTGAAAAATCACAGCGTCTCGCTCGACGATGTGATGCGCGGCTTGTGGGCGCGCTGCCACACCCGACCCCGTCAAGGCCCCATGCAAGAAGCCGATGTGTTGGCAGTTCTCAAAGATCTGACCGGTCGTTCTTGGGCGTCCGAATTCAAAGCCTGGGTGCACGGCACCCGCGATCTGCCGTTAGAGAAGTTGCTCACTTCCCACGGCGTGAGCGTGCTTCATGATCCTGCGCAATTGGCCCAGCGCTTGGGCCTGCGCGTGGTGGAGGACCACAGTGTGCAAATCAAAACTGTGCTGAACGGCAGTGCTGCACACCGGGCGGGCTTCGCACCCGGTGATGAATGGCTGGGCGTGGAAACCACAGGTCAAGCAGCCTCGGCTTGGCGCATCAAAAAACTCGATGACCTGCTGCTCTACGCTGGCACCGGTAAAAAAGTGGTGGCCCTGATCAGCCGCGACCGCAAGTTACTCAAGCTCTCACTCACATGGCCCCTGCCGCAAGACCACGCCACATGGCGTCTCGCGATCGACAATGCCAAGCAAATCAGTCGGTGGCTGGCTCTATAGTTAGCCCATCTACCCCACTTCATTCTTTTTTCTGGAGTCCTTGCATGAGCTACGAATTCATCACCGTTCACACCGAAGCTGACAAAGTGGGTGTGATCACCCTCAACCGACCCAAACAACTCAACGCGCTGAACGCGGGGCTGATGATTGAGTTGGGTCAAGCCTTGAAAGCCTTTGATGCAAACGAAGCCATTGGCTGCATGGTCATCACCGGCAGTGAAAAAGCATTTGCTGCGGGTGCCGACATTGGCGCCATGGCCACCTACACATTTGCCGACGTTTACAAAAACGACTACATCACTCGCGATTGGGAAACCATCCGTTCTATCCGCAAACCTGTCATCGCAGCCGTGAGCGGTTTCGCCTTGGGCGGGGGCTGCGAATTGGCCATGATGTGCGACTTCATCATTGCCGCCGACAACGCCAAATTTGGTCAGCCTGAAATCAAACTCGGTGTCATCCCTGGCGCTGGTGGCACACAACGTTTGCCACGCGCGGTGGGCAAGTCCAAAGCCATGGACTTGGCCTTGACCGGTCGCATGATGGACGCGACTGAAGCCGAACGCTCGGGCTTGGTCAGCCGCGTGGTGCCACTGGACAAACTGATGGAAGAAACCCTGGGTGCCGCCTTGATGATTTGTGGCTTCTCACAAATCGCCACCATGGCTGCCAAAGAATCCGTGAACCGCGCCTTCGAAGGTACCTTGGCCGATGGCGTGATGTTTGAGCGCCGTTTGTTCCACGCTTTGTTCGCGACGACCGACCAGAAGGAAGGCATGGACGCATTCGTCAACAAACGCGCAGCCGAATTCAAGCACCAATAAAGCCGGGTCGGATCTAAAGGCCCACAACGCGTGGACCTTTCGTCCTTGGCTAGGATGCGTCATTGTTTTTTAACGGAAGCCTCCCATGGAACTGCTGACCGACCCGCAAACGTGGATCGCTTTTGCCACCCTCACCGCGCTCGAGCTGGTGCTGGGGATCGACAACATCATCTTTATCTCTATCTTGGTCGACAAACTGCCCGTTGAAAAACGGGAGTTTGCAAGACGCATTGGCTTGTTCATGGCCATGTTCATGCGCATTGGCTTGTTGATGTTGCTGTCGGTCATCGTGGGCTTGGTCGAACCCTTGTTCACCGTTTTTGGCCAAGATATTTCCGGTCGTGATTTGATTTTGATCCTCGGCGGCCTTTTCCTGATTTGGAAAAGCACCGGTGAAATCCACCAATCGCTAGAAGGTGATGAAGAGCACGGTACCAACGCCGCTGCCAACACCATGGCCTCGGTCATTCTGCAAATCATGGTGATTGACTTGGTGTTCTCGCTGGACTCCATC
>JACCDM011886628.1_pt1 | contig 10485 bp, 9 predicted proteins | sample 7445851 | NCBI WGS metagenome assembly JACCDM01 (sample SAMN15323438, study PRJNA562643) | freshwater metagenome | isolation source: river surface water | place: USA:Blue River Watershed | collected 2017-08-16
CCAACGCTGCCAAATACGGCGCGCAGTTTTTGTTGCAGCCCCCTCGCCCACCGCATTGGGGCGGCTATCGCTTGGTGCCCGACCAATGGGAGTTTTGGCAAGGCCGCAAAAGCCGTTTGCACGACCGTTTGCGCTATCGGCTAGACAATGGCGCGTGGATTCGCGAACGCCTAGCGCCCTGACACTCTGTCAGCAAAGGTTTTCAGAAACTTTTGCACCTTGGGTGCCACCACAAATGCGCAATAGCCCTGCTCAGGGTGATTGGCAAAGTAGTCTTGGTGGTAATCCTCTGCGGGATGGTAGTTGTCCAGCATGGCCAACTCTGTCACCACCGTTGTGCCAAGGTGGCTTGACACTTGCTGCATGACCTCTTGGGCCACGGCTTGGTCATTGGCATCGCTGAGATAAATACCACTGCGGTATTGGGTGCCCACATCGTTGCCTTGTCGGTTCAAAGTGGTGGGGTCGTGCACCACAAAAAAGATTTCTAACAGAGCACGCAAATCTATCAGCTGCGGGTCATACACCACGCGCACCACTTCTGTATGGCCCGTGTCACCCTCGCACACACGCGCATAGGTGGGATGGGGGTCGTGCCCGTTGCAGTAGCCCGACTCGACATCCACCACACCCTTGACACGCACAAACACCGCTTCTGTGCACCAAAAACACCCTCCACCCAGAGTGATAACCTTGTGGCCTGAGTTGGGCGATGGCGTGTGTGTGTTCAGCTCGTTCATGAATGCATGATAAACATGGAAAGCCTGCTCTTTTTAAAACCCATCCTCACCAACCTGATATTGCCAGCGGCCTTGGCCCCTTTGCTGACCTTGCTACTGAGCGTGTGGGCTTGGCAACGCGCCCCCAAACAAGCCCGTGTGCGCGTGCCGCTATGCCTGAGCATGTTGTGCAGTGTGGGCTTTTGGTTCATCAGTTGCCCTGCGGTGGCGGTGTGGTTGTCCACCCACGCACTGCCACCGGTGCCCGTCACCACGCCCCAAGCCTTGCAACAACAAGATGTTCAAGCGATTGTGGTGCTGGGTGGGGGGCTTGACTTGCAGGCGCAAGAGTACGGCGCACCCAACCTCTCTAACGCCAGCATGTCTCGGTTGCTTTATGGTTTGTACTTGGCGCAGCACACGCAATTGCCCATGGCCTTCAGCGGCGGCAAAGGCTGGGGGTCTTCGGACACGCCAGCCACCGAGGCCGGTGTCGCCAACGCGGTGCTCAAACGCTTGCATGCGCCTGCCTTGCGTTGGCAAGAGGACGCTTCTCGAGACACTTTTGAAAATGCGCGATTCACAGCTGAGTTGCTGAAACGAGATGGCATCGAACGCATCGCTTTGGTGACCCATGCGTGGCACATGCCCAGGAGCTTGCGACATTTTGAAGCCACAGGGTTGAGCGTTGTGCCGGCCCCCATGGGCTTCATCCGCACCAGCGCGACGCCTGTGTTGCAATGGATTGCCCAAGCCGGGGCCTTGCAAGACAGCAGTACCGTCATCAAAGAATGGCTGGGCATGCGCCTCATGTGACGCCTTTTCTGGCTTTTTCGGTTACATTAATAACCCGCCAGTCATTAACAATGTGCCGTGCAAGCCAAGACCGCTTCCTCCCTCACAGACAACAGCCCCAAGCGTGAACGTCGCAAAGAAGCTCGCCCTGGCGAACTGTTAGACGCCGCGTTGGCGTTGTTTGTTGAAAAGGGCTTTGCTGCCACCAAGGCAGAAGAAGTGGCCGCACGTGCTGGCGTGTCCAAAGGGACTTTGTTTTTGTATTTCGAGAGCAAGGAAGACTTGTTCAAAGAGGTGATTCGTCAAAACATCGCCCACCTCTTTCCCACTTGGAACGACGAGTTCACGCAGTTCACTGGCAGCAGCGCCGAAATGCTGCGCTATGCCATGACCAGTTGGTGGGAACGCATCGGTCGCACGCCTGCCAGTGGCATTCCAAAGTTGGTGATGAGCGAAGCGCAAAACTTCCCCGAGATTGCTGCCTTTTACCAAGAAGAAGTGGTTTTGCCCGGCAACGCCTTGATACGGAAAATTCTGGCACGCGGCATCCAAAGCGGTGAATTTCGCGCCCTCGACCTCGACCAAGCAGTGCACACAGTGGTGGCACCTATGATTTTTTTGATGATGTGGAGAAACTCCATCGGTTGCTCTGCGGCAAACTCGGGACATATTGACCCAGAGCGCTTCATCCAACTGCAAGTCGATGTGCTGCTCCATGGCATTTCAGCCAAATCTTGACTATGAAAATCAAAACCCGTCACATCGTCATTGCTGTCGTCTTGCTGGCTTTGTCAGCAGGCGTGATGCGCGCCTTGTCTAACCGTCGCGCACAACAGCAATTGGCAGCCACCACCAGCACCGCCCAAACCCAAATTGAAATCGCCAACAGCGATGTGGTGCTCGCCCAAGAGCGCAGCCTCATTCAAACACTGGGCATCTCGGGCACGGTCAAGGCCCTGAACTACGCCGTCCTCAAAGCCAAGGTGGCGGGCGAACTCAAGGAAGTGAACGTTCGAGAAGGCGATCGCGTCAATGCCGGTCAGGTGCTGGCTCGTATTGACCCCGTCGAATACCAACGCCGCTGGTCTCAACAACAAGAGCAAGCCGCGGCGGCCAAATCACAAATGGAAATCGCCCAACGCCAGTGGGACACCAACAAGGCTTTGTTCGATCAGGGCTTCATCTCCAAAGTGGCACTGGACAACTCGCAAGCCTCGTTGCAAGGCGCTTTGGCCAGTTATCGCGCTGGCACAGCAGGCGCAGATGTGGCCCGCAAAGCGCTCGATGATTCGGTCGTGGTGGCGCCCTTTTCAGGGGTGATTGCGGTGCGTGCGGCACAACTTGGTGAACGCGTCGGCATCGATGCGCGAGTGCTTGAATTGGTGGATTTGTCGCAACTCGAATTGGAAACTCCGCTCACGCCCAGCGACGCCATCGATGTGCGCGTGGGTCAACTGGCGCGTATCCAACTGGAGGATCGCCCCCATTTCGTCAACGCCAAAGTCAAACGCATTGGCCCCAGCGCCTTGACGGGCAACCGCAGCGTGATGGCTTATTTGTCCATGGAAGACACAGAAGGCTTGCGCCATGGCCTGTTTGCCAAAGGTTTGTTGCAGCTCAAACAAGTCCAAGCCGTGGGTGTGCCACTGTCGACCATCCGCACAGACCGCGCCAAGCCCTATGTGCAAGTGATTGAAAAAACCGGCGACAGCTTTCAAGTGGCCTACAAAACCGTTGAGCTCGGCCTGCGTGGCATCAACCCCGACCAACCCGAGGGCGAGCCGTGGGTGGCGGTCACTGGGTTGGCACCTGGCAGCAGTGTTTTGATTGGGCAAGTGGGCAGTTTGCGTGAAGGCTTGCTGGTGAAATTCACCCAAGCGCCACAACCACGCTGAACCCATCTATCAACAACACATCATGTGGTTCACCCAAGTCAGTTTAAGAAACCCGGTATTTGCCACCATGATGATGCTCGCCTTGGTGGTGCTGGGCTTGTTCTCGCTTCAACGGTTGAAGATTGATCAATTCCCCAACATTGACTTTCCCGTGGTGGTGATCACCACCGAGTACCCAGGCGCGTCGCCTGAGATTGTGGAGAGCGAAGTCAGTAAAAAAATCGAAGAAGGCGTCAACGCGATTGCAGGCATCAACGCCCTCACCTCGCGCAGCTACGAAGGCATGTCGGTGGTGATCATTGAGTTTCAACTGCACATCAATGGCCGCAAAGGGGCCGACGATGTGCGCGAAAAAGTAGCCAGCATTCGACCTTTGTTACGCAGTGACGTGAAAGAGCCCAAGGTGCTGCGCTTTGACCCCTCGAGTCGCGCCGTTTGGTCGTTGGCCGTCTTGCCCGATGACAACAACAGCCTGTCAGCCGTCGAGCTGACCAATTGGGCCGATCAGGTGTTGAAAAAACGTCTGGAAAACGTGCGTGGCGTGGGCTCTGTCGCGATTGTGGGCGGCACCAAGCGCGAGATCAATTTGTATCTGAACCCGCAAGCCATGGAGTCGCTGGGCGTCACCGCCGAGCAAGTGGTCAATGCGGTACGCACCGAATCACAAGACCTGCCCGTGGGATCGCTGAAGTCTTTGCAACAGGACCGGGTGGTGCAAATCACAGGGCGCATGGTGCGTCCCGAAGATTTCAACCAATTGATCGTGGCTCGCCGGGGCAACACACCCATTCGTTTGTCGCAAGTAGCCAGCGTGCGTGACGGTGGGCAAGAACTCAAGAACTTGGCGCTGTACAACGGTGAGCGTACCTTGCTCATGTCGGTGCAAAAAGCGCAAGATGAAAACACCATCGAAGTCATCGATGGTTTGAACCGTACGGTGACCGAGCTCAAAGCCCAGCTCCCGCCCGGTGTTCGGCTCGAGCCAGTGCAAGACGGTTCGCGCCCCATCCGTGTGGGCGTTGACAACGTGCGACGCACGCTGATCGAAGGTGCCGTGTTGACCGTGCTGATTGTGTTTTTGTTCTTGAACTCGTGGCGCTCCACAGTCATCACCGGTTTGACCTTGCCCATTGCCATCGTGGGCACTTTTTTGTTCATGTACATGTTTGGCTTCACCATCAACATGATCACGCTCATGGCCCTGTCGCTGTGTGTGGGCCTCTTGATTGACGATGCCATTGTGGTGCGCGAAAACATCGTGCGTCACGTGCAAATGGGTAAATCCGCCTACCAAGCCTCCATGGAGGGTACGCAAGAGATTGGCTTGGCAGTTTTAGCCACCACCTTGTCCATCGTGGCGGTGTTTTTGCCAATTGGCTTCATGGGCGGCATCATTGGCAAGTTTTTTCACGAATTTGGCATCACCATTGTGGCGGCGGTGTTGATCTCGATGTTTGTCAGCTTCACACTCGACCCCATGTTGTCTTCCGTGTGGCATGACCCCAGCATCCACAAACACGGTGAACACGGTCACAGCCTTGGTTTTTACGATCGCTTCATCACCCCCATCACCCGCTGGTTTGAAAATCAAACCGATCGCTTGAGTTTGTTTTACCAACGCATCCTCAGTTGGTCGCTGGCACACAAACTTGCAACCGTGGGCGTGGCTGTCGGCGTATTTGTCAGCAGCATTTTCATGGTGCCCTTGCTAGGCACAGAGTTTGTGCCCAAGGCTGATTTCTCTGAAACATCGGTGAGTTTTTACACACCCGTGGGTTCATCGCTCGAGGTCACCGAGGCCAAGGCCAAACAAGTAGAAGCCATCATCCGTGAATTTCCAGAGGTGAGGTACACGCTGTCGACCATCAACACAGGCAATGCCAGCGGCAAAATTTACGCCAACATTTATGTCCGCTTGGTCGATCGTCACTTGCGCAGCCGCAACGTTGACAGCATGTCGGCTGTGTTGCGCGAGCGGCTCAAACAAGTCCCAGGCCTCACCGTCACCCATGTGGGCTTGCTCGACACGGTAGGCGGCAACAAGCAAGTCGAGTTTTCCTTGCAAGGCCCCGATTTGCGAGAACTCGAACGCATCAGCCAGCAGGTGATGGACAAAGTGCGCCCTATTGCAGGTCTGGTCGATCTTGACTCCAGCATCAAGCCCAACAAACCCACCGTCGACATCGTTTTTCAACGCGAAGCTGCCAATGACCTCGGCCTGTCGATGGCTGCCATCAGCAACCAACTGCGCATTTTGGTGGCAGGCCAAACGGTGACCAACTGGCGTGCTGAGGACGACCAAACCTATGACGTCAATGTGCAATTGGCGCCAACATCTCGCACGGCCTTGCAAGATTTAGAACGACTGCCTTTTCAAATCGGCACCGCGCCCGATGGCAGTCCACGGGTGGTGCGCTTGAACCAGTTTGCCAAAGTGGTCGAGGGCACGGGGTCCAATCAAATCAACCGGCGCGATTTGATGCGTGAAGTGGCCATCAATGCCAACGTGTACAACCGTTCAGCCGGTGAAGTCTCCAACGACATTCGCAAAGTCATGGAAACCGTACAACTTCCCCCCGGCTACCGTTTTCAGTTTGGTGGCTCGACCAAAAACATGCAAGAGTCGTTTGGTTACGCGCTGTCCGCACTGGTGTTGGCCATTGTGTTCATCTACATGATCTTGGCCAGTCAATTCAAAAGCTTTTTGCAACCCTTGGCTTTGATGACGTCCTTGCCGCTTACCCTCATTGGTGTGGTGCTGGCGTTGTTGTTGTTTGGCTCGACCATGTCCATGTTCTCCATCATTGGCATGGTCATGTTGATGGGCTTGGTCACCAAAAACGCCATTTTGTTGGTCGACTTTGCCATCCGTGCACAAGCCCCCACCGCCCAAGCCGACGGCAGCACCAAACCAGGACTGCCCCGCGAAAAAGCTCTGTTGCTTGCCGCCGAGGTGCGTTTGCGACCGATTTTGATGACCACCTTGGCCATGATTTTTGGCATGGTGCCGCTCGCCTTTGCCATGTCGGAAGGCTCGGAACAACGCGCGCCGATGGGTCAAGCGGTGATCGGTGGCGTGATCACCTCTTCTTTGTTGACTTTGGTAGTAGTTCCTGTGGTGTACTGCTACTTGGATGACTTGGCCCAATGGTTCAAGCGCAAGTGGCTGTCAGGCTCTGCCAGTTCGGCCCGTTAAAATTTTTGCATTCAAAAACAAGCGATTTCGGAGTATTGCGATGAACCTAGAAAAAGCCCGCTTCAACATGGTTGAACAACAAATTCGGCCCTGGCAAGTGCTCGACCCACACGTGCTGAGCGTGCTCTCGAGCGTGCCACGCGAACTGTTTGTGCCAATGGCCTATCAAGCCCTTGCCTACACCGACACCGAGATTGCGCTGGGCCATGGCCAATCCATGGTGCCCCCCCGCGTGGATGCCCGCTTGATGCACGATTTGCAACTCAAGGGCAGCGAAAAAGTGTTGGAGATTGGCACAGGCAGCGGCTATTTGGCAGCCCTATTGGCCGCACGCGCACAACGCGTGATCAGCCTAGAAGTCAACTCCGAACTGGCCAGCCAAGCCCGCAACAACTTGCAACGCGCTGGCGTGACCAATGTGGATGTGCGTGTGGCCGACGGTAGCCAAGGCGCCGCATCTGACGGGCCTTTTGACGCCATCGTGTTGGGTGGTTCTGTGGCAGAGGTGCCCAAAGCTTTGTTGCAACAACTCAGCTTGCAAGGTCGCTTGATCGCCATCGTTGGCCAAGACCCGATCATGAGCGCGACCTTGTTCACCCGCACGGGTGAGGCCACTTGGGACACCCAATCATTGTGGGACACCTATGCCCCCCGTCTGCAAGGCTTTGCAGAACCTTCTCGGTTTCACTTTTAAGTGGCAACTCGCATGATCGATCAAATACAACCCGCGCAGTTAGCAGACTGGATCACCACCAAAGCAAGCTTTGGCCAAACGGTGGTGCTCGATGTGCGCGAAGCTTGGGAAATTCAAACCGCCAGCGTGAAAGCGCAAGGGTTTGTGTTGCAAGAAATTCCGATGCACACACTGCCCGCACGTTTGAATGAACTCTCGCGTGAACAACCCATCGCTTGCTTGTGTCATCATGGTGGGCGCAGCATGCAAGTGGCCGCTTTTTTGGCGCAACAAGGTTTTTCGCACGTGGCTAACATCGCTGGCGGTATCAACGCTTGGTCAGCGCAAATCGACCCCAGCGTGCCACGCTACTGATTTTTTGAAAGAACTGCTTCATGCCCTCTCGCTCAATGTTCAAAGTCTTGCCAGTCGTGGCCTTCATGGCCATGGCTTTGGCACCGGCGGCACAAGCACAAAGCTTGCAAGCCATGTATGACGCTGCAAGGGGACATGACGCCAGTTTCATTTCTGCCAAAGCGCAATTTGAGGCCAACTTGGCCAAAGCCAATCAGGCTTTGGGTGGCGTCTTGCCAAACATTGCTTTGTCTGCTTCGGCTTCTCGAACTGACTTTAGCAGTCGACTAGACGGACAAACCATCCCAACCGAGCGCATGTTCAGCACCGGCGTTGCGTCGATCAACTTGGTTCAACCCATCTACCGTCCAGCAGCGTGGGCGGCCTATCGCCAAGGCGGTCAGCAACTGCTGCAAGCGGCCGCACAATTTGAAGCCGCCGAGCAAGACCTGTTGGTCCGTGTCACCCAAGCCTACTTTGATGTGCTCACCAGTGAAGACAGCCTGACCTTTGTCAGAGCCCAAAAACAAGCGGTGGGCGAACAGCTGGCGTCGGCCAAACGCAACTTCGAAGTGGGCACCGCCACCATCACCGGCGTGCGCGATGCACAGGCACGTTTCGATTTGACAACGGCACAAGAAATCGCTGCCGAGAACGATGTCCGCATCAAACGGCTGGCGCTCGATTTGGTGGTGGGCTTGCAAAACGCGCAACCCAAACGCTTGGCCAACAACACCAAACTGGTCGAGCCACCTAAAGAAAAAATCGACGATTGGGTGAGCAAGTCTGAGCTAGCAAGCCCTCTTGTCAAACAAGCCATGCTGGCACATGAAGTGGCCAAACTCGAAGTCGACAAAGCCACTGCGGGCCATAAACCCACATTGGATGCACAACTCTCCTATGCAGGCACCCGCAACGTGAACGGTAATGCGTTCTCTAATGTTGGGTCACATGTGTTCAACCCTTCAGCTGCGGTTGTTTTGAACGTGCCGCTGTTTGCGGGTTTGACCACGATGTACCGCATTCGTGAGGCCACGGCCTTGGAAAACAAAGCACGCTCTGACCTCGAAGCGGCCAAACGCAACACCGCGCAAGCCACACGCACCGCTTACTTTGGCCTGATGAGTGGTCTGAGCCAAGTCAAAGCCTATGAAGCCGCTGAGGCTTCGAGCCAAAGCGCCTTGGACGCCAACAAACTGGGTTACTCGGTGGGCGTGAACATCAACATCGATGTGCTCAATTCACAAAGCCAGCTGTACCAGACCAAACGCGATTTGGCCAAAGCGCGTTATGACGTCTTGGTGGGCAATTTGAAACTCCGTCAAGCCGCGGGCACCTTGTTACCGCAAGACTTAGAGTCCATCAACAGCTTGTTGAGCCCCTGACACATACGGCAGCAGCGCCTCTACCGAGCGTTGTGCTGCGCCACGGTGCGATTGTGCAAACGTCAAACACGCTGCCACATAAGCGTTTTCATCGGCACCAGAGTGCACCAGTTGCAAAGCCGCTGTGATGCCATGCGCCATGTCATGCACCCGCAGGGCTGCGCCAGCTGACTCGGCGAGTTCTGCTGCTTCAGCGAAGTTGTAAGTGTGAGGCCCCATCACCACAGGGCAACCACATGCGGTGGCTTCAATCAAATTTTGCCCTCCCAGCGGTGCAAAGCTGCCCCCTAGCAAAGCGGCATCTGACAAACCGTAATACAAAGCCATTTCACCCATGCTGTCACCCAACCAAAGGCTTGGGCCTGCGCCCTGCTCAGAAGTAGGCGGACCATCAGACCAACTGCTTCTGCGTGAAACCTGCCAACCGCGCGCGCTGAGCAACGCAGCCACCTCATCAAACCGTTGGGGATGCCTGGGCACCAGCAACCACTGCACATGGTGCGCATGGGCTTGCCCTTCGAGATGCTGGTCATGCAAGGCTTGCATCGCATCCAACCACATTTGTTCTTCGCCATCGCGCGAGCTGCTCAACATCACCACGGGGTGTTTCAAACGCTCTTTCCACACCAACGCTTGGGCCAGTTGGTGTGGGTCGGGTTTGGCATCAAATTTCAAATTGCCAGTGACCCCTTTGACCGTGGCGCCCAGCGCGGTCAAACGCTGCGCATCGGCTTGCGTTTGCGCCCACACACCATCCAAGCCTTGGTAGGCAGGACGCGATAGCCAAGCCAAGCGTTGGGATTGGTGCAGACTTTTGTCGCTCATGCGCGCATTCAACAGCACCAAAGGCACATGCGCACGTTGACAAGCCCAGACCCAGTTGGGCCACACCTCGGTCTCGAGCAACACGCCCACCTGTGGCTTGAAATGATTCAAAAACCGTTGCACCACCGCAGGCGTATCCCAAGGCTGCCACACCTGCACATCGCCCGCGCGCAACAGCTCCTGCCCCTGCGCACGCCCAGTGGCTGTGCCGTGGGTGAGCAACACACGCATGCCGGGCACTTGTGCACGCAAGGCGTTGAGCAACACACCTGCTGCGCGTGACTCTCCTAATGACACCGCATGCACCCACACCAAGGCTTGCGCACGGTTGGCACTTTCTGCTGGCACGGTGTAGTGCCCAAAACGCTCGGCGATGGCAGTGAGATAACCAGACTCATGCTGCGCGCGTCGCCGCAATTTGCGCCGCAACACTGGTTGCAAGGCCCACATGATCACGCTGTATAAAAAACGCATCAATTCAGCCCCCCTACACAGCGGAGGCATGGTGCTGCCAACACACTTGCCAAGCTTGCCACACAGCGTCCACGCTCGGGATGTTGACATCCACCACACTGCATTGATGCGCCACACCGGTGGGGCCGGTGCGCCATGCGGTGTCAAAGTTATAGATCTGCACATGCGG
>JACCDM010609237.1_pt1 | contig 10483 bp, 6 predicted proteins | sample 7445851 | NCBI WGS metagenome assembly JACCDM01 (sample SAMN15323438, study PRJNA562643) | freshwater metagenome | isolation source: river surface water | place: USA:Blue River Watershed | collected 2017-08-16
AATTAAAATATATACAAAATGGACACTTCAAAAATGATCAAAGCATATTGCTTGAAAACAAAAGAAAAAAACGTACCAATGCATGATGCTGTCATCACTAAAACTGCTAAAGGCGGTTATATGGCTGGTGGTCACGATGGTAAAGGAAATAAAATGGCCGCTATCATGAGCGAAACAAATGCTTTAAAAGCAATCGCTGATGGTGTAGCAAAAAAAGGATTTTAATTTTATAAGGCCCCTTATTGTAATTTAGGGGCCTTATAAAATTCTCTAATTATTTTTCGAGGCACCCCATAAACGAGTGCCTCGATTTATTTTAATGACTTTTCATTTGTCTCCTACTCTTTTGAGTGGGCTTTTTTTATGCCTCAATCTTCACTACCCCATGATGGATCTTTGTCAATGTCGCAAAGCAATGCTCCATACTCTTAATGTCTTTAATAATTAAGATAAAGGTCTTACCCACTTGTTTAAAATGGGCATTGTTCATAGCTGTTTGTGTAAAGCTCAATAAGCCTTTGAAAATAGCACTTTCATAATAAGGTGAATCTGGACGATTAATAAAGAAGCACCTTAATGTTTCGTCCTTCAAAGTCATTTTTTCAAACCCTAATGAAATCGCGAGCCTTCTTGATTGAATAGTTGTAAATAAAGCAGCTACTTGTTTTGGCATCGGTCCAAAACGATCTATTAATTCAATTTTCATCGCTTCTAATTCTGCATCATCGGCAGATTGATCTAGACGTGTGTATAATGAAAGTCTTTCGCCAATACTTTCTACATAAGCATCTGGGATCATGATTTCCAAATCCGTATCAATTGTGCAATCTGTTACAAAATCGTCTTGTTTACTAATCTCTTCTTCAAATAATTCTTTAAAGTCGGAGCGTTTTAATTCACGCACTGCTTCTGCTAAAATCTTTTGGTACATTTCAAACCCTATCTCAGCCATAAAGCCACTCTGTTCGCCTCCTAATAAATTTCCTGCGCCACGAATATCTAAATCACGCATTGCAATCTGGAAGCCAGAACCTAATTCACTAAACTGCTCAAGGGTTTGTAAACGCTTACGGGAATCGTCAGGCAAAGTAGTCATTGGAGGAGCCAATAAATAACAGAATGCTTTTTTATTGCTTCTACCCACCCTACCTCTTAACTGGTGTAAATCACTTAATCCAAATTGATGTGCATTATTAATGATGATGGTATTTACATTTGGAATGTCCACCCCACTTTCTACAATATTTGTACAAACCAATACATCATACCTGCGTTCTATAAAGTCAAATATTTTTTCTTCTAACTGGTGTCCTTCTAATTGACCATGCGCAAAGCCAATACTTAGGTCTGGGCAAAGCTTTTGAATCATTGCACACATCTCGGCCAAACCTTGTACCCTATTATGTATGAAGAAAACCTGTCCACCTCTTTCTGTTTCAAAATAAATTGTTTCACGGATGACATCTTCATGAAACACTTGCACTTCGGTATGGATAGGTTGTCGATTGGCTGGAGGCGTATTGATAATGCTTAAATCCCTTGCACCCATTAAACTAAAATGCAGGGTTCTAGGGATAGGCGTCGCAGTCAATGTCAAACAATCTACATTCGTTCTTAATGTCTTTAATTTCTCTTTATGCGCTACACCAAATTTTTGTTCTTCATCTATCACCATTAAACCTAAATCCTTGAAATGAACTTCTTTTCCTAAAATGCCGTGCGTACCCACTAGAATGTCAATCTTACCCTCTTTCACTTTGGCAATTGTTTCTTTTTTCTGTGCAGCAGATTTGAACCTGTTTAAGAAATCAATTTCTAATGGAAAATCTTTTAGTCTTTCTTTGAATGTTTTAAAATGCTGAAATGCAAGAATAGTTGTTGGCACTAGCACCGCAACTTGTTTCCCATCTATTGCGGCTTTAAATGCAGCACGGATAGCAACTTCCGTCTTCCCAAAACCTACATCACCACAAACCAAACGATCCATTGGAGCAGGTGCTTCCATGTCTTTTTTGACATCTGCAATTGCTTTTGCTTGATCAATCGTGTCTTCATAAATAAAAGAAGCTTCTAGTTCATGCATCATATAATTATCTGGCGTAAAAGCAAATCCAGTTTGTGCTTTTCGTTGCGCGTATAATTTAATTAAATCGAATGCAATCGCTTTAACTTTCGCCTTGGTCTTGTCTTTTAATTTCACCCATGCATCCGACCCTAACTTATTCACCTTTGGTGGCGTACCTTCCTTTCCAGTGTATTTTGAAATCTTGTGTAATGAGTTAATATTCACATACAAGATGTCGCTATCCTTGTAAATTATTCTCACCGCTTCTTGCATCATGCCACTCACTTCGATCTTCTGCAAGCCACTATACACGCCTACTCCATGGTCTATATGGGTTACATAATCACCCGGATGCAAATCGCTTAAAGTCCTTAAAGTAATTGCCTTGTTTTTACTATAAGCCTGTTTTACTTTATACTTATGGTAACGTTGAAAAATTTGATGGTCTGTATAGCAAACCATTTTATGATCATGGTCTACAAAACCTTCATGTATATTTTTTACAATCGGGGTAAATTGAATTTCAGTTTTTAAATCTGAAAAAATTGCATGTAATCGTTCTAATTGTTTTGCTTGTTCTGCAAACAAAAACAAATCGTATCCCTTTTTTTCAAATTCTTGTAAATTGGCTATTAAGTATTGAAACTGCCTATTAAAACTTGGTTGCACTTGTGTACTAAATGCCAATTTAAGTTCTGTTAAGTTTGCCTGAGAACCCCACTCAATAAGATTTCTCTTTAATAACTGTTCTGTGACCGTATCCACCGGCACTAGATCGTCCAACGTTGTATGCTTCTTATGTGTTTCTAAATCATCTATTAATTTAGCAACAGGCGCATGTAATAAAAACGCTTCCAAGGCTTCCATTTGATCATTGCCTTTCTGTTGTATGAAAGTCCAATCCTTGATCCAAACAATGGTATTATCTGCAATAAATTCCATCAAAGGAATTTTCGTTGTGTCTTCGAATTGGGTCGTGACGTTGGGAATGATATTTACCTGCAATAACTTGCGCTCACTTAACTGCGTCTCTGGATCGAATAAACGAATACTGTCTACCTCTTCGCCAAATAATTCTACCCTATATGGTTTTTCGTTGCCAAAAGAGTAGATGTCAAAAATCCCTCCTCTTAATGCAAATTGTCCAGGCTCATATACAAAATCAGTTCTTTCAAAACCATACTGAACAAGGCTTTCCATCAAAGCATCTAAACCCAAGGTATCATTCGTTTTTATCTGAATAATATGTTGTTGCAAGGTCTTAGGCATGATTACTTTTTCAAAAAACGCTTCCGGATAAGTCACTACGATTTTTTTATTTCCACCCATCGACAATTTAGTCAAAGCCTCCGTTCTCAACATGACATGAGAAGGATTGAGCAAACTAAAATTTTGTGCAGTCTTAAAAGAAGAAGGGAAATAAAATAAATCCAAAGCGCCGGTGATACTTTCAATCGTATTATAGAAATACGCGGCTTCCTCTGCATCATTCAAGACAATCAAATGATTATAGGAAGCGGTTTGAATATTTGTAAAAACATGTTGTAAAACAAAGGCAGGCGCCGAACCATTTAGGTTTTGCAAATGAACTTGGAAAGGCTTTTTTGTAGATTCGGACATAGCAATCCCATCTACTATTTTTTTTAGGAGGGGGGATACATTGTATCGATCAAACAAAGATTGTTCATTCATGATTCAGTCTACAAAGATACAATCAAAAAATAGACGATGCAGCGATACTTAAGTCAATTTCCTGAAATTGATGCTTTATTACCTCAATATGAGCTACGCCATTCATCCCTGAAAAAAAAGGAATATACAGCCCCTCTTTATAACCCAGCAGGATGGTGTATTTTCCAGGTTTCAATTTTAGCTTAAAAGTTCCATCCACCCCCGACCGAACCTGCTTTATTAATTTTGCATTTAACCCTTTTGTAAAATGACCTTGTTGATCGGTTAACTGATTAATCGAGGCAGATTCATAAACAAAAACCATCGTCGATATTGGAGTACCCGACCGTTTAGACCCTCCCTTTAAAGGCATATTTGCTTCTTTTTCAAGCAATACAAGTCCTTTAATACCTTGACTTTGGACACAAAAACCCATTAGAATTGGTGCTAAAAAAAGTATAAAGACTCCGCGAAATGGATGGGCGCTCATTGGGATGGTTTGTTTAAAGTTACACGAAAAAATGGAGGCAAAATAAATTGGCCTTTTTAAACTCGAAGATGTAAGAATTACAAAGTTTTGATTGTAATTTAGAAGCATGAAAAAACAACTTTTACTACCCCTATTTTTTGTTTTCATATTGAATACAATTCAAGCACAAGAAGCAACTAAAAAAGAGATCTTGATGGAGACCTCCAATAAATTATCATTGGAAGCGAGAGAAAAGTTTTCTAAAGCAGTTCTTTTAGCCAAGCAAAATGGATGGCCTTTAAAGTATCAATCTAACAATCAAAATAATGCGAGTCTAATTGGCGTCGATTCAAAAGGATGGCCTAAATATTATATTGGATTTGCAGATCCAGTATCCGCAATTACGATTAATGCAAATAAAGTTTGGCCTGGTGCTGCATCAAATTTAAACTTGAGCGGTTCAGACGATGCAATGACGAATAAATTAGGAGTGTGGGACGAAGGAAGTCCAAGATTAACACATAAAGAATTCCAGAATAGAATTACTCAAAAAGACAACGCTACTCAAGTGGTGACGCACAGCACACATGTGGCGGGTATTGTAATGAGTAAAGGATTAAATCCATTGTCAAAAGGAATGTCGTATAATGTAAAAGGGATTCTTGATTATGATTGGAACAACGACTTGTCAGAAATGTCCGCAGCTGCTGCGAATGGATTACTTTTTTCTAATCACTCTTACGGAACCGTAACAGGATGGAACTACAATAGCGATTCTTCCCGTTGGGAATTCAATGGAAGATGGAATGAAAAAGAAGATTATCGCTTTGGGATCTATGATTCAGATGCACAAATACAAGACTCAATTGCATACAATGCCCCTAACTATTTAATTGTTGCTGCTGCTGGAAATAATAGAACAAGTGCAGGACCAGCAGTTGGTCAAACTTATTGGAGAAGAAATGAGACTGGCAGGATGATCAATGCGGGTGCAAGACCAGCTGATATTAGTAGCAATGATTCTTATGGAAGCATCTCCTCTGATAAAAACTCTAAAAATATTTTAACTGTAGGTGCAGTAAATGGTATTCCATCTGAATACAATAAAAAAGAAGATGTTGTCATTAGTAATTTTAGTTCATGGGGACCAACTGATGACGGAAGAATAAAACCAGATATTGTAGCACAGGGCGTTGCTGTATATGCCCCTATTGCTACAAACGATTCAAGCTATGGTTACCTGAATGGTACTTCAATGGCTTCTCCAGGTGCAGCGGGTAGTTTAATGTTATTGCAGGAATTAAGTCAACGATTTATTGTCAATGGCGCACCGAAAATTTTAAAATCTGCAACCGTAAAAGCACTTGCAATACACACAGCCAATGAAGCAGGAATTTACCCAGGACCAGATTATAAACATGGGTGGGGATTGCTTAATATAGGAGAAGCAGCGCAGGTATTAAATACTTCATTGACAAATAACAATAGTGCCAATAGTCCTCATTTTGTTTACGAAAATACTTTGGTAAATGGAGATAGTGCCACCTACTCGTTCACCGCTTCAGGAACAAGACCGGTGAAAGCCACCATCGTATGGACAGATATTAAAGGAACTGCAAGTACTGTTTTAAATGACAATACACCTGAATTAGTTAATGATTTAGATCTAGAAATTAAGCAAGGAAATAAAAAATTCAATACTTGGAATTTAGATCCACGTACACCAGAAGATCCAGCATTTAGAGGTATTAATAATATCGACAATGTTGAAAAAGTAGAAGTGGATACCAGCTTAGTGGGCACGCTTTACACTGTTACAATTAAGCATAAGGGCAGTTTAGAAAGAGGACAACAAAATTACTCTTTAATTATTAGTGGTGCGGGCGGTACAGCCTATTGTAATTCAGCAGCGACAACTGGAGCAGGGACAAAGATTGATAGTATACAATTAAACAATGTTAAATTCTCCAAAACAACTGCAGACAATTACATCGATAATACTGCAAAATATATCAATGGAGAATTAAATGGAACATTGTCCTTATTCATGAAATTAAGTAGCGCAGATGCTTCAAATAACAATCGATTTGTTAAAGTATTTATTGATTATAACAACAACGGCGTATTTGATGCTGGCGAAATAGTACATACAAGTGCAGGAATTACAAATGGAGATTATAGTGCTACAATCAATTTAAATGGCAATTTAACCATTAATCAATTGACAAAACTTCGTGTTGTTGTGGCAGAAGCTAGTGCAGCATCTGATGTGAATGCTTGTGGAAATTACACTGCAGGTGAAACACAGGATTATACACTCAAAGTAATCAATCCTTCAAATGATGTTCAAATTACTGAAATAACAAATCCTAATGGTGGTGCAGCAGAAAAATCGGTACAATATGTTACAGTAAAAGTGGCAAATAACGGTACAACTAGATTAACTAATCTTCCTTTAAGCTTGGAAGTAAAAAAAGGGAATACCACAATTTTAAATATTTCTGAAACATTTACAGGAAGATTATATGGCTCAGAAATGATGTCCTACACTTTTCAAACACCAATAGCAATTGAATTAAATCAGCAATATACAATTACTGCATCTGCAAGTATGAGTAACGATCAACAACCTGCTAACAATACATTTACTTCCGTTTTCAATAGTGCAAACTCAAGTCCAGCTTTAACCGGATCTGCCACTGGATGTAATGATATCGTACAATTATTAGCCAATATTGCAAATGGAGAAGACCAATATTTATGGTATGATAAGAACAATGATATAAGCAGGCCAATTGCTATGGGCTCGGCTATTAGAACTTCGACAACCGCTAAAGATGTCTATTTAGGAAAAGGATGGACAGGATTTATAGGTCCAAAAGACAATACAACACTCAGTAATTCTGGTGGTTATAATAACTGGGGAAGTAGCTATGGAGAGTTTGTTAGATTCAATACAAAAGGACCTATTGTATTAGAAACAACAAAATTGTATACTGGTTATGCAGGTAAAATTGAACTTGAATTAAGGGCTTTAAGCACATTCACCGATTCTACTTATTCCTATTACCCGTCACAAACACAAAAAACAATCTTACATGTGGTAGCTAGTAGTCCTAGTCCTGCGCAGGCAACCGGCTCAGCTGGATCTGGCAGTCCTACTCCATTTGTTCAAGGCGATACAGGAAGAATTTATGCAATCAATATGAATCTTTCACAGCCAGGAAATTATATTTTGATCGCACGTTGTTTAGATAGTGCTACCATTTTCAGAAATAACAATATCACAACAAACAACCATCCATTCGGGCCAACTGTGCTTGCATCCATCACTGGAAACTGGGCTGGTACGAACTTTGAGAAATTCTATTACTTCTTTTACAATATGCAAATCAGTACACCAGGATTTGAAAAAGCGCTTACCAAAATACCTGTTGTATTAACTGCTAAGCCAGTCATAACACAAATTGGTATCGATAGTTTAAGTACCACAGTTGCAGATAGCTATCAATGGTTTATCAACGATGAATATATCAATGGTGCAACAAGCAGAGGTGTAAAAATTACTAAAAATGCAATGTATAAAGTGAGTGCTACTACTGGTACTTGCACGAACTACTCTGACAATAAACTTGTTTTAATAACAGACATTCCTCAGGCACCAACAAAAGAAATTGGACTAAAAATTGTATCAACAGACTATGTAGAAAATATAATAAAAGGAAATCAATTTTATATTCAGTTTAATAATGTCAAAACCAATACAATTGGATTGAGTATCTTGAATAGCAATGGCGCAACTGTATTCCAGAGAGATAAACTAAACAATCAGACATCGGCACAAGCGATACAAATACCAACATTGACAACCGGTATCTATTATGTGAAAGTTTTTGCGAATAATAAAGTTTACGTTCAAAGCGTATTCGTTACAAATAATTAAAGAGCATGCTACAACCTTGGCAAGATGCTGTAGTTACAAAAATCGTGCAGGAGACACCGCACACAAAACGTTTTTGGATAAAAATGTCCAGCGTTATGGTGTTTGATTTCACGCCGGGACAATTTGTAACCTTAGACCTTCCAATTCATGAACAAAAAAATAAACGTTGGAGAAGTTATTCCATTGCCTCTGCGCCAGATGGCAGCAATGAAATTGAATTGGTAATTGTACTATTAGAAGGCGGACTTGGCACGACCTACTTATTCAATGAAGTAACAGTAGGTTCTATCCTCAAAGTAAGAGGGCCTCAAGGTGTTTTTGTATTGCCAAAAGAAATTACATCTGATCTTTTTTTCATTTGCACAGGAACAGGTGTTGCTCCTTTTAGATCCATGATTTTAGATATTCATCAAAAGAAAATAAGCCACCAAAATATTCATCTATTATTTGGCTGTAGAAAATACACGGACTGCTTATATGGACATGAATTTAAATCCTTAGAAGCCAAAGAACCTCAATTCTATTACCATCCTAGCTTTTCTAGAGAAACAGAAATACAAGAAGGTGCTTATCAAGGATATGTCCATGCGACCTATAAAAAACTTTTAGACGAAGGCGCAAGCAAAGATGCCCAATTTTATATCTGCGGGTGGAAGGACATGGTGGACGAAGCAAGGACGACATTAGCAACATTGGGGATTCCTAAAAATCAGATTCACTTTGAACTTTACGGATAAAAAGAAAGCGCCCAAAATTGGGCGCTTTCTTTTTATATAACTTTGTTATGCTAATATTCAATTAAAAAGGGTCTATGATATTTTAAGAAATATGCTTTAATACCAAGGCCTTTACTTCGCTCATTGGGATTCTTTCTTGTTGCATACTGTCTCTGTAACGGATGGTTACCGTATTGTCTTCCTTCGTTTGATGATCGATGGTTACACAGAAAGGCGTACCAATTGCGTCCTGTCTTCTGTAACGCTTACCAATAGCATCTTTTTCTTCATAGAAGCAATGGAAAGAAGGCTTACATTCATCCATCAAGGCTTTTGCTAATTCAGGCAATCCATCTTTCTTTGTCAAAGGCAATACAGCCAATTTCAAAGGAGCTAATTTTGCAGGTAAATGCAAAACCACTCTAGAATCTGTGGTTCCATCTTCTTTATTAATAACTTCCTCTTCGTAGGAGTTAGATAAAATCAATAAGAACATCCTATCTAGTCCAATGGATGTTTCAATCACATAAGGTACATAGTGCTGATTGATTTCTGTATCAAAATATTGTAATTTCTTTTTACTGAATTCCTGATGACGTGATAAATCAAAATCAGTTCTTGAATGAATGCCCTCTACTTCTTTAAAACCAAATGGGAATTCGTATTCAATATCTAAAGCCGCGTCTGCGTAATGCGCTAATTTAATATGATCATGAAAACGGTATTTATCCGCTTTAATGCCTAAGCTTAAATGCCACTTCATACGCTCATTCTTCCAATGCTCGTACCATTCTTTTTGTGTGCCTGGCTTAACGAAAAATTGCATTTCCATTTGCTCGAACTCACGCATTCTAAATATAAATTGACGTGCCACAATCTCATTTCTAAAAGCCTTGCCTGTTTGTGCAATACCAAAAGGAATTTTCATCCTAGCAGTTTTTTGCACATTCAAGAAGTTTACGAAAATACCTTGTGCCGTCTCTGGTCTCAAATAAATCGTATTCGCATCTTCTGCTACAGAACCTAATTCTGTAGAGAACATTAAATTAAACTGACGAATTTCTGTCCAGTTACTCGTACCACTAACGCTACATTGAATTTTATTTGTTTGAATCAACGTACCTAAACCTGCAAAATCATCATTCGCTAATAAGGCATCCATATCGGCTAGTAATTTATCTGCGCCAGCTTGGTCACCTTTTTCAATTAATTTATCCGCATGTGCTTCTATCAAATGATCTACACGATATCTTTTTTTACTATCCTTATTATCAATCAATGGATCGCTAAAACTATCTACATGTCCACTCGCTTTCCATGTAGTTGGATGCATAAAAATAGCAGCATCTATACCTACAATATTGTCATTCATCTGCGTCATGCTATTCCACCAATAGTCACGAATATTCTTTTTCAATTGAGCACCATAAGGACCGTAATCATACACTGCACTTAATCCATCATAGATTTCACTACTAGGAAACACAAATCCATATTCTTTGGCATGCGAAATGATCGCTTGTAATGTATTGTCTGTAACTGTCTTGCTCATAGTTTGCAAATATAGGACGAGAAAAGATTATGGTTGTAATTTTTCGTTGTTTTGGTGCCTTTCTTTG
>JACCDM011813908.1_pt1 | contig 10471 bp, 9 predicted proteins | sample 7445851 | NCBI WGS metagenome assembly JACCDM01 (sample SAMN15323438, study PRJNA562643) | freshwater metagenome | isolation source: river surface water | place: USA:Blue River Watershed | collected 2017-08-16
CCCCGCCAAACGACAATTCCTTTTCAATAACCCAACCCGAAAGCGGGGCTCCATTTTCTTTCAAGGAAATCGATGCATTGGAAATGGAACTAACCGGAGTAACCACTCCGATCGAAGGCCCCGATTTCCCCACCAAGATTCGCCAATTCGAATCGGTTGAAAAAGGAGCACTAACCACCAATTTAGGCGCTTCGTCGGGAATATTGAGGTCGATAACTTTGGTGCACGAAAACGAAGCAAAAAGAACGAAGATTAAAAAAACTCTATTCATGGCTTAAAATTTAAATCCGTAAGAAATCGACGGAATGATGGGGAATAAACTCACCTGATTAACCGTTCGCGTCGGATTTCCCCATCGATCGAAATTGGATATGTAAATGAAGTAAGGATTCAATCGGCTGTAGGCGTTGTAAATGCTGATGTTGATTGTTTCTTCACCCCATTTGCGCTTTTTGGTTTTATTCATGCCCAAATCCATGCGGTGGTAGGGCGGCATTCGGAAACTATTTCGTTGCCCGTAATCGTAATATCCATTCACTCCACCCCACTGTCCGGGCAAGTTGAACGAATTTCGAGGGAACGACATGGCATTTCCAGTGCCGTAAACCCAAGTAAAGGAAACCGTTAAATTTTTCCGTAACTCGTAACTAGCCACCACCGACATGTCGTGTCTGCGGTCGTATCGATAAGGATATTTCAATCCATCATTCAAATTTTCAAATTGTCTCCAAGTCCAACTCAACGTATATCCTACCCAACCGGAAAGCTTACCAGTTTTCTTTTGTAAGAATAATTCCGAACCATAACTCCAACCTTTTCCACCGGTTTCTACCTTGTTTTGCCAGTCGGAACTACCTAAAAAACTCTCCCCTTCCTTGTATTCGATGAGGTTCGACATGGTTTTGTAATATCCTTCCAAACTCAATTCGAATTCGTTGTTTTTCAATCCTTTTGCAAATCCGGTTGCCCATTGGTTCGACATCATGGGCGCTACTTTATCGGTGGCAGGCAACCACAAATCGGTGGGCAAAGAAATTCCGGAGTTGCTTAACAGATGAATGTACTGTTGCATCTTCGCATAGGATGCCTTCCAAGCGATGTTTTGAGGCAATAAATAACGCATTGAAACCCTCGGCTGCAAACTGTGGTACCATTTTTCATTCACAAAAAACGTGGAAAAATGAAGGCCATAAGACACATTCAATTTCGAATTAACCTTCCATTCATCTTCTGCATACATAAACGACTCCACCCCATTGATGGGTGCCGAAGGAGATAGGGTTGTATCAAATTGAGTTACACCATCGCTGTATTTTTGAGTAATCGCATCCGGTGTAAAACGATGGTGAATGGAATTCAATCCAAACTTTACGCTATGGTCGGGATTGGGTGCGTAATCGAAATCTATTTTTGCTGCAAAATCTCGAATTCCTGAAAAATAACGGAGGTCAAATTCCTCGGTAATCACCCTTTGTCCATTGAATCGCTTTGTAAAGCTGTTAGCTGAAACTTCGTAACGATAGCGGCTGTAGGTAGCGGTAACGTTGGAAAATAATTTGGGAGAAAATTGGTGATTCCACCGAACGGCCGACATCGAATTTCCCCAAGCTAGGCCAAATTTAAATTGCTCTTCGTATTGAAAACTTCGTGTTTTGGAAGAAGCATAGAATTTATCATCGCCATTGTAGGTACTGAGGTAAATGCGATCTTTGGGCGATATTTCCCAGTTAACTTTGGCATTTAAATCGTAAAAATAGTATCCACCCGTTCCTTCACCCTGGGTCGCAATCGCAATAATGGGCGCCGCCAAAACATCGATGTAAGTTCTTCGTGCTGAAACAATGTAAGATGCTTTGTTTCTCAAGATGGGACCTTCCAAGGTTAATTTAGAAGAAACCAATCCAATGCTTCCTTCCCCATGGAATTCTTTGTTGTTTCCTTCTTTCATTTGGATATCCAACACCGAACTCAAACGGCCACCGTAACGAGCCGGATATCCGCCTTTGGTAAGTTGTACGCTTTTCAATGCGTCGGCATTGAACACACTAAAGAAGCCAAACAGGTGGCTAACGTTGTACAAGGGAACTCCATCCAACAAAATCAAATTTTGATCGGGGCCACCACCGCGAACATACATTCCAGTAGAACCCTCGCCCCCACTATGTACACCCGGCGTTAGCTGCAATACCTTGATGACATCGACTTCGCCCATGAAGGCAGGAATTTTTTTGATTTGAGCCACGGGAATATCGATGGTACTCATTTGAGTTCGTTGTTCAATGGCAGCATCCGCAGTGATATCCACTCCGGAAAGGGTTTCCCCTACGCCAAGTTCAACATTCCACACCTCATTTTTCCCTGCAGTAAAAGAACGAATCTCTGATTTATATCCAATGCATGAAACCTTTAATACGGCCTTTCCAGCTGGAAGGGTTAGGGAATAAAAGCCGAAATTGTTGGTATAAATCCCTTTTTTACTCACCGTATCGAACACCGAAACAAAAGGCAAACGTTCCCCCGATTTTTGATCAGTAACATAACCGGAGAGGGTCATTTTTTGTTGGGCGAAAAGAGCAAAAGGAAAGAAGCAAAAGAGTAGAAAAAACTTATTCATGCAATTTTTTTTCAAGCATTTGGATGGCAAAGTGATATCCCGCAAATCCCAATCCGGAAATACAACCGATGCAGGAAGACGCGGTGATGAGGTTATGTCGGAAAGACTCTCGTTGAAAAACGTTCGACAAATGAACTTCGATGGCTGGCCCATTCATCATGCGAAGGGCATCTGCCAACGCAACACTGCTATGGGCCAATCCGCCTGGATTGATGACCCACGCTTGAACGTTGGTACGATGATCGTGAAGAAAATCGATCAGTTCCCCTTCGTGATTGCTTTGAAAAAACAAGAAATCGTGCTGGGGGAAGAATTGCTTGATCTCTTTTCCCAAATCAAGCAAGGTTTTGGATCCGTAAATTTCGGGTTCGCGAACGCCTAACAACTGAAGATTAGGACCATGGAGAATTCCAACAAGCATAGGGCAAAGATAAGACGAAACCACAGGCAATTGTTTGCCAAAAAAGGAACGGAAGAAGGGAAAAATTTCGTATCTTGTGCCCGATTTTTTTGGTATCATTTACCCTCCATTCTTTTATGAAACTTGTTGAATACAAATTTGATTTACCCGAACATTTAATCGCATCTGAACCTGTTTCCCGTGGGGAAGGACGAATGATGGTGATTGATCGGAAGACGAAAACCATTACCCATAAAAAAGTGAAAGACATCTTGGATTATTTCGACGAGGGCGATGCATTTGTTTTTAACAACACCAAGGTTTTTCCAGCCCGCATGTACGGAAACAAGGAAAAAACCGGTGCGATGATTGAGGTTTTCCTTCTTCGTGAATTGAATAAAAAGATGCGTCTTTGGGACGTATTGGTAGATCCTGCTCGAAAAATTCGTGTTGGCAACAAGCTTTATTTTGGAGAAGACAATGAGTTGGTGGCCGAGGTCATCGACAATACCACTAGCCGCGGACGAACCATTCGCTTCATTTTCGAAGGCACCGACGAAGAACTTCGCGATGTTTTGTACACCATGGGCGAAACTCCAGTTCCTCCTGTAATCGGTCGCGGAACGAACGAAAACGATGAAGAAGATTATCAAACTGTTTTTGCGAAACACGTTGGAGCTGTTGCCGCTCCTTCAGCTGGATTGCATTTCGACAAACCTTTGTTGAAGCGCTTGGAGCTCAAGGGCATTGAAGCGGGTGAAATTACTTTACATGCCGGACTCGGCGGACTTCGCATGGTGGAAGTAGAAGATCTCACCAAGCACAAACCCGAATCGGAAAGTTACGAAATCAATCCAGAAACCTGCGATTTAGTGAATAACGCCCTTGAAGGCAAAAAGCGCATTTTAGCCGTTGGAGGCACCGTTTTGCGAACGCTAGAATCTTCGGTTTCGGCTAACAATCGCCTCAAACCAGCACAAGGATGGACCGATAAATACATCATTCCACCTTACAACTTTCAAATTGCAAACGCTTTTTTTACGGGATTCCATTTACCCCAAACCACACTATTGATGATGGCAACTGCCTTCGGTGGATATGATTTGGTGATGGAAGCCTATAAATTGGCCATTCAAGAGGAATACCGTTTCTCCGTTTACGGCGATTCCATGTTAATTCTATGATGATGAAAAATACAGCACTGACTTCAGTACATACCGCATTGGGTGCCAAAATGGTTCCTTTCGCGGGTTACAATATGCCCGTTTCCTACGAAGGAATTATCCAAGAACACCATACCGTTCGAAATGACGTTGGCGTTTTCGATGTTTCCCACATGGGCGAATTCCTGTTGGAAGGCGAAGGAGCTTTGGATTTGATCCAAAAAGTAACCTCCAACGATGCATCGGTTCTTTTCGATGGGAAAGTTCAATATTCCTGCATGCCCAACGGCAAAGGCGGAATCGTAGATGATCTTTTGGTTTACCGCATGTCGGCCACCAAATACTTGTTGGTGGTAAATGCTTCCAACATCGAAAAAGATTGGAACTGGATTTCTTCCCACAATTCCTTCGGGGTGAAGATGACCAATATCAGCGACGACATGTCGTTACTTGCCGTTCAAGGACCCAAGGCTGCCCAGGCGTTACAGTCGTTAACCCAAATCGATTTGGGCAGCATGGAATACTACAGTTTTCAGATTGGCACCTTTGCCGGTGTGAACGATATCATTGTGTCGGCAACCGGATACACCGGCGCTGGCGGATTCGAAATCTACTTTCCAAACGCCGTTGCAGAACAAATGTGGAATGCCATTTTCGAAGCAGGTAACGATTTCGGCATCAAGCCCATCGGCTTGGGAGCTCGAGATACCTTGCGCTTGGAAATGGGATTTTGCCTGTACGGAAACGACATCAACGACGAAACTTCTCCGCTGGAAGCGGGGCTGGGTTGGATCACCAAATTCACCAAAGACTTCATCGATAAAGACTTTTTATTGAAGCAGAAGGAAGCCGGTTTAACGCGCAAACTCGTTGGATTTGAAATGGTCGACCGCGGAATTGCGCGTCAACATTGCATCGTTAAAGATGAAAACGGAAATGAAATTGGCGAAGTTACCTCAGGAACCCAAAGTCCAACTTCGGGAAAAATCATCGGAATGGCGTACGTTGCTACCCCGTTTTCAAAGGTTGGAACAGAAATTTACATGGACATTCGCGGAAAATTGATGAAAGCAACGGTGGCCAAAGCCCCTTTCATCCAAAAATAAATCCGTGGTATGGCCAAGAAATCCGAATTCGATTACGATTTCCAAGAGTCGACCCTTTGGGGGGTAAGCTCGGCCCTCGAGGCATTTCAAGTTTGCATTGAAATCAACAATCACTTGGGATGGGAATTGCATCGACTATCAGATTTTGAGGTTGACCAAGTGGCCTTCAAACGATTCGGATGGGTGGATCGAGAATCCAGCTACTATCAATTTCTGGTAAAGAATAAACAGCTATCCGATTATTTTCTACCCGAATTAAAGCAGTTTGATTACATCCTTTATATCGAAGCCGATCCAGACTTGGTTCCATTAAAAGAAATCCATACCCAGCTCAAACAACTGAAGAACATTTTTTTCAGTTTGATGGATGTGGATTCACTCAAACAAAAACAAAATTTAAGTTACTTGCATGCTAACGAATAGAACCAAAATCATTGCCACCTTAGGGCCGGCCTCCTTTGCGCCGCAGGTTTTGCGTGAACTCGTACAAGCCGGCACCAATGTTTTTCGTATCAACTTTTCGCACGTAGATTATTCCATGTTGCAAGAGCTGATTCAAAATATCCGAACCATCGAAGCGGAGGAGAAAAAACACATTTCCATTTTGGGAGATCTCCAAGGACCTAAAATCCGTGTGGGCGTGGTTGAAGGCGAAGGCGTTCTTTTGGAAGATGGAGCCATCACCACGGTAACCACCGAAAACTGCATTTCGAATGCAGAACGCATCTTCATCAATTACGAACCCCTCGCGAGGGAAGCTTCTCCCAAAGAAGAATTTCTCATCGATGACGGGAAGATTAAACTCGAAGTCGTTGCTCGTTTATCGCCCAGCGAACTTCAAATGAAGGTCATTCACGGTGGTGTTTTGAAATCGAAAAAAGGCGTAAACTTACCCAATACCCCCATTTCACTGCCAGCACTTACCGAAAAAGATCGAAAAGACCTTGATTTTATCCTCACCCATGATTTCAATTGGGTGGCTTTATCCTTTGTGCGTTCGGTGAACGACATGTTGGAATTGAAGAAAATTATTCGCGAACGAGGTGTGGATATTGGTGTGATGGCAAAAATAGAAAAGCCAGCTGCCTTGAAACAATTGGAAGCCATCATTTCCGAGTCCGATGCAGTTATGGTAGCTCGAGGCGACCTGGGGGTTGAAGTTCCTATTGAGGAATTGCCCATGATACAACGCAGGATCGTAAAGTTGTGCATTGCCGCCGCCAAACCGGTCGTTATTGCCACCCAAATGATGGAAAGCATGACCACGGCATTTCTACCTACCAGAGCCGAAGCTAGCGACGTAGCCCATGGGGTTTTGGAAGGTGCCGATGCCTTGATGTTATCGGGAGAAACTTCGGTTGGATCTCATCCAGCGCGGGTGGTGGATTACATGCGAAAAATCATTGCCCAGGTTGAATTGGCCGATAGCATTTATTACAAAAACTTGGACATTCCGAATGCGGAACTCACTTTTCACAGCGACCTCATTTGTGAAACAGCGGTGAAAATGGCTAAGAAAGTGGAGGCACAAGGACTCATTACCATGACCTTTAGCGGATATACCGCTTTAAGAGCTGCCAGTTACCGACCTAAAACACCGGTTTACTGTTTTACCTCCAATGAAAAATTACTCAAACGAATTCCGCTTTTCTGGGGTGTGCGCGGATTCCGTTTTGAAAATATGGAATCGACCGACGCGGGGATTCAACTTTCTCATGAAATTTTGACCCGAAAAGGGTATCTTAAGGCCGGAGATGTGGTGATCAACCTAGCAAGCATGCCGATTCAAGATCGTCAACGAACCAACACCCTAAAAATTTCTCAAATAACGAATCATGATCAATAACGAAGAAAATAACGAACAACAAATCAGCATCGAGTTATCTGAAGAGATGGCAACAGGATCCTATACCAACCTGGCCATCATTTCGCACTCGCCCACGGAGTTTGTTTTTGATTTCATTCAAATGATGCCCGGTGCTCCCAAAGCCAAAGTTAGAAGTCGAGTGTTGATGCACCCGATGCACGCTAAACGATTGCTTATGGCCTTGAATGAAAATATTCAAAAATTCGAAGAGCAGTTCGGTGAGATCGATATCCACCAAGGAACCGTTCCCATGAATTTCGGTCCAACCGGAATGGCTTAATATCAACCTAAACGAACGAATATGGGTTGTGGATCTTGCAGTACAGGAAGCTGTTCTCCCGCTGGATGCGGAAGTTCAGGCCGTTGTGGAACGGGCGGTTGCAATCGCCTAAATACCCACGATTGGCTTTCCGAAATCATGTTGCCCCAAGGGGCGAACATTTATCCTTACGCCGAAGTGCGTTTCAAAGGATCGAGAAAAGAATTTTTCAAATACAATCCTCAAGAACTCGATTTATACACGGGCGACTGGGTGATTTGTGAATCAAAATCAGGTTACGATGTCGGCCGAATCAGTTTGAAAGGCGAATTGGTTCGTTTGCAAATGTTGAAGAAAAAGGTGAAGGAAACGTCGGAAGATGTTCGCCTCATCACCAAAAAAGCAGAAGATTCCGATTTGGAAAAGCTCAAAGAAATTCGAGCAAAAGAACCTGAATTGTTAACTCGAACCCGCGCCATCATTCAAACCGAAGGGATGGACATGAAACTTTCGGATTTAGAGTTTCAAGGCGATGGTTCGAAAGTTTTCTTCTACTACACCGCCGAAGAACGCGTTGATTTTAGAAACCTCATTCGCGTACTCGCCAATGAATTTAAAGTTCGCGTTGAAATGCGACAAATTGGCGCTCGACAAGAAGCTGCCGTTTTGGGAGGAATTGGAATCTGCGGCCGCGAACTTTGCTGTTCTACCTGGTTATCTGATTTTAAGAGCGTGCCTACCTCAGCGGCCCGGTACCAAAACCTCTCGTTAAACCCAGTAAAATTGGCTGGGCAATGCGGCCGTTTGAAATGCTGTTTAAATTACGAACTCGACACTTACCTGGATGCCCTGAAAGCTTTTCCAGAAAAGGCTGATTATTTATACACCGACGCTGGAAAAGCTGAATTGTTCAAAACGGACGTTTTCAAGCAAATCATGTGGTACGTGTACAAAGAAGGAAGTAATCACACCCCCTACCCTGTAGATGTGGAAACGGTGAAAGAAATTTTGGCCATGAACGCCAACCAACAAAAACCTGAAAGCCTCGAAAGCATGGCCATTCAGGAAGAAGAATTGGCGCCCAACGAAGATTTCTTGGATGATGTTACTTCCGACATGAGTTTAAATCGCTTTGATCGTTCCAAAAAGAAGAAAAAGAAAAAACCTCAAGGAAATCAACGTCCACAAGGAGCAGCCCCTGCGGCAGATCGAACTTCCGCTCCTAACCCCAATGGGCAGCGTCCGAGAAACGAAGGAAACCGAAATCAACCCCGTCCGCCTCGGGCCGAAGGACAAGATCGAACTCCGCAAAACGAGCGCAGATCCAACCAACCGGGCGATCGCCGACCGAATCCGAATCAACCACGGAATGCCGGTGAAAACCCAAACCGTCCACCAAATCAAAATCCGAATCAAACAGGCGATCGCCGACCCAATCCGAATCAACAACGGAATGCCGGTGAAAACCCAAACCGTCCACCAAACCAAAATCCACGTCCGGCCCAAACGGAAGGCCAATCAGGAGAGCGTTTGAATGGGCCGGAGGGCACGTCTGGAAATCCGACGGAAAATGCCAACCCCGGCAAGAAAAACTTCCGCCGAAATAACCGAAATCGTCCGCCACGAAATCCGAACACCCCCAATCCCGGAGGTGAATCATGATGCGTTGGTTGTTCGGCTTCTTCCTGCTCATTTCCCTCGCTTCTTGCGATGGAAATGCGTTGCTCAATGATTTCACTTCCATCGATGGTGGGGAATGGAAATACGGAGAATTCGTTACCAACGAAGTCGAAATCGAGGATACTTCAACGGCATTTCAACTTTCGGTGAATGTTCGCCACGATGTGGAATACGAGTGGGCCAATCTTTTCTGTATCCTTCACATTCAACATCCGGATGGAAAGAAATTCGATCAACGAATCAATTTAATCTTGGCGGAACCTGACGGACAATGGAAGGGAAAGGGCTTCGGTTCCATCAAAGAAGCAAGGATACCGGTAGCTTTGGTGAAATTTCCCAAAAAAGGGAAATACACCTTTCAATTGGAACAAAACATGCGTTTAAACCCATTGAAAGGCATCGAAGACGTGGGTTGTTATCTTGCAAAAGAAGAAATTACCAACGATTCTACTTCGGTAGAATAATTTGTGGATAGGAATTCACAAATGCCATTTAACTTGTCAAAAAAAGCTCGAGGTGGGAAAAAATAAAGAAAATCAAGAAATTCTGCTTTTGGTGAACCGTTTTCAAACGTTCATTCAAGAAGGAACAGCTGGTTTTTTCAGTACGGAAGAGCTGGAGGATTTGTTTTGGCATTACTTCAGCAGTCTGGATTTGGATTGGGCGTTGGAAGTGGTTCAATACGGTTTGCAAACTTATCCATATCATGGGTTTTTCCTCATTCGCAAAGCTCAGATCAGTTTGGCTGATACCCAATGGGAAGAGTGCTTGAATTTATTGGAGCAGGCTGAAATTTTAGAGCCGAACAACCATGAAGTTTTTTTATTGAGAGGCACGGCCTACGATTTACAAGGAAAAACAAGGGAGGCATTGAAGGCATTTCGAAAGGCTGAGGAAATGGCCCACGAAGATAAAATGCAAGTACACGCTGCCCTCGGCCATTTCTACCAGAATCGCGAAAAGTATGCAACCGCTCTTCATTACTACAAATCTGCACTTCCCCTCGCTGAAGAAAATCCTGAAATTCTTTACGAATTGGGATTCAGCTATTTTCAATTGGGCGAAGACGAAGAAGGATTCAAAGTTTTTCAACAATACTGCGATGATTACCCCTTCAACGAGGCCGGTTGGTACAACTTGGGAACCATTTGCAATCGGTTAAATCGTTTTGAAAAAGCAAAAGAAGCCTTTGAATTTGCCTTGGCTTTGGATGAACAAAACATCACCTTTGAATTCAGCTTGGGAAATACCTTGTTGAACTTAAATCAGCCTGAAGAAGCTTTAGGTCATTTCTTAGAAGCATTCCGTCAAGAAGATGGAAACGCAATGTTTGCTACCAGCATCGCGGTTTGCCATGAGAAACTCAATGAATTGGACGTTGC
>JACCDM010193164.1_pt1 | contig 10469 bp, 9 predicted proteins | sample 7445851 | NCBI WGS metagenome assembly JACCDM01 (sample SAMN15323438, study PRJNA562643) | freshwater metagenome | isolation source: river surface water | place: USA:Blue River Watershed | collected 2017-08-16
ACTCCCACCAATCCAGAAGCTGCAATCACCGTCATATCTCGACGTATTCCAGCGCTTGATCCTTGATCGATAACTATCGATTCACTTATTGTGGCTGTGCCACCTTTACTTATCACTCGCGCACTAACGGTCTTAAATCTAGCCTTACCCGCAAGGTCCAATACGCCCTTTAGTTGCTTGAGTTCACCCTCGATGTCTTTGTTAAAAATTACCTGGGCTTTTAATTCCTGATTCTCTTTTTCTAATTCATCTATACGTTCACGAGTGTTATTTAGATTGAAGAGATCGCTAAAGAACTGGCCGATGGGCGAAATCAACGTGCTGCCAAAGCTTTGAAACGGTGCAAGTGCAGATTGAGTAAAACCTCTTATTGATGAAACAACGCTTACCCCACGCAGATCTAAAGTGATGAGAAGTAGCGAAGTTACAAGAAGAGATACAAGTAAGAGCCTCGCTCGGTTTGTACCTCTTGTAGCCATCTTTGCGCCATCGCTTATCTACGAGGCTCTGAGATCAAGACTTTCTCAAGAGCTTCGAACTCTTCAACGCACTTGCCAGAACCTTCAACGACTGCGAGAAGTGGACGTTCGGCAACATGAATAGGCATGTTGGTCTCATGGCGTAGCCGTTCATCTAATCCCTTGAGTAATGCGCCACCGCCGGTTAAAACGATTCCACGATCCATCAAGTCTGCGGATAATTCAGGTGGGGTCTTATCCAAAGTTGCCTTTACTGCATTCACTATCGCAGCTACTGGCTCTTCAAGAGCTTTTCTTATCTCTTCTGAGGACACAACTATTGTCTTAGGTAATCCAGTTGAGATGTCGCGACCGCGAATCTCAGCATCTGGTTCGTCGCGAAGTGGATAAGCAGAACCAATCGCCATCTTTATCTCTTCGGCGGTGCGCTCACCGAGCATCAACGAGTACTCGCGCTTAATCCAGTTAATGATTGCTTGATCTAACTCATCGCCACCCACGCGGATTGAGCCAGCAGAAACAATTCCACCCATAGAGATAACGGCAACTTCAGTAGTACCGCCACCGATATCAACCACCATATTTCCAGTTGGTTCGTGGATAGGTAATCCGGCGCCAATTGCGGCCGCCATCGGCTCTTCGATTATGTAGACCTTTCGGGCTCCCGCTTCATAGCCAGCATCCTTAACCGCACGCTGCTCTACGCCAGTAATACCGGAAGGAACGCAGATAACAATTCTTGGTTTTGCTAGATATGTGTGCTTGTGAACTTGGCGGATGAAGTATTTGATCATCAACGCCGTTGTATCGAAATCTGCGATAACGCCATCCTTAAGTGGACGGATTGCAACAATGCTTCCGGGAGTACGGCCAATCATCTTCTTAGCCTCTGCGCCGACCGCAAGGACCGCGCCAGTATCTTGATTGACGGCAACCACGCTTGGCTCATTTAGGACAATTCCTTTTCCGCGCACATAGACCAATGTGTTGGCTGTGCCGAGGTCAATTGCCATATCGCGACCCAAGAAGGTCCAACGATTGAGTTGGTTTGCCATCTCTTTACTCCTTATAGATTGGGGAAGAAAATCTTTATTTCACGTTCTGCTGACTCGACTGAGTCCGATCCATGAACCAGGTTTTGCACGACCTTTGTTCCTTGATCTCTTGCTAGATCACCACGAATGGTTCCGGGAGCGGCAACAGTCGGATCTGTCGCGCCCGCCAGTGATCTAAATCCTTCAATCACTCTCTGGCCTTCGGCGATGAGAGCGACGATTGGTCCGCTAAGCATGAACTCAAGTAACGGTTCATAAAAAGGTTTTCCTTTATGTTCCGCGTAATGAGCTTCAAGTATTCCGCGATCAGCCGAAAGCATTCTTAGTTCGGCAATCTTGTAACCCTTAGCTTCGATTCGATTGATGATCTCGCCAACTAACGAACGACGAACGCCGTCTGGTTTTACCAAGACCAATGTTCGTTCGATACCGCTATCGACAACGCTAGAGGTGGGAGTCACAGGGGTAAGTCTATTCGGGATTTTCAGCCTCGCGAGCCCGCTTGATTGCCTCACCCTTTCGCCCCACCACGATGGCGGTTATCCATAGCCCTAGGAAAAGCGCTCCCATAAAGAACATCATGAATACATAGAAACCGTAGAGAATCAAAGCAAATTGCAGAATCCACCCAAGAATCCAACCGATGCGATTACGGAACATCGCTAGAGTCAGAATGTTGAGCGCAAGAAGTGCATACCCAAAGTAAAGGCCGTTATCCGTGGTTAAGTCTTTTGCCAATAGGAGCGCAAAGCCGATTAAGAGTATTTCCATAGAGAGCACGCTTCTTGCCAACATCTTCATCTTGTGGCTCTCTTCCTGATAAATGCTCTAGCTTCTCCTGCAGATATTACTGAGCCAGCTATCAATACTGCACAGCTCTTCTCATTCATCTCAACTTCAAATCTAGCTTGCGTGATTGCAGCATCGATTGCGCTCTCTAGTGAGTCCTTGGTAAGGACTCTATCTCCACCAAAAATTTCGCGAGCTTGGGCTGCTAGCTCATCAATTGGGGCTGCACGATGCGAAGAATTCTTAGTGATAATTACCGTTGTCATGATTGCTTCAAACTCTTCGAGAATTCCATCTGTGTCTTTGTCGCCCATTGGCGCAACAATTCCAATTATTGAATCAAAATCGAACTCACTCTCGATGGTTTTACGGAGCGACTTTGCGCCATGGGGATTGTGTGCTGCATCAATTATTACCGTGGGGCTTCGATGAACGATCTCACATCGGCCTGGGGAGGAGGCTTTTGCAAAAGCGGTTCTAACTAACTCCTCATCTAGCTTCCTCTCCCCAGCAAATACTTCAACGGCAGCTAGCGCGGTGGCAGCATTGCTTGCTTGATGCTCGCCATGAAGTGGAAGGAAGAGTTCTTCATAATCACCATAGACACCTTTAATACTTATTAGTTGTCCCCCTACAGCAAGTGAGCGGTTCGATACTTGGTATTCGACACCTTCTCGGATTGGAGTCGCCTCTACTTCCGCACATTTACGCATCAAAACTTGGGCTGGATCTAGCTCCTGTCTAGCCAATACCGCAAAGGAGCCGGGCTTGATTATTCCTGACTTTGTAGTTGCAATAGCCGTCAAGGTATCGCCCAGATATTGGGTGTGATCAAGGCCGATTGGTGTAACCACAGAAACTTTCGCATTAATAACATTTGTGGAATCCCACTCTCCACCCATGCCACACTCAAAGATTCCTACATCGACTGGATGCTCAGCAAAAGCCACAAACGAAAGTCCAGTAATGGCTTCAAAGAAGGAGAGCCGGTGCGACATTCGCTCATCTACTAATTGAAAATATGGAGCGACATCTTCATAAGTGGCAATCATTGCGGCCTCAGAAATCATTTCGCCATTGATACAAATTCGCTCCAGATAGCTCTCTAAATGTGGGCTAGTAAATCTTCCGGTTCGTAGACCAAGTTCAAAGCAGAGTGAGTCAATTAGCCTTGTTGTAGTTGTCTTTCCATTTGTACCAGCAATATGAATTGTGGGATAGGAAAGTTGGGGCGAGCCGAGAAGATCTGCGAGTAAGGCTATCCGTTCTAAAGTTGGATTAATTCGGGTTTCTGGCCAGCGATTAAGGAGTGCTTGTTCAATTTCATCAATCTTATTGTTGGACATACTCACTCCTTAGGGAGCGAATCCAATAGCGATTTGATTCTTACGATCTCGCTATCGCAAAACTCTAAGCGCTCTCTTATAGATGAAACGACATCCATCGGAGCCTTCGCCATGAAATTATCATTCTCTAACTTAACCTTTGCCGTTTCACGATCTTTCTCAACAGCAGCTAAATCTTTAGAGAGTCGCGCTCGTTCAGCTTTAACATCAATTGCGCCGGACAGATCAAAAGTGACCGTGAAGCTCCCTACTTCAATCTTTGCGCTCTGCTTGAAAGATGAGTCAGGTTTATCAAGTCGTACCAAAAATCTAATCGAATCCTCATATTGAGAAAGCGCGCCACTCATACCTTGTATTTCTGCTTTGATTCGCGCCGAAGTCTTAATGCCTTGTTCACTCCTAAAACGACGAATCTCGGTGATCAATCTCTTCATATCTTCAACTACATCAAGAGCTTCCTGATTAGTTTGAGCAGAGCTTGCCTTTGGCCAAGAAGCAATCACTAGTGATTCACCACCAGTTAAAGAGGTCCAGAGCGCTTCAGAGATAAATGGCATGCTCGGGTGCATTAAGCGCAGCAGTTGATCTAGAACATGTCCTAGTACTCGCTTAGATTTATCAGCGCCTACTCCACCCTTTGCGAAAGTGTCCTTTACTAGCTCCAAGTACCAATCGCAGACTTCATCCCAAGCAAAGTGATAAAGCGCATCACTTCCCTTGGCGAACTCAAATTCTTCATAAAGGGAATCAACTTCCTCGATAGTTCTATCTAGTAAATCAAGAATCCATTTATCAATGTGATTTAAATCTTTTCGATCCGGTAACTCGCCACTTACCGTGGCCCCGTTCATTGCGGCAAAACGGGTTGCATTCCATACTTTGGTAGCAAAATTACGCGCTCCCGCGATCCACTCATCAGCGAGGGCTTGGTCTGCTCCTGGATTTGCACCGCGCGCTAACGCAAAGCGCAGCGCATCTGATCCGTACTTATCCATAAACTCAAGGGGATCGATTACATTTCCTTTGGATTTTGACATCTTCTTTCCATGCTTATCCCGCACCAAGCCATGAAGGGCAATAACGTCAAATGGTTGCCTTCCATCCATTGCAAACAAACCAAAGATCATCATTCGCGCGACCCAGAAGAAGAGAATGTCGTAGCCCGTTACTAAAACGCTCGTCGGATAAAACTTCTTAAGTTCTGCGGTCTCCTCCGGCCAACCTAAGGTTGAAAATGGCCAGAGCGCTGATGAAAACCAGGTATCTAGTACATCCTCATCTTGTACCCAGCCAGCCGGCGCTTGTTCTTCCGGTCCGACAACTTCCATCTCTCCGTTTGGTCCATACCAAACAGGAATTCGATGTCCCCACCAAAGTTGGCGAGAAATACACCAATCATGCATGTTGTCGACCCAGTCAAAATATCTTGGTTCAAGTTCTTTCGGAGAGATCTCAACTCTTCCATCGCGAACTGCATCACCGGCCATCTTTGCAAGTGGTGCAACCTTTACAAACCATTGCATTGAAAGTCTTGGTTCGACAATCGTGTTACATCGCGAACAATGTCCAACGCTATGTTTGTATGGACGCTTCTCCCAACCCAACATTCCATCTTGACGGAGTTGCTCAACGACAGCTTTTCGAGCGGTAAAACGATCCATGCCATCAAATTGGGTTCCAGTCCCATCCATGACTCCCGCTTCATTCATGATGATGATCATTGGGACGTTATGCCTTAGGCCCATTTCGAAGTCATTCGGATCGTGAGCAGCTGTGACCTTTACAGCGCCAGTTCCAAACTCGGGATCAACAAGCTCATCGGCAATTATCGGAATCATGCGATTCACATATGGAAGTTTTACCTTCTTTCCAATCATCTCTTTGTAGCGCTCATCATTTGGGTTTACCGCAACAGCGCCATCACCCAACATGGTTTCGGGACGAGTTGTGGCGATGAAGATATGGTCGCCATCTAACTCGCCATAGCGAATTTGGACGAACTCTCCATCAATTTCTTGGTAGTCAACTTCGATATCAGATAGCGCGGTTAAGCAACGAGGGCACCAATTAATGATGCGTTCGGCGCGGTAAATGAGCCCGGCGTCATACAATCTTTTAAAGATTGTTAAAACTGCACGGGAAAGTCCTTCATCCATAGTGAAGCGCTCACGCTTCCAATCGACGCTATCGCCAAGGCGCTTCATCTGGCCAAGAATTGCGCCGCCAGATTCGGCTTTCCACTCCCAAACTTTCTTTACAAACTCTTCTCTACCAAAGTCATGACGACTCTTACCTTGGGCAGCAAGTTGTTTTTCAACGACGTTCTGTGTGGCAATTCCAGCATGGTCCATTCCAGGAAGCCAGAGCGTTTCAAATCCCTTCATCCGCTTCATGCGAATCAAGAGATCTTGGAGCGTGTGGTCAAGAGCATGACCAATATGAAGACTTCCGGTGACATTCGGTGGTGGGATAACTATGCAAAACGGTGGTTTATCGGATTTTGCATCTGCGGAGAAATAGCCAGCATCGAGCCATTTTTGGTAGAGCGGACCCTCAATGTCTTGCGGTACGAAATTAGAGGGTAGCTCTGACATAAGCGGGATACTACCTAGTGTTAAGCAGTCTTCTCTTCTCCGCGCTTGCTGCTTCGTTTAACGCTATTTGGTCCGCGCTCGACATAAACCGGAGCAGATTTTGTCTTTATGACTTCTGCGGTAACTACTACCTTTCCAATCTCCTTCTTGCTTGGAACTTCATACATCACAGGAAGCAAAATCTCTTCCATGATTGCGCGAAGTCCACGAGCTCCAGTGCCTCGAGCAATCGCTTGATCGGCAATAATTTCTAGAGCATCAGGAGCGATTTCGAGTTCCACATCATCCATATCAAACAAGTGCTGGTATTGCTTTACCAATGCATTCTTTGGCTCGGTAAGAATCTCCAGCAAAGCTGCGCGATCTAGGCTCTCAACAGAAGTAACTATTGGAAGACGTCCAATGAATTCAGGAATCATGCCGAATTTCAATAGATCTTCAGGCATCACCTCAGCAAATGGATCAACCTTTTCATTCTCTTTGATGACCTTAAGTGCTGCATTAAAGCCGACGCCAGCTTTTCCTTTTCTGGATTCAATAATCTTCTCTAGTCCAGCAAAAGCTCCACCTACGATAAAGAGAACATTCGTTGTATCGATTTGGATGAACTCTTGATGTGGATGCTTTCGTCCACCTTGTGGTGGAACAGATGCTGTAGTTCCTTCTAAAATCTTTAGCAGCGCTTGTTGAACACCTTCACCTGAGACATCTCGAGTGATTGATGGGTTCTCACTCTTACGGGCGACTTTATCAATCTCATCGATATAGATGATTCCGGTCTCGGCTTTCTTAACATCAAAGTCAGCTGCTTGAATCAACTTTAGGAGTATGTTTTCAACATCTTCTCCAACATAACCAGCTTCGGTTAGAGCTGTTGCATCTGCGATAGCAAAAGGAACATTTAGCATTCTTGCCAAGGTCTGGGCCAACAAAGTCTTACCGCAACCAGTCGGGCCAAGTAACAAGATATTGCTCTTTGCTAACTCGACTCCATCTTCGCGGCGACGATCACCAGTCTTAATTCGCTTGTAATGGTTATAGACAGCTACAGAAAGTGACTTTTTGGCACGCTCTTGGCCTATTACATATTGATCAAGAAATTCATAGATTTCTTGTGGTTTAGGAAGTTCCTGTAATCCAAGTCCCGAAGCTTCATTTAATTCATCCTCGATGATCTCGTTACATAAATCTATGCACTCATCGCATATATAAACCCCAGGGCCAGCAATAAGTTTCTTTACTTGTTTCTGGGTTTTACCGCAGAAAGAACACTTAAGAAGGTCGCCGCTTTCACCGATGCGAGTCACGAATGCCAACTTTCACTAGGGAAGGCTCTAATCGTAGATTTGAACCGAGCCCAAAGGTGGGCGATACGCGTTCGCTCTAAGAATAATTAGGAGTAATTCGAGTAGGAGCTATTACTTCTTTACCGAAGCTTTGCGGCTAGCGAGTATCTGGTCGATTAGGCCGTACTCAACCGCTTCTTCAGAAGTAAGGATCTTGTCCCGTTCGATGTCCTTTGCAATTTCCTCTTTGCTCTTCTTGGAGTGCTTCGAGAGCATAATCTCTAGGAGCTCGCGCATCCGAAGAACTTCCTTCGCCTGAATCTCAATATCAGAACCTTGACCGCCACCTTCGCTATATGGCTGGTGAATAAGAATGCGTGAGTGCTCAAGCGCGTAACGCTTTCCAGCAGTTCCGCCGGCAAGAAGAACGGCTGCGGCTGAGGCGGCTTGACCCAAACAAATTGTCATGACATCTGGACGTACAAATTGCATCGTGTCATAAATTGCAGTCAAAGCCGTAAATGATCCACCAGGTGAATTGATGTACATCATGATGTCGCGATCAGGGTCCATCGACTCAAGAGTCAAAAGCTGGGCCATGACGTCGTTAGCTACTGTGTCATCGATTGCTTGACCAAGGAAGATGATGCGCTCTTCAAATAGTTTTGTATATGGATCGAGGCGCTTGTATCCATAAGAGGTTCGCTCCTCGATTGTGGGAAGAACGTAACGATTCTGGAATTCGTAATTACTCATCGCGCTGTTCCTCCGCTTCCTGAAACTTGGCCGGCAGATTTAACAACATGGTCAACAAATCCGTATTCCTTCGCCTCATCTGCGTTGAACCAACGATCTCGGTCTGAGTCAATTGTGATGGTTTCAATTTTTTGGCCAGTATGGAAAGCGATTAACTCAGCCATCTTTTTCTTGGTAAATGACATCTGTTCTGCCTGAATCTTGATATCCGATGCAGTTCCGCCGATGCCGCCAGAAGGTTGGTGCATCATGATTCGGGCATGCGGTAGCGCGTAACGTTTTCCTGGCGCTCCAGCACAGAGCAAGAATTGCCCCATTGAAGCTGCAAGTCCCATAGCAACTGTTGCGACATCATTCTTTATGTATTGCATAGTGTCATAGATAGCCATACCTGCTGAGATGGATCCGCCTGGTGAATTGATGTAGAGGTAGATGTCTTTTTCAGGATCTTCGGCTGCAAGAAGGAGCATCTGGGCTGCAATCGCGTTTGCCATCGTGTCCTCAACTACCGAACCAAGAAAGATAATTCTCTCTTTGAGTAGTCGGTTATAAACCTGATCATCCAAACCACCCGCAGCTGAAGCCGCCAGGCGTGGGGTATTGAGCTCCACCGATTCCTCCTGCTTAGTTTTACTTAGATGAATATGTAGTGACCCTAACGCTCCAAAGGAGATTTTGCTTCCCTGAATCCCAGAAATTGCCCTTTGTTCGCTCAGGGCAGAGAGTTACTCGGACTTTTCTTCCGCAGCTGGCTTAGGAGCAAGTTTCGAGAGGTCTACTTCCCTACCCGATGCATCTTTAATCTTTACGCGTTCTAGAACTACGGCGAGCGCCTTGGTGCGCGCGACTTCAGCCATCAAAGCAGCTATCTGACCAGCTTGAGAGAGTTGTTGCGCGAACTGATCCGGTGACATTCCATAACGGGCCGCAGTGCGAATTAAGTACTCTGTTAACTCCGCCTCAGTTACTTGGACTTCTTCAGCCTTAACTATGGAATCAAGCAAGAAATCCGCGCGCACTGAGCGAGTCACCTCATCGGTAACTTCTTTACGATGAGTCTCATCTTCAAGGCGATTCTCTTTCTCAAGATGATCATCTACCTCATCTTTGACAAGCTGTTCAGGCACAAGAATTTCAACGGTGTCCAGTAGGTGCTTTAACAAATTATCTCGGGCTTGAGCACCTTGCTCCATCGCCTTCAAGCGCGAAAGTCGCTCACGAGAATCAGATTTCAACTCATCTAGCGTTTCAAATTCACTTGCAAGCTTGGCAAACTCATCATTTAAATCGGGAAGTTCGCGCTTCTTCACAGCCTGAAGGGTCACTGTTACTTCACCGGTGTCGCCCTCTTTCATTCCTACTAGTTGCGTATTGAAAGTCTTGCTCTCGCCCACTTTCATTCCTTCTAGAGCAGCATCAAGGCCATCAATCATTCGGTTTGAGCCTACTTCGTAGGAAATCCCATTCGCAGTTCCACCCTCAACTTCTTTTCCATCGAGTTTGGCAACTAAATCAATCGTGACAAAGTCACCAGATGAGGCATCTTTTTCAATCGTTGTAAGAGTGCCAAATCGAGTGCGGAGAGCTTCGATTTGTTCATCCACGTCTTTATCAGTGACAACTACATCATCAACGCTTAGCTCAATTGCAGAGAAATCAGGAAGTTTCACTTCTGGACGAATATCTACTTCCACCTCAAACTTAAGGAGCTCGTTGTCCTTTACCTCTTTAATATCAACGCTCGGACGACCAACAACCAAAACATCATTCTCGCGAGCTGCCTTGGTGTAGAACTCAGGAAGCGCGTTGTTTATTGCTTCATTCAGAACCGTTCCGCGGCCAACTCTTTGATCAATTAATTGGCGCGGGACTTTTCCTTTACGGAATCCTGGGATGGAGACTTGTTGTGCCAAGGTTTCGTAGGCAACAGTCACATGCGGCTCAAGATCCTTAAAATCAACATCAATCGAAATCCGAACTCGGGTTGGAGAAAGGTTTTCGACCGCGCTCTTCACAAGGCTCCTGACTTATTTCATTTATTACTGGTCGGGGCGGAGGGACTCGAACCCACGGTCTTCTGCTCCCAAAGCAGACGCGCTAGCCACTACGCTACGCCCCGCGGCGTAGGTGGCAGAGTCTAGATGAAAAATTCACAACTGATTAC
>JACCDM010510192.1_pt1 | contig 10468 bp, 7 predicted proteins | sample 7445851 | NCBI WGS metagenome assembly JACCDM01 (sample SAMN15323438, study PRJNA562643) | freshwater metagenome | isolation source: river surface water | place: USA:Blue River Watershed | collected 2017-08-16
ACGGGTGTGGCGAGCCAGCGCCGCCACGCGATCAGAGGCCGAGGGGAGATGCGCATCGGGGAGAATCTCGCGATGATTCCGAGATGACGCCATCACGTGGAGCGGGTGACACCTCGTCCCGTCGGCGCGCGATCGTGCGCGGCGCCGGTGCCAGCGCCTTCGGCAGTGCCTTCGGCAGCGCTCTCGGCAGCGCCCTCGGCAGCGCCCTCAATCTCCTCCTCGCCGTCACAATCCCCACGACACTCGCGGCGCAGGCTCCCTGGCCGACGGTGCACCAGCAGGCGCTCTGGGCGACCGTCACGATCGAGGAGCCGATCACCCAGCGCACCGCACTCTGGTTCGACGGCAACTGGCGTCGGATGGGAATCGGTGCCGAGCCGCAACAGGTGCTGCTCCGTCCCGGGGTGCTCGTCACCGTCGCGCCGGGGGTGCGGGTCGGTGCGGGCTACACCTATGTCGCCACGGCGCCGTACGGCGAGCTGCCGTCGGAGACGCCGCTGCGTGAGCATCGGCTCTGGCAGCAGGTGGCGCTTGCACAGACCCTCGGGCCAGTGGCCATCACGCATCGCTACCGCTGGGAGCAACGATGGATCGCCCCGGTGGTGGATGGTGCGACCGCGGACTTCGCCTATCAGCAGCGCGCGCGCTATATGGTGCGCGCGCAGATCCCGCTCTGGCGGCGCGGCACGGACCGCCCGGTACTCGGGTACGTGCAGGAGGAGCTCCTGATGCCGGTCGGTCACGGCGGCGCCGGCGGACGGCTCACGCAGAACCGGGCGATGCTCGGGGTCGGTGTGCCGCTCAGGCGCGGCCAGCGCCTCGACGTCGGCTATATGCACCTCTGGAACGCACTCCCCGCGCGCACCTCCAACGAGGTGAACCACACCCTCACGCTCAACTGGGTGATGACCGGCGTGCGGGGCAAGGCGGGCGGCTGAGTGCCAAGCGCACGTCGCGGCGGTCGCCCCCCGAGCGACTGAATGCCATCCCAACAACCGCGCCCGGTAGTGGATCCCGCGCTCCTCAACGCGACGCCGGCGACCCGATGGACGAATCTGGGTTGGTGGGGCGACGCAGACCTGGACACCCCCTACGCCGATGCCGCGCGCGCGTTGGCCTCACAGGTCGGCCGTGCCGCCGACCTTCGCACGGGCGACATCGTCGTCGACATCGCCTGCGGCCACGGGGATTCGCTCCGCCTCTGGGTGGAGGCGTTCGGCGTAGCGCACGTGATCGGCGTGGAGCCAGATGCGGCGCTCGGCGCCGCGATCCGCGCGCGGGTGGCCGCCTGGGGACTCGGCGACCGCATCACCATTCACACCGCGACGGCCGAGTCGTTCGATCTCGCACGGATTGCGCCTGACGCCACTGCAATCGTCTGCGTGGACGCGGCGTATCACTTCCGGACGCGGGCGGCGTGGCTGCGCGGTCTCGCCGCCACCGTGGCTCCCGGGACACGACTCGGCTTCACCGACCTCGCGCTCCGTGAGGTGCCGGCGTCATCACGACTGCGGTGGTTCGCCGAGCGCGCCGGGATTCCCGCGGCGAACCTCTGGTCGATCGCCGAGATCCCCGAGGCCTTGCAGACCGCGGGGTTCGCGGGGGTCGACGTCACCGACATCGGTGCCGCGGTGATCGAGGGGTTCCGCGCCTTCGTGGCTCGCGCGCGGCTGCGGTGGCTCCGTCGGCCGCGATCAGGCGGATGGGCCCTGCTCGTGACGGCGTGGATGCTCGGTCAGATGCGTTTGGCGCTCACGATGGTCGCTATCAGCGCGCGCACGCGCTAGCGAATCGCGGGAAGCGGATACGCCGGCCGGAGCGCGGTGAGGTAGTCGCCGAAGAGGGCCTTGGTCGCCGTGAACTCCTGCTGCACCTTGGCGCGGAAGGGCGCATCAGTCGCGAAGTCGTGCAGCAGTGCCGCCATCGCCATCGCGTCGATGCGGAAGCCGGTGTGGCCGATCTCGTTGAGCGCGTCGGCCTCCATCTCGTATGTGTGGAAGCCGCCGCTCGAGGTGTAGGCGCTGAAGCCCACGCCGGGGAGGTCGCGCGAGACACTGCCCGTCTCCTCCCACCCCTGCGGCTTCTGCGGCTCCGCCTTCACGCGCGTCGCGCCGTACTTCTGCACGTAGGCGAAGGCGACCTCGTTGAGCGCCCCCACCGAGATGCCGTCACGCATGCTGCCGTAGGGCTCGATGCTCACGCGCGTCCCAGTCGCGAGCGCGGCCGCGCGGGCGGCGTCATCCACCATCTGTCGCACCTGTGCCAGGTACACCTCGTCGGGATACCGGATGTAGAAGTCGGCGACCGCGCGATCGGGGACGACGTTCGGGGCCTTCCCGCCCTCGCTGATGATCCCCTGGATGCGCGCCTCGGGGCGGATGTTCTTCCGGATGCCGTCGACGTTCGTGAAGAAGCGCACGACGGCGGTGAGCGCGTCACGACCCTCCCACGGCATCATCTGGTGCGCCGGGGCACCGGTGAAGACGTACTTCACGCCGTCGATGTTCAGGCAGCAGGAGCCGAAGCCGGGCGCGGGGCGCTGCGTGTCGGTGCTCGAGTGCGAGCGCACGGCGATGTCGAGGCCGGCGAAGACGCCCCGCTCGTGCATCACCGTCTTCGACGGCGGCGGCATCATCTCCTCGGCCGGCGTCCCGATGACGGTGACGGTGCCCGGGGTGTTCGTGCGCGTGAGGAACTCCGCGACCGCGACCGCGGCGGCGAGGCCGACGGGGCCCTGGGCGCTGTGCTGGTCGCCGTGGTAATCGCGCACGGTGCCGCGGAGCGCGTCGTACTCGACGATGACGCCGAGGTTCGGGCCCGGGGTCCCCTTCCGGTAGGTGGCCTTGAAGGCCGTCGCGAGATCGGCGACGCCGACGGTGACGTCGAAATCGTGGGCGCGGAGCCAGTCGACGAGGACCTGCACCGACCGGCGCTCCTGAAAGCCGATCTCCGGGTGTCGGGTGAGGTCGTCGGACATCGCCTGCAGCTCGGTCTCCCAAAGCTGGCGCGTGCGATCCACCACGGCATCGCGCGTGGCGCTCCGTGCGGTGGTCAGTCGCCGGGCGAGGCCGGTGGCGTCGATCGTCGTGCGGAGCTCGCCGAGTCGTCGCACCACATCCGCGGCGGCGGTGCGCTGGGTGGGCGTCTCCTGCGCCGCGAGGACCGGGGGCAGGACGAGGAGCGCGATGAGGCCAAGGCGGCAGAGAGGCATCGGTAATCCAGGAGAGGCCGCGGAGAACGGCCGGATGGGAATGGCCTGCTACGCGAGGTCGATGGTGAAGCGGACGTCGAGGCCGTCGGTGTCGGCGAGCGTTTCGGCGCGAACCCGGACCTCGACGCCGAACTGCCGGGCCGATCCGCTGATGAGCCCCTCGGAGAGGTGGCCCATCCGGCGCGGGCTGCTGTAGCGGAGGACCAGACGCGACAGCGTGCGCGACTCCGTGCGGAAGGTTGGCAGTTCGGCGTCAGGATAGAGCTTTCGCACCTCGATATGGATGTGCGCCTCGATGCTCTCGAGGAAATCGAAGAGGTTCGTCGCCCGGCGATAGAAGTCAGGGAAGTCATGCGCGAAGGTGTCGCTCAGTCGATCACCGAAGGCGCGCACCAACGCGTCGGCGGGGACGCCGGTCCGCTCGGCGAGGGTCCCGACCATCGCCACCATCTCGGTGTGGCTGTACGTGCCGACCGAGGTGTAGGCGCCACCGCTCGGCAGCTCGTTGGCTTCGATGATGTCGTCGGCCATCTCGGGGCCGAACTTCTCGGTGACGAAATCGAGGAAGTGGGTGAACACCATGCCTTTCATGCCCGTAACGTTACCTCGCCGAGCAGGGCGCGCTATACTGCACGGGATCCGATGCCCGCCGCCGCCACGTCCTCCGCGACTCCGCCGACCCTCCTGATCGTCGACGACACCCCGTCGGCCCGGTTGGTGCTCCGGAGCTTCTTCGCCCCCACCTGTCACGTCCTCGAGGCGGCGACCGGGGAGGAGGCGCTGCGACTCGCCGCGACGGAACCGGTGGACCTCGTCCTGCTCGATGTGGTGCTGCCGGACCTCGATGGCCTGACCGTCGCGCGACGGATCCGAGCCCTGCATCCCGAGGCCGTCCTCCCCATCCTCCTCGTGACCGCCTTCGTCGACCGGGCGCAGCGACTCGCGGGACTCGAGGCCGGAGTCGATGACTTCCTCGCCAAACCGGTTGACCTCGGCGAGCTGGAGCTCCGAGTGCGGGGGTTCCTGCGGTCGCGGGCGCTTTGGATGGAACGTGAGGCGCTCCGGCGTGCGCTCCTCGAGACTGACGCCAAGAAGGACGAGCTCGCAGCGATCCTCGTGCACGACCTGCGGAATCCGCTGGCGGGACTCCTCGCGAATCTCAAGCTCCTCGAGTTCGAAGCGCTCACGCCCGACATGAAGGAGTCCGTCGACGGAGCGACCGCCGCCGCCGACCGCATCAAGACACTGATCGATGATCTGCTGGAGGTGCGGGGGCTCGAGGCCGGGGTGCTGACGGCGGTGCGGATGCGGACCGCGGTGCGCCCCCTCGTCGAGGCGGTCGTTCGGGAGCTTGCCCCGGTGGCAACCGCGCAGGGGCTCTCCCTCGCGGCCGATCCCGTGGACGACCTCACCGTCGATCTCGACGCCGACCTGGTGCGCCGCGCGCTCGCGAACCTCGTGGTGAACGCCCTGCGCTATGCCCCCGACGGCGACACGGTCCGTGTCGGCGCGACGGCGGACGCCACGACCCTCACCTGCACCGTGCGCGACCGCAGCACCGGGCTGCCTGCCTCGGAGGCCTCCCTCCTCTTCGGGCGCTTCGGCGCGATCGAGCTCCGTCGACGTGGCGCCCGGCACGATATCGGCCTCGGCCTGCACCTCGCTCGCCTCGTCGCCGAGGCGCACGGCGGCCATCCGCTCCTCGCCGTGGATGCCGAGGGGACCACCCTCGGGATCGTTCTTCCCAGGTCCCAGCCCCTATGACCGACCAGATCGCCCCGTCCCGGCTCCGCGTCCTCCTCGTCGATGACGACCGGCCGATGCGTACCGCCCTCGCGCGGCTCCTCGAGCACGCCGGGTTCGCGCCGCTCACGGCTGGTTCCGTGGACGAGGCGAAGCGGGTGCTCGCGGCGGAGACGATCGACGTCATCGTCAGCGACATCAACATGCCGGGATCGTCGGGGCTGCAATTCCTGGCGGATGTCCGCGATCAGGATGCGAGCCTGCCCTTCATTTTGATGACGGCGGCCCCGCAGCTCGAGTCCGCGATCCTCGCGGTGAATCTCGGGGCGTTCCGGTACCTGATGAAGCCGGTGGATCTGGCAGAGCTCGAGGCAACGGTGCGAAAGGCGGGGCTCGCGCGGTCCTTCGCGCGCCTCCAGAAGGAGGCGCTCGATGCGGTGCGGTCCGAGGACGCCGCGCGCGCGACGGCGAGCCGACTCGTGGACGAGGCGATGGCAGGCCTCTGGATGGCGTGGCAGCCGATCACGAGCCACAAGGGGACGCAGCTCTTCGCCTTCGAAGCCCTCCTCCGCTCCGACGAGCCGCAGCTCTCGCAACCCGAGGTCTTCGTCACGTCGGCCCAACGGATCGAGCGGGGCCGCGAGCTCTCGCGCCGGATCCGTGCCCGCGTGGCGGAGAGCATCCCCGCCTTCCCGGAGGGTACGCTCGCCTTGGTGAACATCGTCGCCGAGGACCTCGCGGACCCGGACCTCGTGGATCCCGCGGCGCCGCTCTCCGCCTATGCCTCGCGCGTCGTGCTCGAGATCACCGAGCGGACGAAGCTCGACGCCTCGCTCAATCTCCCCACCCGCGTGAAGCAGCTGCGGGAGATGGGGTATCGCCTCGCCGTCGACGACCTTGGTGCGGGCTACTCGGGGCTCTCCTCGATCACCCAGCTCGAACCGAGCATCGTCAAGCTCGATATGTCGCTCATCCGCGACATCCACGAGAGCATGACGCGCCGGGCGGTCGTGGCGTCGATGGTGATCCTCTGCCAGTCGATGAACATCCAGATCATCGCCGAGGGCGTCGAGAAGGTGGAGGAAGCGGCGGCGCTCTGGGACCTGGGAATCGAGCTCACCCAGGGGTATCTGTTCGGTCGGCCGCACCGCGAGATCCGCTGGCGGCCCGTCGGGTCCACCTGATGCGGATGACGACGCCCCGCTTGTGAACGGCGGCGGCGCGGCTCAGATGACCGGGGCGTCGAGCGCGGCGCGCACCTTGTCGGCCAACTGCGCTGTCGTGAACGGCTTGTCGAGCACCTGACTGCGCTCGGTCGCGAGCCGACTCCGCAGGTCGGGGTCATCGATGTAGCCGCTCATGAAGAGCACCCGCAACCCGGGGCGCTGCCGCCGGAGGCGATCGGCGACCTCAATCCCGGTGAGGTCGGGCATCCGGATGTCGGTGAGCAAGAGGTCGAGGCGATCCGCCGCCTCACCGAGGGCGAGGGCCTGTTCGCCGCGTCGGGCCTCGAGCACCTCGTACCCCAGAGACTTGAGCAGGCGACAGACGAGCTTGCGGACGCCGTCCTCGTCCTCTGCCACGAGGATACGCTCGGTCCCGCGGACGAGGGCCTCGCCGGCGGACCCGCTGGTGGAGGGGCGCCGCGCGGGCTCCGCCACTTGGGGGAAGTGGATCGTGAAGGTGGTGCCGCGACCTTCCTGGCTCTGCGCCTGGATATGCCCCTGCGCCTGCGTCACGATCGCATACACCGTGGCCAGCCCGAGGCCGGTGCCCTGCCCTGCGGGTTTGGTGGTGAAGAAGGGTTCGAAGATCCGGCCGAGCACCGCCGGGGACATTCCGGTGCCCGTGTCGCTCACGACGAGGCGTGCGTACTGGCCGGGCGGGAGATCGACGCGTGCGGCCGCAGCCGCGCCGAGGACGTCCGACTCGAGAAGAATGCGGAGCGTACCGCCGGTGGGCATCGCGTCACGCGCGTTGACCACGAGGTTGAAGAGGAGCTGATCCAGTGCACCGGGATCGATCCGCACATTGAGGACCTCGGTGGGCAGATCGAGCGCGACGGTGATCCGCTCGGAGAGGAGCCGACCGAAGAGCACACTCGACTGGCGGATCGCCTCGGCGAGCTCGAGCACGCGCGGCTCCACGACGGTCCGGCGGCTGAAGGTCAGGAGCTTTCGGGTCAGATCGGAGCCGCGCTTCACCGCGCCCAGCAGCTCGTCGATCATCGCCACGCGTTCCGGCATCGCCGCGAGGTCGGTCCGGAGCACCTCGGCGATACCGGTGACGACCGTGAGGAGGTTGTTGAAGTCGTGGGCGACGCCGCCGGCGAGGAGCCCGACCGCCTCCATCTTCTGCGAGTGGCGGAGCTGGTCCTCCACCCGCTTCATCTCGGTCACATCGAGCCCCGCGCCGATCAGTCGCGTCACCTGGCCATCGGCGTCCTTGATGGGGGCGATGGTCCGACGGAAGTGACGGAGTTCTCCCGCCTTTGTCGTGAAGGACTCGTCGAACTCAACGGCCACACCGGTGGCGGCGACCTGTCGAATGAGTGTATCGCGTTCGCGAATGACCTCTTCCGGCAACCCACGCCGGACCCCGTAGTCGCGATTGCTCTTCCCGATGATCCACTCGCGGATCGTCGGGTCGGCGATCGCCGCAGGATTCACGTAGGTGTAGACCCCATTCGAGTCGAAGATGCCGAGTTGGAAGGGGAGTCGATCCAGGACCGTCTGGTAGATCTGCTGAAGCCGCGTCGTCTCGCTGGTCGACTCGAGGAGCTGCGCCTGGAGACCGGAGGCCTGACGGGCGAGGACCTGATTCAGATCGTAGAGCTCGCGGGACTTGGTCTCCAACAGCCGCTCCGCCTCACGGCGCGCCTTCTGCTCGCGGGCGAATCGACGCTCGAGCCGGTGCACCTGTGCCTGCAGACGCGCATCACCCGCGGCCGCGAGCCGCGCCCGCAGCTGGAACTGCTCGATCCGCGGTGCGGCGAGCCGCGCAATCGCGGTGAAGACCGTCTGATGCCGCGTGGTGAAGAACCCGGCGAGGCTGTGCTCGCTATCGATCACACCGACCACCTCGCCGTCGACGATGATCGGCACGGTCAATTCGGAGAGGCGGGCGACGTCGTCGGAGATGTAGTCGGGATCGACGCGGACGTCAGGGACGAGCGCCGGTTCCCCGCTGCGCACGACGCGGCCCACGATGCCCTGGCCGATCGGGATCTCGATCGGGGCCTTGATGGTCCGGCCCTCCGGATTCTTCGGGCCGTACGCCGCCGCCTGGACACAGACCCCACGCGCCTGATCGACGAGGTAGATCACGACGTCCTCGAGGTGCATCGTGCCGAGGGCCTCGTGCGCCACGGCCCAGAGCACTTCCTCGATGGTCTGCGCTGCGGCGAGCCCCTCGGCGAGCTTGGTGAACGCCACCACATCGCGAGGGGAGAACTCGCGCCCCCCGTCCTTCAACATCGCCGCGAGGGTGCGCTCCGGACACATACCGAATCTTACCCGAACCAGCGGACCGGAGCCAACGATGCCGTTCGGATCAGTACCGTCCGAGGTCACGGGCGGAGACGACCGGTCGTCGGTATCCCGCCGCGCGCAGCTCCGCGAGGAGGCCCTCGTCGTCGGTGCCCCAGTACAACTGGTGATAGAGAACCAGCGCGCGGGGGGCGGCCCGGGTGGCGAGAGGAGCAAGCTCGGTGGTCGAGGTGTGCGCCCGCGCGTGATACGCCTGCCACGCGGGCGGACGGGTGCGGAAGCGATCGGCCGAATAGACCTCGTGGACGAGGAGGTCGCAGCCGTTGCAGGCGGCGACGACGGCATCGCTCGCGCGGGTGTCGCCGGAGATGACGATGGAGCGGTCGGGGGCGTCGAAGCGATAGCCGAGGGCGACCTCCCAGTCACCGTGCGGAACCGCGAAGGCAGTGACGGTGACGTTCCCGTCAGCTCGCACCTGGCCCGGCGCGATCTCGTGCACCCGCACCTGATGTCCCACCTCGTTCGCGGGTTCCAGACCGTCGATGCGGTTCCGGATGTCGGCGGCGTAGGCGGCGAGGAGATGGTTGACCATCGCCTGCGTGCCCGGCGGGCCATAGACCTCGAGCGGGACGTCGCGCTCAAGGGTCCAGGCGGAGAGGATCACATCAGGGAGGCCGACGGTGTGATCGGAGTGGAGATGCGTGAGAAAGAGGACGCGCAGATTGCGCGGGAGGAGCGCCGTGTCCCCGTGCATCTGCGCCGCGGCGGCCGCGCGGCGCACGATGCCGGGCCCCGCATCGACGAGATACGAGCGCCCCTCGCGCACGACGGCGACGGCGGGGCCGCTGCGCTCGGGGTCGGCGTTCGGCGTGCCGGTGCCGAGCATCACGACCGCGGTCGATTGGGCGGGGAGGACGATGGCTGAGATGAGGAGCAGGAGGAGGAGTCGCATCAGTATCAGGACCAGAGGAGCACGGCCCCGCAGGGGCTCGCGCTGACGGTGGTGAACTCCACGGGGACACGAGACGCGGACGAATACACCTCGACCGTCCGAGCGTTGAGCAGCATCCCGCGCAGCTCCCAGCCCGAGAGATTCGAGAAGCGGATGCCATCGACCCAGACCTCGGCGCGGCAGCGCTCGCCGCCGAAACCACGCATCATCGGCACGGGGTCATCCTGGATGATCATCCGTCCCGTGTCGACCCGCCCGGACGAGAGTGTGACCCCCGGGATCCGCGCCCAACCGATGGCGGAGAAGGCGAGCGCCCGCGCCTCGTCGCCCGCGATGACATACCCGTTGCCCGCGCGCACGCGGCGCTGTATCCCCGCGAGGCGTGCGTCAGGCGCCTGCCCGACGACCGCGACGGCCGGGAGCAGGGTGACGAATCGGTCGAGGGTGACCGGGAGCGTCGTCACGGCACCTGGCGCGATGTCGACCACCACTTCCTGCGGCTGGCGCCCAAGGGCCCGGACCGCGACGGTCTGCGTCCCCGAGGGGACGTCGTCGATCACCACACGGCCGGTGAGATCGGTGGTATCCGCCCAAGCGGTCCCGCGGAGCCCGACGATGGCACGACCGACCGATGCCCCCGACGGGTCACGCACCACGACGGCGAGGTGCCCGAGGCCGGCGGGGCGCGGCGGAATCGGGGGCGCATCCCCATCGCCCGCCATCATCGCGCTGGCGGGATCGGTGAGGCTCACGCGCAGGTCGCGCCGGGCGACGCCGACGGAATCGAACGTGAGCGCGACCGGGCCGGTGCGCTGCCCACCGGAGGTGGCGACGAGCGTCAACGCGATATCCGTCGGCACACCGCAGAGCTGATAGCGACCGTCCGCCGCGGTGGTGTCGGTCGCGACGTACATCGTCTCGCGCGCTCGTGCCCCGCCGAGCGCGAGCTCGAACCAGCGCACTTCGACCACGGCGCCTTCAAGGGGCGCATCCGGCGCCGCCGCGCGCACGGTCCCGGTGAGGATCAGCGTCGACGGCTCCGGTGGTCGGCGACAGAGCAGCAGACTGGCCCCG
>JACCDM010651862.1_pt1 | contig 10464 bp, 11 predicted proteins | sample 7445851 | NCBI WGS metagenome assembly JACCDM01 (sample SAMN15323438, study PRJNA562643) | freshwater metagenome | isolation source: river surface water | place: USA:Blue River Watershed | collected 2017-08-16
AATTCATAACGAGGTTAAACTCAGTAAGTTTGAACCATTTGCGATAACTCATCGAAAATTCCTGTGGTCACCAACTACTTCCATAGTTGATAAGCAGGGAATATTAGATGCACTTTACAATGAGCTCAAGGCACAAAATGTGGATTTTATTTTTAATCAACAGTTTCTAACCTCGAATAATCGCAAAATATCCACGATGGACCACAAAATAACCCATAAACACCTAATCAATACCGCTGGGTCGGGGGCACTTTCAATTGCACAGCAAATGGGATTCGGACTCAACTTTAAAATGATTCCATTCCTGGGAGTCTACCGAGGTACGAAGCGCGGCAATCTTCCGCTGCGCACTTTAGTTTATCCAGTGCCTCACCCTATAAATCCATTTTTAGGAACGCACTTTACAATTACAACTGATGGGCAGGTAAAAATTGGTCCTACGGCTCAGCCGGTTCTATTCAGCGAACAATACTCAGTCAAGGCCGGCTGGAACCGAGATGAGTTCGTAAAAGTACCGATAGCAATTAAAAGTTATCTTTCAAATAATTTTGGAAATGTAAGCAGTCTGGTGATTTCCGAATTCCCTCAATTATTCGAAAGAGGTCTTCTCAAAAAATCTGCTCTGTTAGTTCCGAGTGCTCGTAAAATAAAGACTTGGGAGCGTAAGCCTTCGGGTATACGTGCACAATTACTCAGAAATGACACAAATAATTTAGAGCAAGATTTTGTAGTTGAAGGCGATGCAGAATCCACGCATCTACTTAACATAGTTTCTCCAGGCTGGACATCCAGTCTTTCATTTGCTGATTGGGTGGCAAAAAATCACGTAATTCAGCATTTGTAGACTCCGCAGTGATAATCTGGAAGGAATGAAACTCTTACTTTCAGGACTTGGCGCCATTGGAGCGGGCATTGGCATGCCGGGGTATGTCGAAAGCCACTTATCGATTGCCCAAAGTTTCGGAATCGCAATAGTTGGGGGCGTGGATCCTAACCCAACTCGTCAAGCAGAATTTGGAGATGCGACCGGAGCATCGACTTACTTCGATTTGCAATCAACAACTGGTTCCGATCCGGATATCGTGGTGATAGCGAGCAACCAAGAGAGCCATCTAGATAATCTTCGATTTGTTACAAAACATTTTCCTAAGGCTTCCATAATCTGCGAAAAGCCATTCGGGCGTAATGAAATTGAATCCGCAGCCATGTTTGAGTTGGTTAAAGCTTCAGGATCTAAGTGTTATGTGAATTACTCGCGACAATTCTCACAAGGATATAAAACCCTGAAGAAAAACTTAAAAGGAGAATTAATTGATGGGAATGTGACCTACAGTCATGGACTTGCCCGAAGTTGCTCCCACTATATTCGATTAACAATTGGACTTTTTGGAATGCCAACAGAAGTTAAAAAGCAAGAATCGTTGACTTCACAAAATCCTAGTTTTGAATTGATTTATGAAAGTGGAGCAAGAATCAATTTCATCGGAGTGCCTGACTCAAGCTATCGAGTCGCTGAGTTCATATTTTCAACCACAATGGAAACACTTGTAGTGAGTGAAGCAATGAATTGGAAATTACTGATGGCAAATACAAAAGAAACGCCGGAGTGGCCAAGAGATCTCGAAACTAGGTCTACAGGTGATTTCTCTGGCGGACTTAAGGAGCTATATCAAAACATTCTCGATGAGAGTGCAAGTGCCAAAGACATTGCAAGCGAATTAGACTGCTCACCAAATCTCATAATTAGTAAGATTCGGTCATATGTCTGAGAAATTCGACAGATTTGTCGTAATTTTTGGACCTGAGATATGGAGTCTGCAACAGAATGGCGGCGTATCAAGATATTGCTACGAACTAATTCGTAACTTACAGAATCTCGGAATTGAAGCGAGAGTTTTACAAACCAAAAATAGCAATGATTACACGAGGAAGTTAGATCCCAATACCGTACATAAAATCAAGAGCCATCGTAAAAAGGATGTCAAGGATGCGATAGCTTCAGTCATGCAAAACTTTGATCGAGGAATTTATCACGCCACCTACTACAGTTTAGGAAATCTCAAGGTAGCAAAAGAATTTAATTTGAAAACTGTAGTTACAGTTCACGACTTAATTGGCGATATTTTTCCTACAAGAATAAAATGGTATCAAAGAAGAAACTTAGAACAAGAACGAACATCAAAAGTATGTGATGAGTTAATTGCCGTGTCTCATAATACGAAGAATGATATAAAAAGATTCTACGGAATCAATGGAAACAAGATTACGGTCACGCATCTTGGTGTAAGCGAAATGAAATCAAATAAGTCTATAAGCAAGTTTGCAGAAATTCCCTTCGTGCTACATGTAGGAAAGAGGAATGGATATAAGAACTTCGCCTTAACACTAGAAGCTATTGCCGAATGTGAAGCGTTGAAATACCTAAATATTGTTGCTTTCGGTGGAGGCGAAATCACAGAAGAGGAAATGGTTTATATAACAGAGGCAAAAATGAAGTCCAGGGTTAAGCACATCACCGGGGACGACGAAATTCTTAGCTATCTATACCAGTCAGCCATTGCTCTAATCTATCCATCAACCTATGAAGGATTTGGGATACCTCCATTAGAGGCCATGAGACTTAATTGTCCAGTAATAGCGTCTAACAGTTCGAGCATTCCTGAAATATGCGGAGATTCGATAATGTACTTTGATTGCACATCAACAGAGTCACTTCAAGTTGCCATACTACAATTAATCAAGAATCCTGGACATTACTCAACGGAAAAGGCAAGAAGCCAGTCTTTGAACTACAGCTGGGAAAAAACGGCCAAGGAAACACTAGATGTGTATTTAAATGCAATTTTTGGAGAAAAATGATCGAAAATCCAGATTTTACAATAATCACACCTTCCTTGAATTCAGAAAAAACCATTCTAAAGACTGTTCAGAGTGTAATTTCACAACATCAACTCGCACTCGAATATCTCATTATAGACAGTTGTTCTACTGATTCAACCAAGAAATTAGTTGATACATACAAAGAAGTTTGTTTTATCTCGGAGAAAGACAATGGGATATTCGATGGAATGAATAAGGGAATTCAACTTGCTCGTGCCGACATCATTGGAATTATTAATTCAGACGACTGGTACTTAGATGGCAGTTTGCAAGTTGTTCGGGATACATTCCAAAAGAGCACAGCCGATATAGTTATGGGCGGCGTTGATATTTATGACGGAAATCATTTTATTGAAAACCGTATACATACAGTTGAAGAGCTCAAGGAGCATATGGTTTCCCACCCTTCAGTCTTTGTAAAGAAACATGTCTATGAAATTTTAGGAGGATATGACCTTAGGTACCAGGTTGCCTCAGACTATGATTTTTTACTAAGAGCACATAGAGAAGGATTTGAATTTGTCTCAATTCCTCGAAGCCTGTCAGCGTATTCGCTAGGCGGATATTCAGACTCGCCTAGGATGAGAATAATTTCGATATTTGAAACTGAAAGCATTCGCGCGAAGTACGGAATAATAAGTTCCAAAATGGCTCTTTCTACTTCAATTAATACTTCAATCAAGACTATTGTGCGGAGAAATCGCAAACGCGAGATGGGCAGAGAGTTACTTTCCCAAATTTCAACTTACATCAAAAAGTATCCCAAGAGGAGAAGCCAATGAACGCTAATCAAATTCCAGTATTGGTGATTGGGTTCAATCGACCTGAATTGATTGAAAAACTCTTTAATGCCTTAGAAAAAATCAAACCAAAGGTGCTTTATTTTGCAGTTGATGGACCAAGGCCGTCAAATCTAGCAGACTCAGGTCTGGTGACAGAAGTACAACGCATGGCCTCGATGATTGATTGGGACTGCCAGATCAATAAACTGTTTCGAGCCGAGAATCTCGGACTAAAGGAATCGGTCATCGGGGCAATCGACTGGATATTCGAGAATGAAGATATAGCGATTGTATTAGAGGATGACTGCATTCCAACAATGGAATTCTTCAGCTTCTGCGCAGAAGAATTAGTCAGACATAAGAATGTTTCTAGAGTTATGCAAATTTCTGGAAATTGCTTTGTACCCATCTCTGAATTGAATTCAGATAGATACTATTTTTCAAGTATAAACGATATTTGGGGATGGGCAACCTGGAAGCGTGCATGGAAACTATTTGAGCGAGAAGTTCCAGATGTTGATTCCAAAGAGTTAATGAATCGGTTGGTCAATTACTTTCCAAGCCGAGAAGTAGCTCGATGGTTTGCCAGATATGTCCTTGAGGCGTCCGCACCGAATTCACAAGTGTGGTCGACTCAATGGACTCTCGCTCTGATCAATAACAACGGACTCACGATTGTTCCCCAAAAGAACTTGGTCAGCAATATTGGTTTTATCTCTGATGCAACCCATATGTCAGGCAAAGCATTTGATATTTACGGCACTTTTGAGTGTGGTGTTATCGAATCAAGAACCCTACCTAAAGCCATTGAAGCAAACCGAGATTTAGACTTACAAAGATTCTCAACTATCAAGGCTACAGATTTGAATTTACGCTCAAGACCTTTGCTTCTTAGCTATTTAAGAACAGGCGCTAAACGCGTATTACCTTTCTGGACTGTAAAGCTAATTAGAAGAGTTAAGAATTATTAACATGCCCCAATCTTTGAATTCAATGGACCTGCCAAGAATCAGTATAGGAATCACGACATTTGACCGTACAGATTTATTGATTCAATCTGTTAAATCAGCGTTAAGTCAAACCTATGCAAATATTGAAATAATCATCGGTAATGATAATCCGGCAAGAAAGTTGTCATTAGAATCATTGGGACTAGCTGATGATCTAAGAGTCCACATAGAAAATCACAGTAAAAACCTTGGTGAAATGGCCAATTTGAATTGGTTACTTAAGGAATCACAAGGCGAATTTTTTACTTGGCTCGCCGATGATGACTTGATGCACCATCAACATATTGAACTTCTTTGGGAACAATTGTCCATGGGCGAAAATCTCGCGGCAGCCTATTCCGGGTACACATCAAATATTGATGAATTTTCAGACTACAAAAACACAAATGTGCCTGAAAGTAGATTTCACGAGTACAACTTTAATCAATTCTTGGCGCTTTACTCTAGGCGCATAATCAATCTTATTGGTTGCTACGGCCTATTTAATAGAGATGCTTTAATTAACATAGGTGGCTTTTCGCATCTTGGAAAGGGCTTTTCTCCTTATTCAGATACGCTGATTCCAATTTTGATGAGCAAGAAATCCAATATTTCCTATACTCCGGCGACGACTATTTTCTTTAGATCACATTCGTTATCTATGAGCAATTCATTGACCGATCTGGACGCCTATCTTTCTGCGGAGTTTGATTTTTTGAATCAAATTCGTGATAGCGTTACTACAGAGACCTTAGAGTATCAAGTAGATATTTATGAGGGTTTCTACTATTGGTTTCGTGATAATCATTTAACAGTAATCTTGAGGTCTGTAACCCCAATACATATTGCTTTAGCTTCCTGGTTACGCGCCTGCGCTTTCAATCATCGGAATTTCAGCAGATTTGGCTTTAAATTTAGACGGAATATTTCAAATGGTTTAGTGCAAATTCTTAAGCACCAAGTTCGGTCCATGGTACTTAAAACTTAAGGACATTAGTTAACGCGCTTCTGTAATCTGAATGAGGAAGATCCGAGATTAGTTTCAAAAGGTCGGATTTGGAGATCAATCCAACTTGATAAGCTGCCTCGTCGGGAGATCCAATTAACTGTCCCTGTCTCGTCTGAATGGCTCGCACGAATTGGCTTACCTCTACTAAGTTCTCTATAGTTCCAGCATCAAGCCAGTACACGCCTCGCGTTAAATTGTGGCCGCTCAGCCGCCTCTCTTGGAGGAACTTTTCAAGTATGTCTGTAATTTCGTACTCATTTCGCTGCGAGGCTTTCAATTCCTCTAATTTAGAGAGGACTCCAGCAGGGAACTTATAAAGCCCAGTGATTGCGCTATTACCGAGATTCTCGGACGGTTTTTCAACGAGTCGAAGAATTTCGCCCTCTGCACCAATTTCCGCGATTCCAAAACTCGATGGGTCTTTGACGTTCTGTGTCCAGATGTGGCAATTTTGATCAAGTTCGATTTCAGAGATATTTCTTCCTAGCCCTTGTCCAAAAAAAATATTGTCCCCAAGAATCACCAATAGAGGTTGATTATCACCGATTGCATTGGCGGCGATCTTTAACCCCCCGGCTATACCCGAGGGAGTATTTTGTTCGCAATAATTAATTGTGATTCCCCACTGCGAACCGGTTCCTAAGAGCTTTTTAAAGCTGGGAATTGCTTCTGGGGTAGATAAAAATTGTATCTCTGTCACACCGGCAAGAATTAGCGTGGTGAGTGGATAATAAATCATTGGCTTATCGAATATAGGGATTAAGTGCTTGTTTATGGCACGCGTGACTGGACCCAGCCTGGTACCACTGCCCCCAGCCAAAATAATTCCGCGCATGGTCACAGTGTACTCTTAGTTCATGTCCAAAATTTTGGTTACGGGTGGCGCAGGTTTCATCGGATCAAATCTGGTCGAAATCTTATTGCGAAATAGTTCACCTGATCAGAATTTAGAAATCAAGGTCTTGGATGTAATGACATATGCCGGTAACCCCGATAACTTACCAAGCTCACCCCATGTTTCCTTGATAGTTGGGGATGTGAGAAATCAGGAACTAGTAGAAGAATTAATTGCCAGCGTAGACTGTGTTTATCACCTGGCGGCCGAATCTCACGTCGACAGATCGATTGAAAGCTCACGAATATTTGTCGACACTAATGTTCTCGGAACCTTTAATATTCTCGAAGGAGTCCGAAAGCATAAAAAGAGGTTGGTTTTGGTATCAACTGACGAAGTTTACGGAAGTATTGAAAAAGGCTTTGCGGATGAAAGCACTAAATTGAATCCTTCCTCACCCTATAGTGCCTCAAAAGCTTCTAGTGATTTACTCGCTATTTCTTATTACCAAACATTTGGTACAGATGTTGTGATTACCAGGTGCGCAAACAATTATGGCCCTAAGCAATATCCAGAAAAACTCATCCCGTTGATTATTTCGAAGGCCCTAGCAGGAGAAAAGTTGCCTATTTATGGGGATGGGACAAATGTCCGAGACTGGATACACGTTAACGATCATTGCGAGGGATTAATTCTCGCGATGCACTCCGGAAAATCAGGTGAAATTTATAATTTTGGTGATGTAGAGCATGTTAGAAACATCGATTTGGTGAGGAGAATACTCTCTTACCTGGAAATTTCTGACGAATTAATAGAATTTGTACCTGACCGATTAGGACACGATTTCAGATATGCAATTTCATCAGATCGAGCGAGAACTGAACTTCAGTGGAAGCCGACCAGAAATTTAGAATCTAATTTAGGAGAAACAATTGACTATTATCGCGATTCTAGTGTCCCTTCAACACATTAGATTTTAAGTCACTCAGGTACGGAAAATTAACGTCCCTCTCCGACAAAATCCACTGTTCTTGAGGCCAAAGATCTCTCAATTGTTCAGAATCCCAGGCGATACCATATTGTTTAGTTTCACCATAATATTTTGAAGATTTGTAATGCAAAACAGCCTCATCAGAAGTTACACAAAAACCATGAGCAACTCCCGGTGGAATAATGAGCTGGTTGTTTGAATCTATTTTCATCTCAACTACATTTGTTGCGAGAAATGTTGAAGAAGTTTCATCGATATCAATGGTGATATCTACAATTGAACCAACTAAAACTGTGAGAATTTGCCACTGGTCATCCTGAAAGTGCATACCACGAAGTACATTCTGCATGGAGTAACTCACATTATCTTGAACAAAATTAGGTAATCCGACTCCATAGTCATTGTTTCGGAAAACTTCTGCGAAATGTCCCCTCGAATCTGGATAGATAGTCCTCGTAGCAATTTTTTGTCTACTTATACCTGTATCCACATAATCATGCATTGTTGATTCCACTCAATAAATCAAATGACTCTTGAATGTCATTTGATAATTTGCCTTTGAAATCGAACCCTGTTTTCTGAAATTTCTCAGATGAGACTTCATACGATAATTGGTTCATGATCGCAGAATCAACGAAAACTATATTTGCTTCTATTTTGGAAACTTCTTGAATGGTGTCAATTATTTCTTGTACAGTCCAATTATTACTGACAACATTATAAATTTCACCCGAAAAAAGAGAGTTTCTAATTACGTGATCTATCGCCAAGACACAATCACCCAGACTCAAGTAAGGCCTTTTTTGATTCAATGCAGTGCGCCAAACTGTGACGGATAAACCTAATTTAACTTGGTAGATAAACTTATTCACCGCAGTGTGAAATCTCATTCCAACTGAAGCTCCATGGATTGTTCCAAGGCGAAGAATGGCAACTTCAAGCCCATGCTTAGATAAGTCGCCAAGATAAAGTTCTTCTGCAAGCTTTGATTCGGCATATGGGCTTTGTGGGAGTAATTCCAAACAATTCTCGTCTACGAGTTCTGACTGACTTCCATAAACACTTGTACTCGAGGGAAAAATAAGCTTAATCCCAAGATCTTTAGCTAAACCAGCAATGTGCTTCGTAGATTCTAAGTTGTTATTAAAAAGTTCATCACGATTATTTGCGTTAGCTGTCGCATCTGTTGTGGCAGAGAGATGGATTATTACGTCTAAAGGTCCAACTTCTCTGAGCCAATCCGCGGTTATTTCTTTTACGTTCATGTCGTAGAAAGAAATATTCTTAGACTCGGGAAGATTAAACAAACTTGAATACCTTTGCGTCATAAAATTATCGACCACAATTATTGTGGAAGCTGATAAAGTTCGAATTAATTTTGAACCAATATGACCCATGCCACCGGTAACGAGAATCTTCATTTTGTGCCCCTAAAGGTTAAAAAATCGTCCCATACCCGAATATAGTCGTCTTCGTCATACTTGAGATCTGCAAATACAGCAATAATTGTAGGTTCTAACAATAGTACGTCTACCCAAATACCAGGAGGGATCTGGATTACTTGGCTAGGATGTAACAACTCCAGCGATCTCGTCGTATGGCCGTCCGAGACTTTCAGAATCGATTTTCCCGAAAGTATTGTGAACCATTGGCTGCAATTCTTATGTGCGTGCGCCCCTCGATTGTCAGTACCCGTAGAGGTTAGAAAAAAAACTCTTTCGAGAGAAGCGCAACCGAGTTGATCACCCTCGATTGCCAATAGTTTGGTGACTCCGCGGATATGCTCCTTAAAGTCTAAGAATTGGATACTGTCCAATGAATTCAAAGTTGCCTCAATTCAGTTCTGACTTAGAGTAGGCGCATCATAATCTAGGTAGTGTCGGATGCTTCTCTCAATCCCCTCTGAGAGTGAAACTCGCGGAGCCCACCCAATTGCCTCCCGCAAGAGTGAAATGTCTGCCACATGATTCCGGCGTTCGATCCCATAAGCGCTTTCTGGAAATTCTTTAAAGTGTATCGGGACGGGTGATTTATTCAAATAACTCAATTTTTCATTTATTAGCAAGAGTGCATCTTTTACTGTACATCCGACGCCACTTGCTAAATTAAATTGCCCATTTGTACGTTTAGTATTGCTCTCAATAATCTTAATTATCACATCTGTAACGTCATCAATGTGAATGAAGTCTCTGAGAAATTCTCCATTTCCAAAACATGTTAACTCTCGCCCTAGAAATGCGGAGTAAATTGAATTGTCAAAGAATCCACGGTGCGGCTTCTGCTGGCTGCTTACAAATCCGTAGAGATTTCCAAGTCTTAAGAGAGATAGATTACCGAGGATCCCTTCTTGCTGATATTGCTTGAGATAAAGTTCGATTGCTAATTTCGAGCAATCATAAAAAGTTTCAACTTCATCTGGCTGACAGAGCTCATTGATTGGATTGGTGCAATTAGTCCCATATTGAGTTAATGACCCCATATAAATAAAGTCAGGGGGTTTTGTGCAGTCTCTCAGAGATTCGATTATTCTGATTGTCGAGATTAAATTAGTGGTGACATCAGACTCTACATTTTGCTTGGCAACATATGCGCTGGTTTGATGTGCTAAATGAATAACTACATCGACGTTATCGAAGGAGGGTAATTCCAAATCTGACCAGCTTACAGAAAGATAACTTGCGCCCGGCAATTTTTTCTCCGGGATGACTGAAGTCAGTAGGATTTGTGAGTAACCTAACGTAGAAAGCTTTTGCGCCAGATGACTTCCCAGCTTTCCTCCAGCCCCAGAAATCATTATGCGCTTCATAGGTCGTTTTTTGTTCTGCTAAGGAATTAGCTTGTCGCAACAAGATAACCAGCAGGATTGAAGCTGGCTATTGCCCGATCTGAATACTTGTTTGACGACGTGAACCTAGAATTTTCAGTCAGGAATTTTTGAGCCGCAGTTCCCGGGTTATTTCCAGGCCCCCATGGTCTTG
>JACCDM010872179.1_pt1 | contig 10464 bp, 6 predicted proteins | sample 7445851 | NCBI WGS metagenome assembly JACCDM01 (sample SAMN15323438, study PRJNA562643) | freshwater metagenome | isolation source: river surface water | place: USA:Blue River Watershed | collected 2017-08-16
CTGCCACCGCTGCACGCGCTGAACGACGAAGGTTTGCATCATCAAAGTTTGCAAGACGGTTAGCGGTTGCTCGAACCTCGCGACGCATTCGACGCTCTTCCCACGCCATCACACTTTCATGTGCGCCTAGACGGGTAAGCAAAACTCCGATGGCATCGCCATCACGAATCACAACGCGATCAACGCCACGAACTTCGCGGGCCTTTGCGACGATTCCTAATCTGCGGGCTGCACCAACTAACGCCAACGCAGCTTCTGGACCGGGACAGGTAATTTCCAAGGATGATGAACGACCTGGTTCAGTTAATGAACCATGTGCGATAAATGCACCACGCCATGCAGCCTCTGAATCGCAGATTGCTGCAGAAACAACTTGTGGTGGAAGTCCGCGTACTGGACGACCATTGGAGTCAACTAATCCTGTTTGTCGTGCAAGGGCATCGCCTTCATTGATGACACGAACAACGTACCGTGATCCTTTACGTAATCCGCTAGAGGAAAGAACCGCTAGATCTGAATCATGTCCATAAATATCAGCGATATCTTTTCGAAGACGACGTGCGCTCTGCGAGGTGTCCAGTTCTACTTCAATAACAATCTTTCCTGCAGCGATGTGGAGACCGCCGGCGAAACGAAGAAGTGATGAGACCTCGGCTTTGCGACAACATGGTTTGGTGATTGATAGACGAGAGAGCTCGTCCTTAACTGATGCTGTCATTGCCATGGGCTTATCCAACCATTTACCGAGCGAGAATGTGGCCCAAATGGAGAGCTAATTTTTGAGCATCATGATGGATGCTTCCAGGGGCTTTTCGTATATCTGCCACCACAATCTCTCCACCCAAGGTTGATGCTGCAAGCTGCAAAGCCGCTTCATCCCGCACAACTGATTGGTCAACGAGGCAGTAATCGACCGTGACGCCAGGTGCATATTGGTGGAAGAAATCTAGATGTTCTTCAGGAGTAGACCCTGCAAACTCTTCGCCCTGAGAGCGGGATGATGCATCCAGATTAAGAATCAAAATCTTTCGCGCGGTGGTTTGTTGAAGCGCTTCAAGTTGGGCTGGTACTAATAAATGTGGGATCACACTTGAAAACCATGATCCAGGGCCCATCGTGATCCAATCAGCATCAGAGATCGCTTGCAACGCCTCGCTTCTGGCGGGTGGGTTTTCCGGAATAATTCTTAAAGATTCGATGTGTCCTTTTGCGGTTGCAACCTCTTTCTGACCGCGAACAACAATTCTTCCAGTGGATGTATTAAACGTGCCTTCAATATCTAATGCGACAGATGCCATTGGCAAAACGCGTCCAATCACCTTCAACAACGCGCCTACGCGATCGAGTGCAACAACTGGATCATCGCCGGCGTTCCACATTGATGCGAGCAAGAGATTTCCCATGGCGTGGCCGTTGAGTTCACCATTGCTTACAAAGCGATGCTGCATGATTTCGGCCCAGGTGCGACCCCAGTCATCATCGGCGCACAGCGCGGCAAGTGCCATTCGTAAATCACCGGGAGGAAATATTGGAAACTCTTCACGCAATCGACCGCTTGATCCGCCATTATCGGCGACGGTAACGATTGCGGTTAATTCATTAGTAATTTGGCGCAACGCAGTAAGAGTTGCAGCTAAACCATGCCCACCACCGAGGGCGACAACCTTAGACAATGTTATTCACGACCTACATCGCGGTGGGTTGGATGAGCTGAAATCTCAGAGCCAAATTCATTGAGCTGACGAGCCATCTCTTCAGTGATTGCAACACTTCGATGCTTTCCACCAGTACAGCCAACGGCGATGGTTACGTACTTCTTTCCTTCACGCATGTAACCCTGAGTCATTGAATAAACTAATTGAACATAATCGCTCACGAAATCCTTAACTCCATCACTACCGAGCACTCGATTACTCACCTGAGATGTAAGTCCTGTTAAAGGACGAAGTTCCGGATCCCAATGAGGATTCGGGATAAATCGGCAATCAAGAACTAGATCTGAATCCACTGGGATTCCGTACTTGTAACCAAAAGATAGAACATTGATTCGAATGCCTTGCAGCTTTCCGGCTCCAAATATTTCGCCTATTCGCTTTTCTAATTGGTGAACATTGAGATTAGAGGTATCGATTGCCACATCTGATTGCGAACGAATATCTTCAAGCTTTACTCGTTCCCGAGCAATGCCATCAACTATGCGATCTTTACCCTGCAATGGGTGCGGCCGGCGTGTTGATTCGAAGCGTTGGACAAGTGCCTGATCTGTTGCATCAAGAAAAACTAAACGATAAGCAGAGTTACTACTCTTTAACTCATCCAGGGCGTTGGTGAGTTCATCAAAGAACTCTCCCCCGCGCACATCAACAACCACAGCTAACTCTTTGCCCTGTGGACCCGTTCCTTTACTAACTAGGGCAGGAAGAAGTGCTGGCGGAAGGTTGTCCACGACATACCACCCCAAGTCTTCGAGTGAATGCGCAACAGTTGAACGTCCAGCACCTGACATGCCTGTAAGAATCAAGGTCTCTTGGATAGCCATGGTTCTATCCTCTTACATCTGTCAAGAAGGTTGATACACGCTCAAGACTCTTCTCCAGGTAGGCGGGAAGCATCTCTTGGTGCTCTTGGTTTTTGGTCTCAAACAAGTAGTTCAGCAATAGCAGGCGTCGTTGCAACAATAACGCCTTCATCGCAATATCTGAGTATTGAGGCAAAGGCCTGATGCTCTTGTAGCCATTTAGAAGGGCAACATCTTGTTCGGGTGTATCGAGGTAATAGAGCACGACTGCTAAATCTTGAGCCTCGATACCAAAACCACAATCATCAAAATCAAAGATCGACAGTTGATCCTCATTCCACATCAGATTCCAACCATGGAAATCAGCATGAATGATGTGAACCGGTGAGTTTGAATACAGTTCATTTGTTAGCTTCATGATGTGATCATGCGCCTCTTGAATCAAAGCGCGATCAGCGTTGGAAAGTTTGGATTTATCGGAGAACAGATAATCTTCAGTCCCCCAGAAAAAATCATTGAAGGTAGGAAGTGCTGCATCGGCACTTAGCGCGAACTCTGCCGACTCTTGATGCAGTGTCGCTATAGCTCTTCCGACTTCATGTAACTGACTCAGGGATGGTTCATCCCCCAACTCTTCTCCCTCAAGCCACGAGTACATGACTCCATGTAAGGTTTGGTTTGAATCAGCGTGAAATCCCGAAATGATGTACTCGTCATTCAAAGTAGCGATGGGTGTAGGTGTGTGAATTCCAGAGGTTCGATTGAGATGGCGCACCCACTCGATTTCACCTTTCAAATTTTCAAGGGTACGAGTTGAGTTGATATTAATTCTTAGTGCGTACTTTGTGCCCGAATCGGTCTCAACTGAAAAGGTAGCGTTAAATTCAAAGTTAATACATGAAACCTTCGCGCCGTGAATCCCGTAATTTTCCAACAACTCTGTGGCGAAGGCTGTCAATGACAGCTGCTGTTCTTCAGCAGGTAATTCAAAAAATGCCGTACCCATTACTTGCTCTCCATAATCTCGCCAGTTTCAGTATTAATTGATTGCGTTGCAATTGCAGATAGGTGGGCTTCAATGATCGATGCGATCTTTGACCCAATACCAGGGGTCGCTGCTATTTCTTCTACCGTTGCCTTTCTAATCGCCGCAACGGAACCAAAACGTTCCAAAAGTGAAGCTCTGCGCGCTGAGCCCAACTGTGGAATCTCATCCAAAATCGACTCCAACATAACCTTGGATCTGCGTGAACGGTGGAAGGTAATCGCAAAACGGTGTGCCTCATCTCGAATGCGCTGCAAAAGGTATAGACCTTCACTACTACGCGGAAGGATGAGCGGATCTTTTGATCCTGGGACCCAAACCTCCTCTAAACGCTTTGCCAGACCACATAATGCAATATCGGTAATCCCTAACTCATCTAATGCCCGTTGAGCGGCGTTGACTTGAGGCTTTCCACCATCAACCACGATCAACTGAGGTGGGTAAGCGAATTTGCTCGGCTTTCCACCTAGCTCGGCGACCTCTGCCTCATTCTCTTTACGATCATCCAGTAAACGTTTTAGCCTTCTAGTAATAACCTGGTGCATCGCGCGCGTGTCATCAAACCCTTCACTTGTATCGATGATGAATCGGCGATACTCACTTTTCTTAATCATTCCATCTTCAAAGACCACCATAGAGGCAACTACCGATGTTCCAGAGATATTTGAGATATCAAAGCACTCGATGCGCAATGGAGTTCGCCCAAGGTTTAGATGTTCTTCAATCTCAGTTAGCGCCTTGCCGCTGACAGCTGCATCAGTTGCACGCTTGCTGAGATACTGAATAAGCGAATACTGAGCATTTCGCTTAACGGTATCGAGAAGTTCAACCTTCTCGCCCCGCTGTGGCACCTTGATCTCGACTTTTGTCGATCCAATGGAACCTAGCCATTGCTCTAACTGATCCTTATCGGCGGGGTCTGAGTTGATGTAAATATTTCGTGGAACCGCAATCGCACCCGTACCGTAAATTGAGTACAAGAGAGCGGTTAACTCATCTTGACCTTCAAGGACCATCTCTTGATCAACAATCCAGGAACGCGATCCTTTGACTGAACCTCGCTGCATTGAAAAGATCGAGCCTGCCGCATGGAAACCATCATGGTAGATAGAGATGAAATCGCCATCTAAATCATCCGAGAAGTTACCTTCAGTTGATTTTTGGGCTTTTTCAAAGGATTCAATTTGATCTCTTAGTCGTGCCGCACGCTCAAACTCTTCATTAGCGGCGGCAGTATTCATCTCTTCATGCAGCTTAGGCAGAATGTTTTCCATGCCTGACTCCATAAACTCATTGAGTCGTAGAGCAAGTTGCTTATGATCCTCCTGGGAAATCCACCCAACGCATGGGGCTGCACATTTACCGATATCCCCCAATAAGCATTGACGCTTACTCCTCTGTGCCCGGGTGAAGTTTGCGGATGAACAGGATCTGACTGGAAAAACCTTCAATAAAACTTCAAAGGTATTTCTTAGAGCCCATGCATTTGTGTAGGGCCCAAAGTATTTGAGTCCGGGACGCTTATCTTTACGAGTTATAAAGATCATTGGGTACTCATCATTGAGCGATAACGCCAAATATGGGTAGGACTTGTCATCCTTGAATTGAACGTTGTATTTAGGCTGATATTGCTTGATCCAACTGAATTCAAGGGCAAGTGCCTCTAGTTCGGTACTAACGATGGTCCAATCAACGCGAACCGCTTCATGCACCATTCGATAAGTCTTGGTCGCAAGGTTTGCTTGAAAGTAATTGCTTAACCGATTCTTAAGGTTCTTAGCTTTGCCGACATAGATGACCTTGTCCTGCTTATTGTAAAAACGATAAACACCCGGGTGCTCGGGAATATTACTTGGCCGATAACTTTGAGGATCTGCCATCAGACTACTTTTTCGCTGGGGCTTTTCTATTTGACTTTAAGATTTCACCCAAGAATTGACCGGTGTAACTTTCCTTGACGGCAGCAACAGTTTCAGGAGTTCCTTCAGCAACAACCATTCCACCACGGAAGCCACCCTCTGGTCCCATATCAATAACCCAGTCAGAACATTTGATGACATCAAGGTTATGCTCGATTACGACCACTGTATTTCCGGTGTCAACCAGTCGGTTAAGAACAGTTAATAACTTATTAACATCTTCAAAGTGCAAACCAGTTGTTGGCTCATCAAGCACATAAATAGTTCTTCCCGTTGATCGGCGTTGTAGCTCCGTTGCTAATTTAACGCGCTGAGCTTCTCCGCCCGACAAAGTTGGAGCTGACTGACCAAGTCGAACATAACCTAAACCAACATCATTAAGTGTCTTTAAGTAACGGGCAATGGCTGGAACCGATTCAAAGAAGCCATGCGCCTCTTCAATTGGCATATTCAAGACTTCAGCGATTGTCTTACCTTTGTAGTGGACTTCTAGGGTTTCACGGTTATATCGAGCGCCGTGGCATACCTCGCACGGAACGTACACATCTGGCAAAAAGTTCATTTCGATAGTGATGGTTCCATCACCAGAGCAGTTCTCGCAGCGCCCACCCTTTACGTTGAAGGAGAAACGTCCTTGCTGATAACCCCGGATTTTCGCTTCGCTGGTTTCAGCAAAGAGGGCACGAATCTTGTCAAAGACACCTGTGTAGGTAGCAGGGTTAGAACGCGGGGTTCGACCAATTGGAGATTGATCAACATGCACAACTTTGTCAAGCAATTCGATACCTGTAACAGTTCTGTGACGACCCGGCACTAAACGCGCACCGTTGAGCTTATTAGCCAGGGTCGTATACAAAATGTCGTTTACTAAGGTGGATTTACCTGAACCCGAAACACCAGTAACTGATACAAAAACACCTAGTGGAACTTCGACTTCAATATCTTTTAAGTTGTTTTCTTTAGCGCCTTTAACTACCAGCTTGCGCTTTGGGTCGATCGCGCGTCGCTTTGCAGGAATCTCAATTGATTTACGCCCTGAAAGATACGCACCAGTAATCGACTCTTTAGATGCGATCAAATCTTCGTAGCTGCCCGATACAACAACCTTGCCACCATGCTCGCCAGCCCCTGGACCGATATCGACGATCCAATCTGCGGTGCGAATGGTTTCCTCATCATGCTCAACAACAATCAAGGTGTTTCCAAGGTTGCGTAGACGTGTGAGGGTTTCAATCAATCGCTTGTTGTCACGTTGATGCAAACCGATTGAGGGCTCATCTAAAACATAAAGGACGCCAACTAATCCACTACCAATTTGGGTTGCGAGTCGAATGCGCTGTGCTTCTCCGCCAGACAAAGATCCTGCTGGGCGGGCAAGGGATAGGTAATCAAGACCGACATCGAGCAAGAAACCAAGGCGGGCATTAACCTCCTTCATCACTCGTTCTGCGATCTGAGCCTCGCGCTTATTGAGCTTGATTTGTTTCAAGAAGGTTGCGCAATCAGCAATTGAAAGTTCGCAGATTTCAGAGATGTTCTTATTGCCAATAGTTACAGCTAAGACTTCAGGCTTTAGACGGGCTCCGTTGCAACTTTCACAGGCGATTTCACGCATGTACGCCTCGTACTTATCGCGGCTGTAGTCACTATCGGTCTCTTCATGTCTACGGTGAATAAAGGGAATAACGCCCTCAAAACCTGTTGTGTAGTTACGAGCTCCGTAACGGCCCTTGTACTTCATCTTGATTTCGTACTCGTAGCCATTCAATATCGCTTCACGCGCTTTGGCTGAAATTTTCTTCCAAGGAGTATCTAGCGAAAATGGCAGATCCTTCGCTAGCGCTTCAAGCAAACGAAGGAAGTAATCAGAGGATTGCCCACCAGACCAAGGTGCGATTGCGCCATCATTAATCGAGATTGAATCATCCGGGATGATTAGATCCTCATCAACCTCTTTCTTGGTTCCAATTCCAGAACATTCGGCACATGCGCCAAATGGAGAGTTGAATGAGAATGAACGAGGCTCTAGCTCCTCAAAGGAAAGTTCACAGTCGTGACAGGCTAGATGTTCGCTGTATGTACGCTCTTTGTCATCACCTTTTGCATCGACAAAGTCCAGAACAACGATTCCAGAAGCCAAGCGCAATGCATTTTCTATAGAGTCGGTAAGACGGGTCTTACTTTCAGCTTTGGCAGTCAATCGATCGATAACAACTTCGATAGTGTGCTTTTCCTGCTTTTTGAGTTTTGGCGCATCTGAAAGTTGAACTACTTCCCCATCAATACGTGCGCGTGAATAACCTTGAGTTATTAGGTCATTGAATAGTTCGACAAACTCGCCTTTACGAGCACGAACTACTGGCGCCAAAACCTGAAACTTTGTCGTTGCTGGCAGTTCAAGAATTTGATCAACAATTTGCTGAGGTGATTGTCGCGTAACTACCTTGTTGCACTTAGGGCAGTGCGGTGTTCCTGCGCGAGCGAAAAGCAGACGCAGATAATCATAAACTTCGGTGATCGTTCCAACGGTTGAACGCGGGTTACGGTTAGTTGATTTCTGATCGATCGATACTGCTGGAGATAAGCCCTCAATAAAATCTACATCTGGCTTATCCATTTGACCCAAGAACTGGCGCGCATAGGCAGATAGCGATTCGACGTAACGGCGCTGACCTTCGGCGAAGATTGTGTCGAAGGCAAGAGATGACTTTCCTGAGCCTGAAAGCCCAGTGAAAACGACTAGGGAGTCCCGAGGAAGTTCAATCGAAACATTCTTCAGATTGTGCTCGCGAGCTCCGCGAACAACTAACTTGTCGATGCTCAAACCCCGGCCTCTTCCATCATTCGTAGCTCTTTCTTCAAGATTTTGATCTCGTCACGTAACCGTGCCGCTACCTCAAATTGAAGTTCAGATGCAGCATTTCTCATCTGTTCGGTGAGCGAGCCTATCAATGCGATGAGATCCTTGCGCGGTAGCGAGGTGGAGGATTTATCGTAAATTCCAGATGAGGCCGCTACCTTCTTCGCTCCACCCTTTTCATGGGCCAGAAGCTCTTCGGTATCTTCGCTCTCGCGGGTAATCAAATCGGTGATATCTGCGATCTTCTTACGTAGAGGTTGAGGATCTACGCCTCGTTCGAGGTTGTATGCGACCTGCTTAGCTCTGCGTCGATTGGTTTCATCAATCGCTTTAGCCATTGAATCGGTAATTCGGTCAGCGTACATATGAACCTCACCCGAAACGTTACGAGCGGCACGTCCAATTGTCTGAATCAATGAGGTTGCAGAACGAAGGAAGCCCTCTTTATCTGCATCAAGAATTGCAACTAGCGAAACTTCAGGTAAATCCAATCCTTCACGAAGCAAGTTGATTCCAATAAGGACGTCGTAGTCGCCAGTTCGCAGTTCACGCAATAGCTCTACCCGTCGCAAGGTATCTACTTCTGAATGTAGGTAGCGGACGTTTACTCCCTTTTCCTGCAGGTAATCTGTTAAATCCTCTGACATTTTCTTGGTCAGTGTTGTAACAAGAACTCTCTCATTTCGTTCAGCACGAATCGTTATCTCTGCAAGAAGATCATCGATCTGCCCCTTGATTGGCTTAATGACAATCTGTGGGTCTACCAAACCTGTTGGTCGAATAACTTGCTCGACCACATCTCCCTTTACCTTTTCCAACTCATACTTGCCGGGGGTAGCAGATAGATAAATTGTTTGGCCGGTTCGCTCAACAAACTCAGGAAACTTAAGGGGACGATTATCTAACGCGCTCGGCAAACGGAATCCATGTTCAACAAGGGTGCGTTTTCTAGAGGCATCTCCTTCAAACATTGCACCTAGCTGTGGAACTGTCACGTGGCTCTCATCGATTACGACAAGAAAGTCTTCTGGGAAATAATCAAGAAGACAGTGAGGTGCAGAACCAGCTGGTCGATCATCCAAATGCCGAGAGTAGTTTTCAATTCCGCTACAGAAGCCAATCTGTTCCATCATCTCGATATCAAAGGTTGTTCGCATTCTTAAGCGCTGAGCTTCCAGTAACTTACCTTGCTTTTCAAATAGATTAAGTTGTACCTGAAGCTCATCTTGGATATCTCCGATAGCTCGCTTCATCGTTTCCGGACCGGCTGCATAGTGCGTTGCAGGAAAGACGAAGATCTCCTCTTCATCTCGAATAATCTCGCCCGTTAATGGATGGAGAGTTGAAAGCTTCTCGATTTCATCACCAAACATTTCAATGCGAATTGCAAGCTCTTCATACATTGGGATAATTTCGATAGTGTCACCACGCACGCGGAAAGTTCCGCGTTCAAAGGCCATGTCATTTCGCTTGTACTGCACATCAACAAAGCGACGCAGAAGTGAGTTGCGTTCGATCTCATCCCCCACGCGCAGTCGGACCATTCGGTCTACATACTCTTGCGGTGTTCCCAAACCGTAAATACATGAAACCGTTGCAACCACAATCACATCTCTGCGGGTCAACAAGGAGTTTGTCGCTGAGTGGCGAAGTCGTTCTACCTCTTCATTGACGCTTGAATCCTTTTCAATAAAGGTATCTGTCTGAGGAACATAGGCTTCAGGTTGGTAGTAGTCGTAATATGAAACAAAGTACTCAACCGCGTTATTTGGTAGAAGCTCTCGAAACTCATTGGCGAGCTGTGCCGCTAGGGTTTTATTGGGAGCTAGCACAAGGGTTGGGCGTTGAAGTTGCTCAATCAGCCAAGCCGTTGTTGCCGACTTACCGGTTCCAGTTGCTCCAAGTAGAACAACATCTCGTTCTCCTGCATTGATGCGCTTTGTGATTTCAGCGATCGCCGCTGGCTGATCACCTGCAGGTACATAATCGCTAATAACCTGAAATGGCTCAACTCTGCGTTGGAGTTCAGAGATAGGCCGCATTTGCTAAGACTACTTATTAATTATCGTGAAGGCTATCCCAAATGTTTTCAACCTGGCGCAGGAGTTCATCCTCGGTTCCA
>JACCDM010269264.1_pt1 | contig 10462 bp, 8 predicted proteins | sample 7445851 | NCBI WGS metagenome assembly JACCDM01 (sample SAMN15323438, study PRJNA562643) | freshwater metagenome | isolation source: river surface water | place: USA:Blue River Watershed | collected 2017-08-16
CAACGACCTACTGATTACAAATCAGTTGCTCTACCAGCTGAGCTAAGGAGGCGCATTTCGGTTTACAAAAGTAGTGTTATTCTCCTAAATCGCAAAACCGAAGTTTAAAAAAATTAACTTTTTTTCAGTTTCTTCAATTCTTTTTCCGCAGCCTCAATTTTCTTTTCTACCTCCGCACGCAGCTTATCGCTGTTTTTCGACTTCGCAAAGAACTCTAAGTTATTGGTTAACACCGCTATATCATTTTCCAAGGTTTGGATCTTCTTACGCTGATCCGCCGATGGGGCAGAACCTTCGGAAGATGCGCCTGCCGACTCCGTTTTCAGCGATTTCAATTCAAATCCCCACGCCGCTAATTGCTCCTTCGGCTGCGTGCGCGCCAAATCAATTAACGCATTCCATGAATTTCGGAAACTCTCCTGAATCGTTTTTACATCCTTACGTGGCACAAATCCAATGGCATCCCAGTTGGCCTTAATCGTGCCCAACTTCGCTAATGAACTTGGGTCGGTCAGCATCGCCGCCATCTCCGTCAAAATCGCTTGCTTCGCAACTAAATTCGCTTCAAACTCCTCATCCTTCGCACCTTTAGATGCTGAACGCTTTAAATTGAAATACGCATCACAAGCCGCTTTGAATTTGGCATAAATGCTATCCTTTTGCTTCTCCGGTACATGACCGATATCTTTCCACTTTTTCTGCAATTCAATCACCTGATTCGTGATTTCCGCCGTATCCGTTCCTACCGCTACAATGCCTTCGACTTGCTCGATTAACAATTGCTTCGCGGCCAAATTAGCCTTCCGCTCCGCATCAATCTTCGCAAAAAATTCACTCTTATGCTTGAAGAATAACTTCAAATCCGCCCAAAATTGGTGACTCACTTCCTTGCCGCCATCACGTGGTAAACCACCTTTCAGTTTCCCCCATTGCTCCTGCAATGCTAATACTGCTTTGGATGCTTGATTCCATTCGGTGATTGTTGCCGACTGGAATGATGCGTACGTATGCATCAAATCACCCAACTCCTTTTTGATCTTCAAATTCTCCTCAAATACCGCTTTATTTGCATCATTAATCTGACGCTTTTGCTCAAACAATACATCTAAGGATTTCTTCACTCGCTGCCACATCGCCTCATTTTCCTCACGTTGCGCAGGACCGATGTGCTTGTATTCATTAAATAATTCTTCTGCCTCCTTTAAAAGGGCAGGAACTTTAGTGGAAGTAGCCACTGAAGCTGCTAATTTTTCCAATTTGGCAGCAATGATTTCTTTCGCTTGTAGATTCTTTTTGCGATCTAATTCCAACAGCTCATAAAAAATCGAACGGTTAGAATAAAAACGATCTACTAATGCATGGTATGACTGCCAAAGTGTTTGGTTCATTGGCCCTTGCACAGAACCTAAACCTTTCCACTCTTCTTGTATCTTTTTAAATGCCTTGAAACTCGCATTGACATGCGCCGGATCTGAATAATCATCCGCATCAACCAAGGTTCTTAATTCATTAATCAAGCGCGTTTTGCCTTCCAACGCTTTCTCGCGCGCTTTTTCCAATGTTTGGAAAAAAGCTTGCTTCTCAGTCCGAAGACCAGCTAAAATTTGTTCTACCGCATGAATCGCCTCATCTTTGAAATCAAATCCTTCATCAGAGCCTTCATTCGCTGATTTAAACGCCTCAATCGCTGCTTGCTTTTCCGCTTGCTTCAACTGATTCCACGCCTCTTTAACTTCCTTTGTGATTTCATCTACCTTTTTGTAGGTAGCAGCATGCGCATGTGCTGACGCGATTTCTTTGATCTTACCAAAGTAGGTTAAGAAATTATCCTTTGTAGCCACCGCCAAATCAAACAGGGGATATTCCACCTCTTTAACAGGTGCAGGTGCCTCGACAACTTTCGATAGCATTTCTACGGTCTCCGCTGGTGCCGCTTCTTCTGCGTCATTGGAAATAACTTCTGCCGTTTCCTCAAGTACAGGGGCCTCAACATCCTGGGAAAGTATTTCTACTGTCTCCGTAGTAAGTTCAGGTGCCTCTTCTTGATTCGAAGGCGTTTCTGTCGTCTCAGATGGTACTGCTACGTTTTCCTCTTCAGCTGGATTCTGATCAGTCGTCATGTTGTCGTTGTTTGCGTTTTTAAACTAATTTTTCAAAAATACGCTCCATCGATACCGCATAGCCTAATTTTTCTTTTAAGTCTGCGATAGAAATGCGCTCTTGAGTCATCGTGTTGCGATCCCGAACCGTTACCGTCTGATCTTCCATCGTTTGGTAATCGACCACCACACAATACGGTGTCCCAATTAAATCTTGACGGGTATAGCGCTTGCCAATTGCTCCACCATCGTCGTACGTTGTATTAAAGGCAAATTTAAGTTGATTCGTTATCTCTTGTGCTTTTTCAGCCAAGCCGTCTTTTTTCACCAAAGGCAATACCGCCACTTTCGTAGGCGCCAAAGCCGGATGAATATTTAAGTAAACACGCTGTTTCAAAGTTTCCCCTTCGCCAGTCGTTTCTTCCGTATACGCATTACATAATATCGCTAAGAACAATCGATCTGCACCCACCGACGTCTCCACGACATAAGGAATGTAGTTTTGATTAATCTCTGGATCAAAATACTGTTGTTTCTTTTTCGATAATTCTTGGTGCGCCTTCAGGTCAAAGTCGGTGCGGGAATGTATTCCCTCCATCTCCTTAAACCCAAATGGAAACTTATATTCAATGTCCACCGCCGCATTGGCATAGTGCGCTAATTTATCGTGATCATGGAATTTCAATGAATCTGCCGGTAAGCCGATCGCCTGGTGAAACTTCATTCGCGTCTCTTTCCAAGTGTTATACCACTCCATCTCCGTGCCAGGACGTACAAAAAATTGCATTTCCATTTGTTCAAACTCCCGCATGCGGAAGATGAAATTACGAGCTACAATCTCATTACGGAAGGCTTTTCCAATTTGCGCAATACCAAACGGCACTTTCATGCGGCCCGTTTTTTGCACATTTAAGAAGTTAACAAAAATACCTTGAGCCGTCTCTGGGCGTAAGTAAATGAGCGATGCATCTTCCGATACGGCCCCCACTTGAGTAGAGAACATCAAGTTAAACTGGCGCACTTCGGTCCAATTAGCCGTTCCTGAAACAGGGCATTTAATGTTTTGATCAATGATCAACTGGCGAACAGCCTCTAAATCTCCCGCATCTAATCCCTTCGCCATGGCCTGCATTAAGGCTTTCGCCTCAGCTGCTTTTCCTTCATCTTCTAATGCGGCTGCACGTTCTTCCAATAAAGTATCCGCACGGTAACGCTTCTTCGAATCTTTGTTATCGATCATTGGATCATTGAAAGAGTCTACGTGACCAGAAGCTTTCCATGTTAATGGATGCATAAAAATAGCCGCATCAAGACCCACCACGTTGTCATTCAACATCGTCATAGCCTTGTACCAAACATTCTTTAAGTTATTCTTTAATTCTACACCATTTTGACCGTAATCGTAAACAGCTTGTAGGCCATCGTAAATTTCCGAAGACGGGAATACGAAACCGTATTCTTTGGCATGTGATATGATATCTTTTAATGCTGAGGCGGTATCTTGTTTTTTCTGCTCCATGTAATCCATTCAAATTTAGTCCGCAATTTACCGAAAAGAATGAAAGTATGCGGGTTAGCAAAGATTTTTCTTAATTTTGCGAGGCTATTTTTTTTACATGCAGCGAATTCTTTGTCTTCATTTTTCAGGTTCTCCAAACGCCATCGAAAGCGTTCGGAAAATTCGCGCCATGCAAACCGTTCACCCGGATGCAGAAATCCATGTGTATACGTCGATTGAATTTCCAGATGTTTTTAGCCTGGTCGTAGATCGTTCATTCATCTATTTCGATAAACCCAAAGGAATTTCATTTGATGTAATTTATGATTTAAGCCCTGCGTCAACTTCCCTTTGGACCAAATTAACAATCGGTTCTTGGCCAAAACCATGGACTGAAATGGTCTCTACAGATTTCATCAAAGAGGTGCCGGCATTTGACCTAGCTGGGAAAGGAGTTTCGGGAAAATACATTGTTTATGCGCTGGAAGGCGATTTAGTGACGCAGGTGTTGGACTATCCCAACATGGTTCGTCTGATGGATAAATTAGATACTCATATTGTATTAATTGGCAATTCCTGGGATGAGAATTTCGGGTACCGACTCAACAAAATATTTCCTGAAAAGGTACATAACCTGTGCAAATCCTACACGCACTTAGAGATGGCGGCCATCATGCGCGGTGCTGAATTTATCATATCGCATGATTCACCTATGCTCGAAATCGCGCAGATATTAGGTAAAAAGACGTTCGCTATTTTTGGCGCGTCAACGACCCATTTACCTGCCAGCGATACACTGACGATCCTGGAAAATAAGGATCTGGGTTGTCGGCCTTGTGCATCAAAACTTCTTAATTATTGCCCATTAGATCACTTTCAATGTATGAAAGACATCGATCTAAGTCCAATCATTCACGCTTCAAAAACGCTATGAAAAACGTTTCTTTTGCCTTAGTTCAGTTGACTTGTTCAACGGATGTAGCGGCCAATAAGGCTAAAACGGTGCAAGCAATTCGCGATGCAGCAGCTCGCGGTGCGCAGGTAATCTGCTTACAAGAATTGTTCAGCTCGGTGTATTTCTGCTACGAAGAAAATACCGCGTTTTTTGATTTGGCTGAAGCGATTCCAGGTCCAAGCACGGATATGTTTGGCGGTTTAGCGAAGGAATTAAATGTCGTAATTATTGCTTCATTGTTTGAAAAACGGGCTGCAGGTTTGTTTCACAATACGACGGCGGTGATTGATGCCGATGGGTCTTACCTAGGTAAGTACCGTAAAATGCACATTCCAGATGATCCTGGTTATTACGAGAAATATTATTTCACACCAGGTGATTTAGGTTACCTAGTGTTTGATACAAAATATGCCAAAGTAGGCGTGTTGATTTGTTGGGACCAATGGTATCCAGAAGCAGCCCGACTAACCGCCTTGCAAGGTGCGGAGGTGCTCGTGTATCCTACAGCGATTGGTTGGGACATGGAAGAGCAAAATTCCGAAATCAATCGCGAGCAATATCAAGCGTGGCAAACCATTCAGCGTTCGCACGCCATTACGAATGGGGTTCCTGTCGTCTCGGTCAACCGGGTGGGCGTTGAAAATGGGCAGCAATTTTGGGGTGGTAGTTTTGTCGCAAATGCCGGTGGACGTGTTATTTTCCAAGCGCCACATGACGTGGAGGAAGTGGCCATTGTGGACATAGATGTGGATTCTAGTGAGTATTACCGCAAGACTTGGCCATTCCTGCGTGATCGTCGCATCGATTCCTACCAAGACATCACTAAACGCTTCATCGATTGAATTACATAATTAGCCTCATTCGTTTGTACGCTTTTTGGCTAATCTTCTTTTTGGTCGAACGCATCATCTTTGTTATTCGATTTTGGGATACCATAACCGAAAATGGAAGCTCCGAGGTATTTGCCATCTTTCAATCAGCCCTGCGCCTCGATGCATCCATGACGGGTTATGTACTCGTTATTCCCGCTATATTATGGGCCATCGAAATTGTTTCCGGAAAATCATTTGTTTCCCCGCGTTTTTTGATTGGGTACCAACGGTTTTTTATTGGCCTATTTGCCCTTATTGGGGCCGTAAACTTGAATATTTATCAGGAGTGGGGAGCGAAGGTCAACTATAAAGTCTTCAAAATATTTTTTAATTATCCGTATGAATCGACGATTTCGAGCCTAGAAACGGGTATTGGTCTGACAGTCGGGATTTTACTTTTTCAGGTCCTGTTTTTTGGTTGGCTAATCAAATTCTTTATTCGTCCTGCCTTTCAATTACATCCTTGGTTGATACGTCCTGTACTCAGTTTATTGGTTTTAGGACTAACATTTTTGAGCGTCCGGGGCGGCTGGCAATTAGCCCCTATCAGCCAAAGCATGGCCTATTTTTCTTCCAAGCCTATCTTAAACCATGCGGCAGTGAATACTTCCTGGAATTTGGCGCAAGATGTGACGAATAATTTAGCTGGAAATGTAGGCGACTTTCATTACTTACCGGATTCTCAGGTAGATTCGATACTACACATGTATCAATCAGGAGATTCGCTGGCCCGAATGGAAATTCTCACCAACAAGCGTCCCAATGTTGTCTTCATAATCTTAGAAAGTTTCACGGCTGATGTCGTAGCATCATTAGGGGGTGAGTCGGGAATAAGTGGTGAATTAGGACAATTGATGCAGCAGGGTGTATCTTTTACGAATTTGTATGCTTCGGGAGATCGAACGGATAAGGGCTTAATTGCGGTGATGAGTGCATTTCCGGCACAGGCAACAAAAAGCATTATTTCTGAGACGGATAAGCAGGAAAAATTACCTTCAGTCGCTCAAGTATTTAAAGAACAAGGCTATCAAACCGCCTTCATGTATGGAGGTGAAAGTGAGTTTTTTGGTTTTAAGCCTTATGTGCTGAGTCATGGGTTTGATCATTCCACTGATAAGCATGCCTTTGCACCCGAGGATCAGAATTCAAAATGGGGTGCGCATGATGGTGTCGTTTTTAATCGATTTAAACAGCAGTTGGGTCAATTAAAACAGCCATTTTTTGCGACCATGCTCACGCTTTCGAATCATGAGCCTTTTGAAATTCCAGAGACACCACGTTTTCCAGGATCTGATTTACCGAATCGTTTTCGGAGTACGGCCTTTTATACCGATAAATCCTTAGGTGATTTTATCCGTTCTGCACGTCAAGCGTCTTGGTTTAAAAATACCTTGTTTGTCATTGTGGCTGACCATGGTCACCGCTTGCCCAAGGAGAAATATGCGATTTCGGAATCACAACGCTTTCATATTCCTTTGGTGCTTTTTGGCGACGTGATCAAACCGGAATATCGCGGAAAGCAGCTTCCGGTATTTGGTAGTCAAACGGATATCGCCAATACCGTGTTAGGCCAAATGGGCTTGAATGGTAGTCGGTTTGCGTTTAGTCAAGATTTATTTGCCACACATCCAGATCGGGGATATGCATTTTTCGATTGGGATAATGGTTTCGGTGTAATCAGTAAACAAGGGTTTACCAGTTATGATAATGCGGGCAAGCGGCTGATCAAGCAGGAGGGAAGTACACATTTATTGCCCTTTGGTCAAGCCTACATGCAAAAAGTATTTGCAACCTACATGGGTTATTAAGCGAGTATGCTTAAATCTTGAATGGCGATTGTCTTCTGAGTTTGAAATCCTTCTCCATACGTTACCCCAATCTTGTGTCCCATTTCACGGGCACGTGCTTCGATGAAATGTAAGAATTCTGGACTCGAAATATACGATGCGGGTTCGCTCGAATTAGGATCAAAAAACTGGCTACGAAACGCACGAATAGCTGCTTCTTTCGTTCCCCAATGTTCTGTAATATCGATCACAAAATCAGGCTCCAAGTATCTGTCCTGTATGTAATGAAAGACTTGTTTGGGACGCCATTCCGTTTGTTTTTCTCCATTGCGTGAGGTTTCAATCTTACGTAAACCACTCAAAAAACAGGCGTCTATGGCCAATTGTGCACCTTTTCCATGGTCAGGGTGCCTATCTTCCAACGCATTCGCTAAAACGATGTCAGGCTGATATGCGCGTATAACTTCAATTAATTTCAGTTGGCTGGCCTGATCATTTGTGAAAAAACCATCTGCTAACCCTAAATTTTCACGTACCTGAATGCCTAAGATTTCCGTAGCCGCTACAGATTCAGCCAAACGAATTTCAGGTGTCCCGCGAGTTCCCAATTCACCTCGTGTTAAATCGACAATACCTACTTTTTTGCCTAGCGCTAATTGCTTGCGGATTGTTCCTGAGCAAGCTAATTCAGCATCATCTGGATGCGCAGCCATCACTAAAATGTCAAGTTTCATCGGATTGTAGTGATTTAGTGAATGCGAAGTCGTCTGCCCGCACGAATGGTGGAGGAAAGACGTAGGCCGTTTAGTTTGGCTAATTTATTCACCGACATACCTGCGCGTTGTGCGATGGTATACAATGAATCTCCTGAACGAACTTTCACCCAGGCTTTCCGACGGGTTTTGATTTTGTCACCCACGCTTCCATACTCGTTACGTAAGGATAATGCGCGGGCATTGAATGTTTGGGCGGTAATTAATAAATGATCCGACAAAGGTTCACCAGTTCCAAAATTATATACCTGATTCGGATTGAATGGGTTTCCCTCATAGCGCGTTTCAAAGTGCAAGTGTGAACCTGTACTCCGACCTGTGTTTCCCCCTAGGCCAATTTCATCTCCCGCCTTAACGAAAGCCCCTGGTTCTAAATTTTGCTTGGACAGGTGCCCATAAAGTGTTTCTAATCCATTATAGTGACGAACCACCATAAATTTACCGTATCCACCCCAGTCCACACTTGACACACGAACGATGCCATCAAACGCAGAATAAACCGGATATCCCGTCTCTAAATCTAAATCCACACCCGCATGTAAACGGCCCCACCGCGGTCCAAAAGGACTTGTTTGTTTCACTGTGGCTAACGGAGGAGACCAATTACGGCCAGCTGGTAAATTATACAATTCTAAATCGATCGGCTCATCAAAATCCTTTGCGTTGATATCGTACGGATCAATACTTTTGGTATCCCAAATCGAATAATAGGATGCCACCGATACGAAATCTTCTGATCCCACCGGCGCATTTTCTTCCTCAATTTCCACGACCAAAGCCTCACCCTCATCAATCGAGGTAGTGTCGAAATTACTGATCGTCGGATTAAGGATTTTCAACGGTTCATACTTGCGTTCCTGCAGCTCAGATCCCTGAATGGCCGTCGCTGTACTCTCACTCTCCGTACGGAAGGTTAACGGAGGAAGCTCATCCAAATCGTTCTTTTTTGCTGAATTGTTTTGATACAAATTTGCATTCGACTTGAAATCAATCTTCGTATTCTTCTTAAACAACTTTTTTTCTTGGGCATACGTGCTCAAGGTCACTAAGACAAGCACTAATCCCCAAACTAGTTTTTTAACAATCATGAAATTGTATTAATGTAAATTGCTAGCGGCCAACCATCTTTCCGCATCCAATGCGGCCATACAGCCACTTCCTGCCGCCGTAACGGCTTGTCGGTACATCGAATCCTGCACATCTCCACACGCAAATACGCCCGGGATATTCGTCTTACTGGTACCTTTTTCTGTGATTAGGTATTCTTGCGCATCCATGTCCAATTGGCCTTTAAAGATGCTGGTATTCGGTTGGTGACCAATCGCCACAAAGAAACCTGTTAAGGCAATTTCTTCGGTCGCTTGCGTGACATTATTTTTGATACGAATGCCTGTCACGCCATTGGCATCACCTAAAATTTCTTCTGTTTCAGAGTTCCAGTGAATCGTGATTTTTGGATTATTTTTCACGCGTTCCTGCATGATTAGGGATGCACGCATTTGATCCCGACGAACGATTAAGTGTACTTGTGTACACAAATTAGCTAGGTAACCAGCCTCTTCTGCGGCGGTATCTCCGGCGCCAACAACCGCAACGGTTTGGTTACGGTAGAAAAATCCATCACACACAGCACACGCAGAAACGCCTAAACCATTGTAGGTTGTTTCACCCTCAAGTCCTAGCCATTTTGCAGATGCTCCTGTGGCAATAATCACTGAATCAGCTAAAATTTCTGTGGTTTCATCGATCCACACTTTCTTGGGTTGGCTTGAAAAATCAACTTTCGTAGCCATACCAAAACGCACATCTGTCCCAAAACGCTTCGCTTGATTCTCTAAATCAACCATCATCGTTGGCCCATCTACACCCTGCGGATAGCCTGGAAAATTGTCCACTTCAGTCGTCGTTGTTAACTGACCACCTGGCTGTCCTCCCATGTACATAACAGGATTTAATCCAGCACGTGAAGCGTAAATTGCGGCCGTATACCCCGCAGGTCCAGAACCAATAATTAAGCATTTAATAGAAGAAGCCATAGCTGATAAAAATTCGTTGAAATGAGCCGACAAAATTCGGCAAATAAGTGCAGAATGCCAAACGATGAAAATTTCAGTTTAGTTCCTTACATTTGTTTCAACCTCTTTTCAAACGAATGAAATCAAAGAATATTACTCACAACCTGACATTTTGGGTGCTTTTATCAATCTTGATTGGCGTACTTGTTGGCCATTTTGCACCTTCTCTCGCTTTATACCCTGTTTTTGAAAGCAAAATAAGCTATAGCTTGTTGGGCGCTGATTTAGCTTTTGGCCCCACGTTAAGTGAAGTTTTTAGTGGTATTTTTATCAGTCTGGTCAAATTATTTATTCATCCCATCATCTTTTTGACTATCAGTTTAGGGATCGTTAATATGGGAAATCTTAAGAAAGTTGGCCGCGTAGGCGGAAAGGCTTTATTGTATTTTGAGGTAGTCACCAC
>JACCDM010298241.1_pt1 | contig 10454 bp, 13 predicted proteins | sample 7445851 | NCBI WGS metagenome assembly JACCDM01 (sample SAMN15323438, study PRJNA562643) | freshwater metagenome | isolation source: river surface water | place: USA:Blue River Watershed | collected 2017-08-16
ATTATGATCCAAGTGAAGACCGATGAGGGGATTGTGCCTCCTTGGGATTCTTTGCACGCACCGTGGGTCGATCGTGAAAAAGCCCTGAAGACATTGAAGGGGCGCGTCCAGAAGCTGGATTCTGTAGAGAGCGCGCGCGAAGAGTTTCGCTGTGGGATGATTGAGATCATCAATGGATTGAAGTCAGTCTTTGATTCGCCTCTTCTTCCAGTTCCAGCACGAGTTGTTACCCGCACCATGGACGGAACGACGCCTCGCGCTTATTATCCCCTTGATGATGAGAGCGACGGAGAAGATGATAAAGACGGATCGATACGGAGCGAAGAGCAGAATGAGGAAGAGAAGGAAGACGATGAATACTATAGGCGCGCTTCCAAACGCCACCGAAGCCTTTCTTATGAGGATACGGTTTCGCGTAAGAAGAAGTGCTGCGATCACCCTTCTGAGGCGAAGGAAGATTCTATTGAGCCGATCGATTCTATTTCAACCGTGAAGACCTTTCCGACGATCGAGCGGTTCAAAACGGTCTTTGTTGAGCGCCGGTCTGGAGCATCCTACACCATCTCACCGCAGGAGTTTGTACCAAGTCATTGTTTGTCCAATTCGGCGATTGTTCTGCTATGCAATGCGATCGCCGAGGTCTGTGGTCCCGCTTGGCTTCATCTGGAGCCCATGTGCAACGGCTGCATTGATCAGGATCGAGCCAATGCGATGGTGATTGCGGATCACGCAACATGCATTCCGACCGAGCGCAAAGGGATGTTAGTGCTGGTTGTCGCAATTCGCATCGACGATTGTATCTCCCTCTTCCAGTTGGGAGCCAAGGAATATGATCAGTCAATTGCAATGAGCGTTGGCAGCCAGATCAATAACTTCGCGTTTCACAATACCCAGTCCGTTCGGATTAGTGATTGCAAGCCTATCAAGATGGAAGATGTTGATCAAGGGCTTCTACTGGTTAGCCACCTCGTCGGAGTTGCCGAAGTAGCTCGTGCGTTCAAAGGAGAAGCTTTGATCAAGCAGTTGATGAACAAGGAGTTCAAGTTGTTGAATCGCGAACCTGTGCTCTACTACGTGTCTAAGTTGGTCTCCGGTCTCCAGTTTGGCACTGACCTCTTTTGGTGCATTGTTGATAATAAGCGCTTTCCGTGCAAGCGTTTGAGCCCTCTGCTCTTTCCAAGCGATAGTGTCAAGCCGACCAACAAGAACAAGGTGCCAGTGCTCTGGCTTCGACCGTGGAGACAGCTCATTCAAGAAGCTTCGACAAAGGTGTTATCCAATGAATCGGAAGAGAAGGTCGCCATTACCGGAGGCCCAGACCAGTTCGATCGGGTTGAATGGGTTGATGCGACTACTATTGAGTGTTCATTTGGATCAGTGGAGAGTGGGAAGATCCGAGAGTTCTCCAAGGTGAAGGAACCGTCTGTTACGTGGAAGATGGTCGAGATTTACGACACCATATTTGGCAGCGCCGACTAAGTCGTTCAATCTCTTCTATGTAGTTGGAGAGTATAATAAAACAAAAAAAATACAACAGCACTTGACTCCAGAATCAAATGCATCATTCTTCGTAGTTTCTATGGCGAACGCGATGTTTGCGGCGTAGAGCTCTGGCTAAGTCCATGTCATTGGTAGTGATCGTAGTTCGACTCTGGCTGTATGCAATAAGTTCCATATCTTGAAAGAGTTCTACGATGTATGTCTCTGCCGCTTCTTGGAGATTATCATATGCACCAGGTGAGATTCGACCAAACGGGTTGAAGTCTTGCAAAATCTCTTTGCACAGTCTTTGAAATACCACTCTTGGAATGATATGTCGTAAATATAATTACGAAGCCAATCGTTCAATTTTGATGCATACGTGATTTGAATAAAAAAATCGCTATGGAGCCATGACGACTTAGATTTGTGAGTAGAATGTCTTTACCGAGCCATCACATATGAGTGCTCTGCGCGATAGGTTCTTAATGCATAGTCCCTTAAGATCCGTGCAACGACTGATAGCAACGTATAGCTGTCCATGGCAGAAGATCTTTCTACAATCGATCTCCAATAGACGAAGTGTGCTTCCCTGTGCCTTATGCACCGTGATGCTGTATGCCAAGCGCAGTGGCATGAACATGAATAGATCTGGCGCATCGTAGATGCTGAGCGCGTTAGGATCTTTGTATCCGATATATGGAACCGTTGCGATTGCTTTATTCGGAAGTCTGATTTGAACACACTCCGGCTGTAGCGCATGAACCGTTCCTACCGTTCCATTAACAAGGCCCTGCTGCGATAGATTGAACGTGATCATAACTTGAGCTCCCAATGCAAACTCAACCTTATCGGGAATACCATCCGCTTTGCGGAATGCTTCAATCTTATTCAAACTGATTCCATCGGTAGGCATGACTGGATAAGATACCAGATTAGCATTGGTGGCATCGCAGAGCTTCTTTAGCTCTTTCTTATTGATCGTATCCACTTCCGCGTTTGTAGATCTTAGCATGGTTGGCTTTAGTTCTCCCAAATATTCTGGATCGATTTGAGTTCTCGATTCCAATACCTTGTAAGATGTGGAAGACAATTCTCCGAATCTCAACTCGTCCAATACTTTCTGAAAGGATGGATCTGTCTGGCGAAAGCACTTTGTAAATTGAACCTTGACAAAGTCCGCTGTCTTGTATTCCATGGATTTGAAAATGAGATTACCTCTGACCGGCGACAACTGCGCAAAGTCTCCTACGATGATAATTTGAATGCCACCGCAGAACTCCGAGCTATTGCGAATGAGCTGTAGGTATCTCGATATCTTATCTAAGAGTTCTGCGCTAATCATACTGATCTCATCAATGATAATACAATGCACTCCGCGTAGTATGTTCATCGTTGGCTTGAGGTAGAACGCCGTCGAAGCTTTCTTATACCATTGCTCTGGGGTTCCATTTCCATTTCCGATTGCAAGTAGCGAATGTAGCGTTCGTGTTCCAAGCAGCGATGCTGCCTTTCCAGTGCTTGCGCATAGTTGGACGACATTTGCTTTAGCCATTTCTACAATAGCATCCGAATTCAAACGTGGATACATTTCGGAGAATCGCTTCTCTGAATATTGTTCGATACAACGTTCAAATAAATTGACTGTCATTTTCAGTGCATGCGTTTTGCCATAGCCGGCTGCGGCAAGCAGCGCAATGTTCTTTCTCTCCTTGACGGCCATTCGCATGAATGTTATTTGTTCTTCGGAGTATGGGATCTTCGATGCATTGAGATGAATGTCAAATAGATCGCTCGGTGCTTCATCGGTATCGTATCCTTCATCATCAGTAGAGATATCATTGATCTCAAACTGCGCTTTGGTGTGCGCCCATTCATTAGCATCTTTCGCGTCCTTGGTAAATTGCTTCACATCTACTCCATCGGGATACTTCGTTTCAATCGCAGATATGATCATGAACTTCAATGCGTTGAGATCAATGTCCAGCTGATAGGCAATGGCTGCTATGTCAGTGCCATTATCGATGGCGTATTTGATGTTCTTTAAACCCAGCATCTTGCGATTTGACGAATATACCTTAAGTATATATTAGATACGCGAATGTGCAATTTTGGGGCGGTTTCGCCACATGCATAAAATTGACCCATTATCAGCATAATTATATACTTGATCCCCCTTTCGCCCTAAACAATGTATCAGAAGGCCACGATTGCGTTTGGTGTTAATGTCCCTTCAAAGAACATCAATATTTTCAACCAATCATGGATCGGCATCAAAATGGTGATCTTGGACTTCCCCACGATAAGTCATATGTTTGACGTTGAGTCGATTACTGATATTGTGATCTTCAACAAATATTACCGCTTTGTTGTTCGTTTTAATTTTCGCGGCGAAATATGCGTTTATCTAAAGAACATATACTTCGCAACCTTCCTCAACGAGGGCAAGACCTACTTGATCCAAAATGATCACGCGCAACGTGTGAATGAACCAGAGCAATTGTTTTCATACATTGAAAAACGCGCTCTTCCATTTATATATGCGAAGTGATGCTCATTCTTTTTTTGTGTAATATATACATTCCAATATCATGAAGGTTCCCTGTCAATTACTGTATGCTATCATATTCGCGCTGTTCCTTGGGTGTGCTATTCTCGGTCTATACTTCTATCAGTTCAATGCAAATATAAAGGAACTTGCCGATAACATGCTTCAAGGTTATTGGCGCATGGAGAATGATGTTTATCTTTTAATTGACGGCGACTTTATGCAGATAGTTGATTTAGAGACTTCTCCGCCCACGGAATATATGCGTGCCGATCAATGCGGTATCAATCGTATTTCGTCCGAAGCTACAACTATTTACAAGTTCGATGTTGTGTTGCCGGAATCGCGAAAGCAGCATCCCAACGTTGCGCTAAGCTCAAATCTAACGTTTGAACTCTTCCCCGTCTTTGGGTCAATGATTATATATGATAAGAAGACGCAAAAAGAAATACGCATTAGTAAAGATAATGAGCTCAGCATGGTGCATTTTGCAACTCGATAAATGTAAAAGTATCAAGTCTAATATAGATTAGTAGTCATGGGCTGCAAGCGTCCGTCATTAAAATTATGCGTAGGATTTCTTATACTGGCATGGGTGGTCCTATTCGTTCTGTTCTGGGAAGGCCAAGTAGATATGATTGATCCCGATATCATTGTTGGTTCCTTGGCGGGAATTGCAGTCCTACTACTGGGCATCGGATTATATAAAGCCTTTAGCTTTACAAAGTCGTGCATGAAGCTAAAGCGTAATGAAAAAAAGATGGCTCTACAACCGCTTGCGCCGGTGTAATTTAAGTAAGAGCCAGCTTTGCGATATCGTCGATGGATGCTTCCATCTTCGCGATAATTTTTTTCTGCTGTTCAATCATGACTCGCATATCCACGGCCTTCTCGTGAATCTCCAAAAGTGCTTTTCGCTTTTGTTCAACCTCTTCGACATTAATTTCGCCATTCGATTCGATATACACTATGATCATGTTTATGATTGGATAAAGAATCGAAAGATCGACGCCGGCGAGATACGCCGATGGCTTACCATCAACAATTCTAAAATCAATTGGGGTTCTGATTCCACATTGACGTTCGAATCCGCATGGATTCATCTGAATGATTATCCCAGCGTCGTATTCAATGTGAGCAAGTGATCGATGGTATTTTTCAATTTCCTTGAGCGGAAGGCTCTTGGTATAATCTTTGACTTCAACGCAAATTCGTTTGTTATGATGTGTCACCATCATATCACCGTGATTCAATTTATTGGAAGTATCCGAAACTTCGAAGTCGAGATTAGCATCGCTAATGCGTTCTAACTGAAACATAACTTTTTGTTCGGCATCATCCCCAATTGCAACTGTAGTGCGCGTTGGTTGCATTGGAACAAATGTTGCTTGCAATGCGGAATTGATTTGGGCAAGCATTGTCTCGGATATACTCGATCGTCCCTTAAGGATTCGGATACTTTCAAACACGCCCCACTCAGTAGTGGTGGTCTTCAAGGTAACTCGATAGTTTTGTTCAATCGACATGGTTGCTTAGTATCAGGCGATGCTCTTCAATGATATGTTATGATATACAATTCTTCAATTTTGTGATTTTGATGGATATTCAATCCCGCGCTTTACCATATCAGGCGTAAGCAGAAATGGCTTGGGCTCACCATTGAATTGGACAACTTTGATTTCTTCCAGCTCAACTGGGGACTGCTTATAAAAATATCGCTGAACCAATGAGATCAAAGTCATAAACATGATTGCGTATATTATCATGATGCTACATTTAGATTATTAATGAACTCAAAAAAGAATTCGCTGGGAACGTTTTATTGACTCATAAGAACCAGTAATACACATATGCAACATTGACGCAATATGCAACATTGGCGCATTCTACAATTATAGATACGCGAATACCATGTCGGCGCAAACGGGAGGGATCGCTGTCGATAGTCGTTTCTTCTCATGCTCCATTTGAATCAAGTTCTTGATTTGTCTATTAACATCCAGCTTCGACTTATACTCGGATATTATTTCGTATGTCAGATACTTTGAGAAAGACAAATAGTAGAAGTTGATATACGTTTCCATTTTACGAATGGTATCAAGTGATAGCTTCTGATAAGCGCTCGCCACATCCCAATTAACATATTGTGCATGTTGGATTAGAAATGATTCTGGCAACAATCGCGTTCGGCAGAGATGAGGCCAATCCACGATATTGCAATAAGTCCCATATGCGATGAGCGGGCATTCCTCTTGCCATAGCATTTGCTGTGGGCTAAATTTATGAAAGTATTTGATGAGGAACTCCTCGTCTTGATTTACATCGCAAATGGCTTCCCATTGTTGGTCCGAAATATGCCGTTCGTATTTCTCAATAAACCATTGCGGCATCAGATCAAACCATACATCATCCCATTGGACACGCGCGGCATGTCTATCAAGAAACTCGGACGTTCGACCTTCCCATTCAACATACTCCCAATCAACGTGTTCGACAAAATCATTAATGAACGACTCCGTTCGATTATGCCATTCTACATTTTCCCAATTCACTTTATCGATAAAGCGGCGGATGAAATTTTCTGTTTTTTGCCACCAGCAAATGCAATCGAAGTGTAGTTTTGATTCAAATTGGAAGTGGAGCTCCTCTGAGTGCGCGGTGTTATTAAACACCAATCTCCAATTTACCATTTCTGGAAACATACGAATCATGTCATCGCTAATGTAAAGATAAGTTCTATCATCGTTCCAATCAATGAACTTAGCAAACCGGATTGCCAGCACGCACGATCCATACTTCCACGAATAGTAAAGTATGTTCGATGCAATGGTTGGATTTTCAAATGGATTGAAGGGGCCAAAAGACATGTCTGTAATTAGTCCTTTGGCGATTTGGTCGTTGATGTTCTTCCAAGCGTCAAAGGTGCAAGCGCGATTTAACATTTCAATCAAAGATGCGTTTCCGACAATGAACTCCGGCATCGTGAATGAATGCGTTGGTTGCTATGTGGAGATAGATTTGATGCTTATATATAGCACCAAATCAATCAATTTTGTGCCTCAATTATATAACGATATCGCTTAATGCGATTTTATAAAAAAAGGAATACTTACGCTAATTAGCGTAATTCTCCACATGAAGATGCGGATGCGACAATAGCCATCGATAAACACGATCGGGTCGAAACACCGCTTCTATAAGTTCTTTTTCTATACTCGCAAAATTCTCTCGCCATTCAATGTAGTCATCTGCCCATGGAGTATGGTATGATTCGACATAAGCGGGATCCAATTCATACTCTGAATATAAAACAGCAATCGAACAGTCCATAGAATGTCGAAATCCTATTGATGCAAATATTAAATATGTCCATGGCATAAATTGGACAATATCTTCTTCTATAGCATCCAGTAGCGTGATAGGTCGCTTGCTACAATATGTAGCTTCTCTACATATCGCAATCTTTCCAAACTTATGCTTGAATATTGTGGCAACCCTGATCTTATCGGACAATGATACCGCATCAAAGAATCGATGTAGCAACGCATCGGGCTGACATATCAGATTAATTATCTTTACGCGCTCAAGTATTGCTATACGATTTTGAAGCAATGGTTCGCCATCCAAAGTGTCAAATAGCTGCGTTTCGGTCATCTCAATGCTCATTGTTTTAAATACCTTAATTATATATTTAGCAATGCCACATTGCGATTTTATGCAAAAAAAGAATTCGTTATTATCAAGGAATTGCAGATGTTATGTTATGAACGCGATATGCATGTAATAGGCTAATGTTGCCAAATGTTATATAAATATGCGCTAACACATGAAATGCAGGCGATCGATATAGTTTTGAGAATACGAACAACAGTATTGCTATCAATACTAAACATGTGGTGAATTTTAAGTTTAATACATAGCAAATGTATAGCTCTACCAATGCGCTCGCAGTCATTGTTATTCTATCATATGCTTTCGAAAATGCTGAAGTTGTTCCATGATTGAGTATAGACGATAAGCATCCATTTATCACCAGTATATTTAAAAACGCGTTTGAGCCTAAATGCCATGCCTGAAATACAAGCATAAACAGAGAAGAAATGAATAGTGTGTGATTTGCCATGTTTATATCTTAGATATTGCTACGCTTAGATAAACCCGCTCGTGGCGTGCAATGTTGTCATGAATTGATCTACTGCGCCTCAACATATGCATAAGGTTACCATGAGATACCAAAGTACCATCACAATAGCTTTGCGATATGTTGTTTTTTTGTCCCGAGCAGCGAACTTGATACTTATTTGCATTTTTTGAGCCAATCTTTAATAGCACAAATATATCATCATTAAGCGATTATGTCGCTCCTTACTCAATTAAAAGCGGCTGCTCCTAAATGGCACAATATGATCCATGGTTTGTTTATAATTGGAATCATGGTTCTATGCATTGCTTGTATGGTAGAGTTTAAGCATAGTCCAAAGGTAGTTGCCTTGGGCATATTCGGAATGGTTTGCGCATTCGTAAATGTATTTTCTGTATGGCAAACGAATGGAACAATTAAATCCAAAAATCGGTTAAAAGCAAGTCTTACCAATAGTAGAGATGAGAACCTAACATATTTAAAACAAAACTCTGAACTTATGGGGGATCTTCAAAAATGCGCAACCGCGGTCGATACACTACATGAAAACCTAAACGAATCATTAGTTGGTCAGCAATTCTATAAAACTCAATTCTTAGAATCGAAGAATCTATTTACTGCGATTGCCAAATCGATGTCTGAGAATCTCAACAAAGCAAATAGGCAGTTAGACATTGTCAGCAAACAACATAAACTACTGGAACAAGTGGATATTGAAAAGTCAGCTGAAATCGATCGCCTGAAGAAGACAATTCAGGATTTACATGATAATCAACAAGGCGCGTTGAAATGATAGTATTTATCCAATGTTTTGGATGTCATCATTGTCCAACAAATGTTCTATACGCATTTAACATCGCTTCGTGTTTAACGCGCTTTACTTCATAATCAGAAACGATTGCCTCGTTCTTAGCAAGCTTGGCTTCGTATTCTGCGAACTTAGAATCTCGATCAGCAAACGCGGCTGCGTATTGAGCATGTATGCATTCGCATTCGATTAACTTTGCTCTTTGATTTAAAGATCTCCATTTGTTATCTAATATTAATTTTGCCCGATTAGCATAACGCAAAGCTTCGTTCGCATGTACGTTCGCATATCTGGAATAGATTTCAGCTCTGTTTGCATGAACGCGCGCCTGATTTGCGTTCTTGGTCGCCGTTTCAGTTTGTTTAGCGTTTTGCTGTGCTAACTTGGATGAGCCAACCGCTTGATTGGCATACTCTTTCGATTGCGTGTATCTCGCCAATGCGTTGGACGCAGAGTTATTGGCAAACCTAATGTCACGTTCGATAGTGTCGCGTTTTATTGCTTTAGCGATATCTCTATCATTCAAATATTCGCGCACATCAGATAAAAATGAACTAATGCCCATGATGGCACTATATTGCTATTAATATGTATTACGAGCATGTCAAAAAAATAAAGAATACATTACATGATTGTGCAAAAATCATTATCTGGGTTATGTTTAGTTGTTCTCGTATTGTATGTATTGTTTGCAAAATTGCGGTTTGCCATTTCTTGCATGGCTTTTGTATCCGCTGCTTGGGCATGCCATCGCAATTCTTCGTCGCTTACATTTTCGTAGCCAGTATTAGTTTGACTTGAATACGTTTTTGTCCATCTCTGCTCAGGTGTCATTGGAGGCGCTGGCGTATATGTGGTATTATTTGATTTAGGCGATGGCTTCCAAAAGCTATTGCTTGGTTTAACGTGATTCTTATATATGCCCTCGCAGCCATTTTGCACGTTTTGGAATGCTTTTTTTGCATCGTTCGAACAATTTATATTACTGGTCATATCCGGATGAAATAATCTCGCCGCCTTATTAGTTATATAATTTTTATTGGTATGCGAATCAGTGCTCAGGTTGCACCAATCAAGATCAATTTGATTAGTTGATAAATATCGCTCAACGTCCTTACAAGCTCCTCCGGTTCGAGGAACATCACATGCCTTTGATTGATTATGTAAAATAATTGAGCTAATCAAAGAAACCGCAAATCCACCAATCGCGTATAAGGAGCTATCGTTTATAAATCCAAATATCATCACAATCAACGATATTAGGAATGTCACACATACGATATTCCGCGCCATGTTGTGCTAAGTATAATTAATCAAATATTTAACACACGAATATTTGATTCATAAAAAAGCATAGCGTGATGATGGATCAATACAAATCGAAAAATGCCAAAGCTGCGCAAAGATGGTCATTCGTCTTTGCCATCCAACGAAAGATCAAATTTGTAAAAATCGATTTCTTTCGCGGGAAGACGAAG
>JACCDM010635476.1_pt1 | contig 10454 bp, 9 predicted proteins | sample 7445851 | NCBI WGS metagenome assembly JACCDM01 (sample SAMN15323438, study PRJNA562643) | freshwater metagenome | isolation source: river surface water | place: USA:Blue River Watershed | collected 2017-08-16
CTACTTTCAAGCTGGTGATTTAGGAAATCTAATCAATGTGTCAGGTATTGGAGTATTAAACTCCAGTGAAAAAAAGAAAGCAGCCTCTGATTTAGTTGATTTTCTTACCTCACCTACCTCGCAGGCTAAGTTTGTTGATCAAACACATGAATACTCATTAATTGAAACAGTTTCACCTGCTAAGGATTTACCAACCTTAGCTCAGATTGGAGCACCTAGCATTGATCTAGGAAGCTTAAGCAACATTAAGGCAACTCAGGAATTATTAATTGAGGTAGGGCTGCTATAACAACTCAACTATCTAAAAATATCCCCACCTCACTTGGTCTATATCAGCGACAAGGTAAGGCATGGGGTGCAATAGTTGGCTTTGCAGCCAGTTTGGTAGTTGCACTATCGCTAATTCCACTTATCTATCTACTTATGCGTGCAGGCGAAAAACCAGGGGCGCAAATAATTGATTTACTGCTTCGAGCCAAAACTTTTGAGGTAATTGCTACTACTGCACTGCTAGTTCTGTTGGTTATCTTATTTACTGCATTCTTTGGAGTACTTACTGCAGCTGGCTTATATTTTTTAAATCTTCCCTTTAAGACCTGGCTGATAATTCCGGCGGTGGCACCTCTTGCGATCCCTTCTTATGTATTTACCTATACCTGGATTGCATTTGTGCCAGGATTTACTGGATTTTTTGCTGCAGTATTTATATTGGTTTTAACCACACTGCCATATGTAACCTTGGCTTGTTTAGCAGGACTTCGCAGGGTGGATGCCTCACAAATTGAGGTGGCTAGATCTTTAGGGCTGAGCTATCTACGAACATTTTTTAAAGTTGTACTTCCGCAAATTCGTGGTCATTTAAGTGGTGGGTTATTACTTGCTGGCCTTTACACAATGAGTGATTTTGGCGCAGTCTCATTGCTAAATGTTGATACCTTAACGGTCACGATTCAAAATATGTATCGCGCAGCATATGACCGATCATCTGCGGCAGTTATAAGTTTTGTCCTTATCGCCCTCTCAGCGCTCTTTGTCTTTGGCGATGAAGTTAGTAAGAAAAGGCAAATTAAAGATAGTTTGATCAAAACCACCTCTATAAAGGCAGTTTTGATAGATAAAGCAAGTTATAAAGCAACCACGTTAATTCTAATTTTAACTTATGCCACTCTTGCAATATTGGTGCCAGTTTATGTACTACTGTCTAGATTTATCAGCAATTCAGTAAGTATTGATTGGCCATCTGTTTTACAAGCTAGCTTTTCAACAGTTACTGTGGCATTTTTTGGTGCCATTTTTGCCTTGGCTCTTTCAATTCCACTGGGAGTTTTATTCTCTGAAAACTCAACTGTTTTTTCGCGAATGACAAGTCGAGTTATCTTGATAACACATGCCCTACCTGGTGTGGTAATTGGCTTAGCGTTAGTCTCCTTTGGGTCAAAATTAGGGGCGATCTATCAAAGTACTTTTTTATTAGCTTTTGCCTACGCATTATTGTTTTTAGCAAAGGCAGTAGCCGCGATGAGAGGATCACTTGGTCAGGTTCCTACAGGAGCAAAAGAGGTAGCTGCAACATTAGGACTTAATCGATGGCTGGTCTTGAAAAAAGTAACTGCTCCAATTGCTGCACCAGGAATTGCACTTGGAACAGTTTTGGTTTTCTTAACAGCAATGAAGGAGCTACCAGCAACTTTGATGTTGCGGCCAACTGGGTTTGAAACCTTGGCAACTCAAATCTGGTCTTATGCTGCGATTAACCGATTTAACGAAGCGGCCCCTTATGCATTAATCTTGATTTTGATAGCAGCTATTCCTACCTTTATTTTGAGCAGACCTGATAGATCAGAGCGATCAACCTTTAACCAGGGAGTTGGAAATTAAATGACATCAGTTGAGATAAAAAATCTGGATGTCGAATTAGGCGACAAGAAGATCCTAGATAATCTCAGTTTTAATCTAGGAGCAGGTCAGATTGCAGCTCTACTTGGCCCATCTGGTTGTGGCAAAACTACCTTGCTCAGGGCTATTGCCGGATTGATTCAACCAACTGCCGGCACCATCAGATTTGATAAGCAATTAGTCACACTCTCATCTTTGGTTTTGCCGGCCCATAAGCGCAAGATTGGTTATGTTCCTCAAGAGGGAGCCCTATTTCCTCACTTAAATGTTTTTGAGAATATTGCATTTGGTCTTGATCGCTCATCCCTTACCAAGGTGCAGATAAAACAGGTTGTAAAAGAGATGCTTTCCCTAATTGAGTTAGCTGGCTATGAAAAGCGAATGCCAAATCAACTATCTGGCGGTCAGCAAACAAGAGTGGCACTTGCAAGAGCGCTGGCGGTAAAGCCAGCCATAATTTTGTTGGATGAACCATTTTCTGCTCTAGATGCCCAACTTCGAGTTGAGTTGAGAACTGATGTGATAAAGCTATTACGCTCTCAAAACACTACAGCCATTTTGGTTACTCATGATCGTGAGGAGGCATTAGTTTCTGCGGATGTTGTTGCATTAATGCGCGGGGGCAAGATTATTCAGCAGGGAACACCTGCACAGGTTTACACCTCACCACTTTCTGCCGCAACTGCGATGAGCACAGGGGATGCACTGGTGTTGAAAGCGAAAAAATTTACTGATGGCAGAACTGATTATATTTTAAATCCAATTAATTCTAATGAGCAATCATCTGAAGCAGGTCAGGTAGTTATTCGACCTGAGGAGATAAGAATTTCACATCAAATTACCGATGGCGCGATCTCGGGCAAGATCAGCAAAATTGATTACTATGGCCATGATGCGATGATCACTATTGCCGTACATGGTGAGTTGGTGCAGGTAAGAACTGCAGCTCCACTTGATTTTGAAGTGGGTCAGGTTGTTGGAGTTGAACACTTTGGCCCAGTTAGATTTTTTGCAAACAATTAATCCTTCAAATCCTTAGAAGTAGGTGAGTGGGGCAATAAATCTTGGGTAAGTTGGCCAAAGTCAAAGCCAAGGTGGCATTTTTACCTATTGAATCTGGCTTTGTTTATAACTAGACTTTTGACAACTACTTTTTTAGATAGATCTAGGGAGTTACATTGAAGACGCTGCAAAACTTTATTAATGGTCAAAAGGTTAGTGCCACCTCCGATAAGGCTCAGGATTTAATCAACCCTGCTACTGGTCAGGTTTTTGCTAAAGCACCAGTATCAAATGCCTCGGATGTGGATAAGGCAATGAAGTCAGCTGCAGCAGCCTTTGAAGTTTGGAAGGAATCCACACCAGGTGAGCGACAAAAGGCGATAAACAAAATTGCTGATGCAATTGAGGCAAGAAGTGAAGAGTTAATTGGAATTGAATCAGAAAATACTGGTAAACCAATTGCGGTAACTCGGGCGGAAGAGATTGGCCCGATGCTTGATCAGATTAGATTTTTTGCAGGAGCAGCTAGAAATTTAGAGGGTAAGTCAGCGGCTGAGTACTTTAAAGGACACACATCTTTTATTCGCCGAGAGCCAATCGGTGTTTGTGCGCAAGTAACACCGTGGAATTATCCAATGATGATGGCGGTTTGGAAGTGGGCGCCAGCAATTGCCGCTGGAAACACTGTGGTGTTAAAGCCAAGTGATACCACACCAGTTTCAACTCTTTGGATGGCGGAGTTAATGCAGGAGTTTTTACCAGCTGGTGTAATAAATGTTGTAGTTGGAGATCGTGATACGGGTAGAGCATTAATAGAACATGAGATTCCACAGATGGTCTCTATTACAGGTTCAGTTCGAGCTGGTATGGAGGTAGCAGGAAGTGCTGCTAAAGATTTAAAGAAGTTGCACCTAGAGTTAGGTGGCAAAGCACCGGTAGTGATCTTTGATGATGCTAATTTGCAAGCAGCATGTGAATGGATTGCAGTTGCCGGTTACTTTAATGCTGGCCAAGATTGCACAGCAGCGACTCGAGTTTTGGTTGAAGCAAGTGCTTATGATGATGTGGTCGCCTTACTCTCTGAGCAGGCAAAAAATGTGATTAAGGTTGGAATGCCAAATGAGGATGTTTTGGTTGGCCCAGTAAATAATGCAAACCAATTAGCCAGAGTGCAGGGCTTTTTGGATCGAGTTCCAGCCCACGCCAGAGTTACCGCAGGTGGTACTGCAATTAAAGGTCCTGGATACTTCTGGAATCCAACTGTGGTGGCAGATCTAAAACAAGATGATGAGATGATTCAAAATGAGATCTTTGCACCAGTTATCACCGTGCAAAAGTTCACCGATGAAGCGCAGGCTGTCCGTTATGCCAATGGCGTTAAGTATGGATTGGCCTCAAGTGTTTGGACTAAGGATCATGGCCGGGCTATGAGAATGGCAAAGGCCTTTGACTTTGGTTGCGTGTGGATCAATACCCATATTCCGATGGTGGCGGAGATGCCACACGGCGGATTTAAGCACTCAGGTACCGGTAAGGACCTATCTGCTTATGGATTTGAGGAGTACACCCGCATCAAACACGTGATGACAAACCTCAACGCCTGATAGATTTCCCCACACTCCCCTTAGCTACTAGATCTGTTCCCTCTAGATAAATAAGAAAGAGAATCCATGAAGAAAGATATCAACTCCCTCTCTCCTGAAGCTCGCGCAATTATTCGCGCACAGGTTTCTCGCCGATCAGTTCTTGCTGGTGTTGGCGCAGTTTCAGCAGCAGGTTTACTCGCAGCATGTGGCACAGGTTCATCCACCGGCGCATCAGCAGTTGTTGATGTTAGCGATACTGAAAAGATTGTGCGCTGGGCAAATTGGCCTCTTTATCTAGATTACAACGAAGATACCAAGGTTTATCCAACTCTTGCCGCCTTTGAAAGCCAAAGTGGCTTAAAGGTTACATATGAAGAGGCAATTGATGACAACAACACCTTCTACGGAAAAGTACAAGGCCAACTTTCAATTGGATCAGATATTGGTTATGACATTGTCACTCCAACAGATTGGATGGCAGCAAGATTTATCGAACAGGGATACGCACAAAAATTAGATCCAGCTAATGTGCCAAACAAATCAAATATTCGCCAAGTTTTATCTGATGTTGGCTATGACAAGGGTCGTCAGTATTCATTAACCTGGCAATCAGGTTTTGCCGGTTTTGGTTGGAATACACAGAAACTACCTAAGGGTGTTCGCACCATGGAGCAATTATTTGCACCAGCAAATAAAGGAAAAGTAGTTGTTCTATCCGAGCTACGCGACACAATTGGCGTAATCATGCTTTATCAGGGCGTGGATCCATCATCTAACTTCACTGAGGATCAATACATGAATGCAATTGATTTCCTAAAGGGCAAGATTGCAGATGGCTTTATTCGCCAGGTAAAGGGCAACTCTTATGCTGAAGATCTAAAGCGTGGGGATGCTAATGCGGTAATTGGTTGGTCGGGAGATATCTTTATTTTGAAATCTGAATCAGATGGCAAGTTTGATTTTGCTATTCCAGAATCAGGTGGAACGCTGTGGAGCGATAATATGTTGATACCTTCAACTTCAACTCATAAGAAAAATGCTGAGAAGTTAATGAATTACTACTACGAGCCAGCGGTTGCCGCAGAGGTAGCAGCTTATGTGAACTACATCTGCCCAGTAGAGGCTGCACAACCTGAACTAGAAAAGATTGACCCAGCATTGGGTAATTCACCATTTATATTCCCAGATGCAGCAACTTTGGCAAAGGTAAAGGTATTTAGATCTCTCTCAGCAGATGAGAGCACTAAGTTCCAAACCGCTTTTGACGAAGCTATCGGCAATTAAGCGCTGATAAGTAGCTGGTAATGGCGAACAATAAAGTCTCGCAAGATACTGGCGACTTAAAGTTAGATCGGGTTTCAAAATATTACGGTGATTTTTGCGCTGTTGATGACCTGTCATTAATCGTTCCAGATGGTTCATTTTTCGCACTCCTTGGACCATCTGGTTGTGGTAAAACGACGACGCTACGAATGATTGCAGGTCTTGAAGAGCCAAGTGCTGGAACGATTTCAATTGGTGATACCGATATCACAACTCAAAAATCTTATCGCCGGAATGTAAATACTGTTTTTCAAAATTATGCACTTTTTCCTCATTTAACAATCTTTGAAAATATCGCCTTTGGTTTGCGCCGCAGAGGCATTAAAGATGTTAAAGCTGAGGTTGAAAGCGCCTTAAATCTAGTTGAGATGGCCCATCTTGCAGAGAGAAAACCAAATCAATTATCAGGTGGTCAGCAGCAGCGAATTGCTGTGGCTAGAGCGATTGTTAATAGACCAGAGGTTTTATTACTAGATGAGCCACTTGGCGCACTTGATTTAAAGCTACGTCGGCAGATGCAGATTGAGTTAAAGCGAATTCAAACTGAGGTTGGTATTACATTTATCCATGTCACCCATGATCAAGAAGAGGCAATGACTATGGCTGACACTATTGCGGTAATGAATCAAGGCAAGATTGAACAAATGGGTAGTGCAACCGATCTTTATGAAGCGCCAAAGACTGCATTTGTTGCCAACTTCTTAGGTCAATGTAATTTAATCAAGGGCAAAATCACATCAAGGGCAGGGGATAAGGCAACTGTTACTGCTAAAGGTTTAACCTTTGAGGTTCCACTATCTAGAGTTGCAACCAGTAATGACAGTGTATTTCTTGGGGTACGACCAGAAAAACTTAGGTTAGATGACACAGGTGTTAACTCAATTAAGAATTGCGTAGTTACCGATCGCTCATTTGTTGGCACATCTACCCAGTACATGGTTCGAGCACCTTGGGATTTAGAGTTGGTAGTTTTTGAACAAAACGATGAAGGGTTACATGATCTTCGGGTTGGAGACACCGTCTCCCTTGAATGGGATCCTGAACATACCTTTGCCTTAGATGGTGCTGGTGATATTAATGCTGGCGCTGATCTTGATGATGAAGAGTAAGTAATGGCTTTTTTGCACGCGGTTTCAACTGGTAAGTCTGCTACCAAAAGTGCATTAAAGAGCAGATCTCTCACACCATATTTGTTGTTAGCTCCAGGTCTTATTTGGTTAGTAACCTTTTTTATAATTCCGATATTTTCTCTCGGCAGTACCTCCACTATGGTGCGGCCAGAGGGTGCGCAAATTGGGGTTTATGTTCAAGAGCTTAGATTTGCAAATTATGTTGATGCATTCTTAGCAAACCAAGATCAATATATAAGGTCATTTATTTATGCAGGTCTTGCCACAATATTAGCTCTTGCAATTGCTTATCCACTTGCCTATGCAATTGCTTTTAAATCAGGTAAGTACCGAAATATTTTATTGGTTCTGGTAATTGCACCATTTTTCACATCCTTTTTATTGCGAACCATTGCTTGGACTCAGATTTTGGCCGACTCAGGCCCAGTAGTTTCTGCCATAAAGGTTTTGCCATTTGTCGATGATTTGTTTCGAATAAATAACACATCCACTGCTGTCGTCATAGGTCTGGCATACAACTTTTTACCATTTATGACATTGCCACTATATGCAAGTCTTGAGCGGATTGACCCAAGAACTTTGGAGGCTGCAGGAGATCTATATGCAAATGGTTTAACCACCTTTCGCAAAGTCACCCTGCCGCTTTCAATGCCTGGGGTAGTGGCTGGAACGCTTTTGACATTTATTCCTGCAGCTGGTGATTATGTGAATGCTGCAATCTTGGGAAATCCAAGTACCAAGATGATTGGAAATGTAATTGAGTCCCGCTTTTTTGCAGTTGTGGATTATCCAACTGCTGCAGCGCTCTCATTTACTTTAATGGCAACAATTTTAATCTTAGTCACCATTTATATTCGCAGATCCGGAACGGATGAGCTGGTATGACAACGATTAATGCGCCAATGCCATCACTAAGTCATCGAACTAGTAGGTGGTTTTCCAGAAATCTGATTCGAATTTATGCCGGTCTTGCATTTATTTACCTTTTTATTCCAGTTGCTTACACCTTTGCATTCTCATTTAATAATGCTGGAAAGAGCAACTTAGTCTGGCAGGGCTTTACTCTGGAGAATTGGAAAAATCCATGTGGTGCACCACAAGTGTGCGAAGCAGTTGGAAACTCACTGAAGATCGGCGTACTTTCAACATTACTAGCCACGATTTTGGGAACCATGATTGCATTTGCACTTGGTCGATATAGATTTAAAGGTCGCAAATCCACAAATCTTTTGATATTTCTACCAATGGCGACTCCTGAGGTGGTGCTTGGCGCTTCACTTCTTGCTATGTTTTTAAATCTTCGAGTAAATCCTGGTTTTTGGACAATTGTTATCTCTCATGTGATGTTTTGTATCTCATTTGTGGTGGTTACGGTTAAAGCAAGAATTGCATCTTTGGATCCAAGACTTGAGCAGGCAGCCATGGATTTATATGCAAATGAGCGAGAAACCTTCAGGTATGTAACCCTGCCACTGGTGATGCCAGGTATTGCTGGTGCTGCCTTACTGGCTTTCTCTCTCTCATTTGATGATTTTATTATTACCAATTTTAACTCTGGTGTGGTCTCAACCTTTCCAAAATTTGTTTATGTATCAGCTGCTAGAGGTATTCCTGCGCAAGCAAATGTAATTGGTAGCGCTATGTTTTTTATCGCTTTGATCATCGTAATAGTGGGACAAGTTGTTAGCCGTAAACGAAAGAAGTTATGACGGTAGGTATTTAAAATGTGCCTCATCTGTGTATCAACCATCAGCATAGCTTCTTTGATAGCCCCAGCACACACTCTGAATCAAGCACCAGCACCTTCATTTATTAAAGTATCTCCCCAAACTGTTGTTGTAAACAATAATAAGAGTTCTGAAGGATATGAATTTACAAATAAGTCTTGTCCTAAATCTAGTCTAAACAAGATTAAGGACAACACAATATGTCTCAAAAATGGCAAAGTTTATAGATGGGCTAAGATTGCAAGATTACCGGCAACAAATCCAAAACCGGTAGCGAATCAATCCATTGTTTATCAAGCGCCAACAAGACCAAGCGCTAACGTGGAATTATGCAAAATTAGAGAAAATAATCGTAATAGGGAAAATGCAGGAGAGTCGAAACTTCCCACAGGTTTTCCAGGACTTACTATCGCCCAAAAAACAGGAACTGTTAAGTGGGCTTTGATCCCAATAGATTTTCCGGATTTAGTTGGGGAAGAAAATTTCAAATCTAGGGTCAATGATCAAATGAAAATGGCATCTGATTGGTTTGCCACAGTCAGTGAAGGTAAATTTAAAGTTGAATGGGTTGTTGCTGATAACTGGGTCAGAATGCCCAAGGCATCAAATGAATACAAAATTGAAAGATCTGAAAATCTAGATAGGGCGCCTAATGGCCTCAAAATTTGGAATGATGCAATGCTGCAAAGTGATAAAACATTTGATTTTACAGGAATTCAAACTGTGAATTTCATACTTCCTAAAGGGCAAGATTTCATTACTGAAAGTTCGCAAGGTTTTCCATGGGATGCTGCAGTGAAAAATTTAGTTACAAATGAGGGACGAGTTTCATCTTTCTCAATTCCTGGAAAAATCTTTGATCATCCTAAAAGAGTTTATTGGTCTTATTGGGCGCATGAGTTTGGACATGCCATGGGCATTCCACATGTTGGATCCTCTCGTGATCCGAATCCCTATCTAGGTTTAGATTTAATGAGCAATCAAGAAGGTGAATCAAGAGAACTAAGTGGCTGGTTAAGGTTTGTTTCAGGCTGGCTTGAAGATGAAAAAGTTTATTGTAAAGAAATTAGTGAATTAGAAAGCACTGAAATCACTCTGGTACCTTTGAGTAATTCTGACAAAGGATTAAAAATGGTTGTAGTGCCAGTATCCCAAACAAAAGCTGTTGTTATTGAATCGCGCCGTGAAACTAAGTTCTCTTGTCAAATGCCTTCAAAAAGAAATGGCGTCTTGGTTTATACCTATGATGCAACACTTAGTCATGGCCAAGATTTTTTAAAGCCTATTGCACCCGATTTACGGTTAACTGAGAGCAGCCCTAATTGCCTAGTTGTACCTTATCCAAATCCAATTCTTTATAAAGGTCAGAAAATTTCAGTTGAAGGGGTAAATATAGAAATAATGGACAGCATGAATTATGACAAGATTAGGATTAGTCGAAACAGTTAGGTAAGTACTCATTCAAATTAGATCCGTACAGATTGGTAATATTTGCTATTTAGTCATTGATGTCCGCAGGATTTCTTAACTACCGCAATATTAATTGGTGTAATACAATCCTTTTATGACCAACATCGGCAATTTGTATCGACCGAATTTCACTTTTCTGGGTATTCCAAGATGTGATCTAGATAAGTCAGAGAGCTATAAAGGAGCTAATGGAGTTATTTTAGGTTCACCAATTTATGGCGGCACATCTCATAGATCTAGCGCCAAGATGGGACCACAAGCAATTCGAATAGGTGAATCACCCCTTGAGTTCTCTAAATATGGAATTTAGGCTTTAGACA
>JACCDM011001938.1_pt1 | contig 10454 bp, 7 predicted proteins | sample 7445851 | NCBI WGS metagenome assembly JACCDM01 (sample SAMN15323438, study PRJNA562643) | freshwater metagenome | isolation source: river surface water | place: USA:Blue River Watershed | collected 2017-08-16
TGGCACAGATTGAATTACTACTTCCCAAGATGGGAGAGAGTGTTGCAGAAGCAACCATTATCAAGTGGGTAAAAAAGGAAGGCGAAGCGGTGAAAGCCGACGAGCCGATCATTGAAATTGCTACGGACAAAGTAGATAGCGAGGTACCATCACCAGAGGATGGAACGCTTTTGAAATGTTTGGTGAAAGAAGGTGATGTTGTTCAAGTTGGACAGCCCATTGCCATCATCCAAACCGGTGCAGCTGAAGCACCAGTTGTTGTTGCGGCACCTGCTGCTGCAGCGCCTGCTCCTGCTGCAGCGCCGATGGCTGATATTCCTTTTGTTCCAGCTGCTGATGCCAATGTGACCATCGTTTCCGGTGATCGTTTTTACTCGCCTTTGGTGAAGAACATGGCCAAGTCAGAAGGAATTTCTCAAGCTGAATTGGACGCTATTCCAGGTTCGGGTCAAGGTGGACGTGTGACCAAAGATGATTTGAAAAATTATTTAGCCACTCGGGGTCAACAAGCTCCAGCGGCAGCTCCTGCAATTGCTTCGGCTCCCGCTCCTGTTGCTCAGCCAGCTGCAGCACCAGCGAAAGAAGCACCCAAAAAGGCTTCTGTCAGTGTGAATGGCAATGATGAAATAGTGCAGATGGACCGCATGCGCAAGTTGATTGCGGATCACATGGTGATGAGTAAGCAGGTTTCTCCTCACGTGACTAGTTACGTGGAAGCTGACTTGACCAACGTGGTCATGTGGAGAGACAAAGTGAAAAAGAATTTTGAGCAGAAAGAAAAAACAAAATTGACTTTTACACCCATATTTATTGAAGCAGTTGCCAAGGCAATTAAAGATTTTCCGGGTGTAAACGCCTCAGTAGACGGTGATAAAATTATTTTGCGCGGTGATATCAACATCGGAATGGCGACAGCGTTGCCTTCTGGTAATTTGATTGTTCCGGTTATCAAAAATGCTGACCAATTGAATTTGGTGGGCATTGCCAAAAAAGTAAATGATTTGGCTGACCGTGCTAGAAATAACAAATTAACCCCAGATGAAATTCAAGGTGGAACTTATACCTTGACCAACGTAGGTTCATTTGGAAACGTGATGGGTACGCCCATCATCAATCAACCCCAGGTGGCCATCTTGGCTGTTGGTGCCATTCGCAAGAAACCCGCAGTTATCGAAACGCCCGCTGGGGATTTTATCGGCATTCGCCACATGATGTTCCTTTCTCACAGCTACGACCACAGAATTGTGGATGGTGCTTTGGGTGGAATGTTTGTGAGACGAGTTGCGGATTATTTGGAGAATTGGGATGTAAATCGCGATATTTGAGTACATTAACAACAAAATCATCCGTATGGATACGTTGAAAAAACTTGTTTTATTATTGTTTCTAGCCGTAGTTGCGCCCACAATGATGGCCCAAAAGGAAACCCCTGCTAGCTTTGATGAGGCCAATACCCTTATTGAAGAAAAGTTATGGGACCAGGCGGTGATCGAGTGGCGAAAGCTCATTGCGAAGAAACCAATGAATGCCAACTACCATTTCAAATTGGGACGTTGCTTATTGGAAACCAAAGACAAGAAGGATGCCTTGGAGCATTTGGAAACAGCCTGCGGAAGTGGTAAGTTCTCCAAGAACTATGATCCTTATGATGAGTCTGAAGAGTTGGCGCCGTTTGAGGCATTGGCCTATTTGGCCAAGGCACAGCACTTGAATAACAAGCCAGAAGATGCTTTGGATTCCTACGAGTTGCTTAAAACCAAACTCCCTGCTAAACATATTCTAATGGCTGATTTGCCCAGACAACAAGAGATGTGTGAAGAGGCGAAATTGCAACTGAAATCCCCCAAGAATCACAAGATTGTTAGCTTGGGAAAAGGAATCAATACGGAATACAAAGATTTCAATGCTGTTGCTCCAAAGGACTTGAGCATTTTGTATTTTAGTTCCAATCGTGAAAGAGCAGATTCAAGCAATGCCCGATTGGTGGATCCAGAAACCATGGCTTATTTGGATGATATGTACATGAGTTTCCGTGGAGCTTCGAACAAATGGGGACCTGCAGAATTGATCAACATCAACGCCAATGTTTCAGATCGTGTTTCTGCAATTTCCGCCGATGGTCATACCTTGTTTATTTCAAGAGGTCCAAGAGATGATTCAGAATTTTTGATGTCGATGTTGGTTGGAGAAACTTGGATTGATCCCATTCCTTTGAGTTCAACAATCAATTCTTCTTTCCAAGAGATGGATATGACGGTTACGCCAGATGGTAAGACCATTTATTTCTCCAGTAACAGACCCAATGGTCTAGGAGGATTTGATTTGTACCGATCCAATTTGGCAAAGAACGGTGAGTGGTCTGAACCCGAAAATTTGGGTGAGTTGATCAACACCAAATACAACGAATTGTCTCCATCGATTGGAGGGAATGGTAAGATTTTATATTTCTCCTCTGAAGGTCACAATACCATGGGTGGATATGACTTGTTCTCATCTAAAATTGAGAAAAAAGGATCTTTAGGAAACGCTGTAAACGTAGGGTATCCATTGTCTACAACAGACGATGATTATTATTTCCAGGCTATTCCCGTTTCGAGAAAAGGATTTATTACTTCTTCTAAAATTGGTGGAACTGGACTTCAGGACATTTATGAAGTAACATTGGCGAGAGATCCGAATGAGGCTCCCGTTAGTTTAAAAGGATTTGTACAGTTGATGGCAGGTAAGATGATGCCAACAGGAATGAAGGTAGTGGCCAAGGCGATAGATGAGGATTTGAAAGTGGAAACCAATTTGGAGGCAACTGTATTTGAAATGAAATTGCCACCTTGTGCCAAGTACAACGTGCAAGTAATGCAAGAGAAGGCTGTACTGAATGAATTCACCGTTGATGCTTGTTGCGACGAGAGCATGATGAGCATAGAGCATGAGTTCTACATTTTCCCTGTCACTAAGAAGCAGCCCGTTAAAGCTGATTTAACTGCGAAGAATACGCCAAAGGCTGCAACCGAAGATCCAGAAAAGGCTGCGAAAAAGGCAGAGAAAGAGGCCAAGAAAGCCAAAGAAGAAGAAGAGAAAAAGTTGAGAGAAGCCGAGAAGAAGGCAGAGAAGAAAGCCAAGGAAGCGGCCAAAGAGGCTGAACAAATGGCTAAGAAAATGGAGAAAGCTGAGAAGCAAGGATTGGCTGCACGTCCCAAACCAGCTGGCGCTAAGGAGAAATTGACTCCAACGCAATACTTCTTCACTTATGGCATGTTTAAAGTGAATTTGGAAGACATGGGCTTATTTGTTGAAGAGGTGGCCTTATTGGTGGAGAAGAGAGGATTGGTGGAGATTGATGTTTACGCTTCTTCTTCAAAAGTTCCGCGCTCCAACAAGCGAAGCAACGAGGAGTTGGCTGAGCAAAGAGCTTCTGATGCCAAAGCAACTATCAGAAAAGAATTGGAAAGAATGGGTTATGTAGAAGGTATTCACTTCACATTCAGAAAAATTTCTTGGGGTGTGAACGGAAAAGAATTCCAGAATGATGCCAAGGAGAACAAGGAGATTTATGAGAAGTCTCAATATGTAGAGCTCTCAGCAGAAGGGTAATAACAACAAGTAAATAATTGAAACCCCCAGAAATTGGGGGTTTTATTTTTGATATGAAATACAACTTTAATTTAAAGAAGCCACTTGCGTTTTTCGATTTGGAAACTACAGGAGTGGATGTGGGAAGAGATCGTATTGTTGAATTGGCCATTGTGAAAGTGATGCCCAATGGACAAGTACACAAGATGCCGCATGAGGGTCAAGACCGATTGATATTCAACCCGGAAATTCCCATTCCCATTGAGTCGTCTTTGATTCATGGCATTTACCCAGAAGATGTGCGCAATGCACCTACTTTTCGCGAGTTTGCTCCCAAGTTGTATCAGTTCTTATTTGACTGTGATTTGGCTGGTTTTAATTCCAATAAATTTGATTTGCCCCTGTTGGCAGAGGAGTTTTTGCGCGCAGGAATCGATTTTGATGTTGAAGGAAGAAACTTGATCGATGTCCAGGTTTTGTTTCATCTGATGGAGCCGAGAAATTTATCAGCAGCATTGAAGTTTTATACTGGAAAGAAGTTGGAAGATGCCCATGAGGCCATGCCCGATGTGATTGCCACCGCGGATGTTTTGAATGCGATGATTGATCGCTACAAGGACGTGAGTTTGGAGTCGGACAATGGGGCTTGGTTGCCGGTTCAGAATGACATGGAAGTATTGCATCAAACCAGTGAGAGAAGAAAGAAAGTGGATTTGGTTGGTCATATTGTGATGAATGACAATGATGAACCATGCTTTAATTTCGGAAAGCACAAGGGAAAAACAGTTGAGCAAGTTTTTGCGATGGAACCTGGATACTATGGTTGGATGATGCAAGCGGATTTCCCGTTGTTTACCAAGAAAGTTTTAAAACAATTGAAAGAGCAGTATTCGTGAAAAAACGGATAATCGTTTTGGTTTCTAATGATCTGACCTTTGATCGTCGGGTAGAGAAAACCTGCGATTTGTGGACGAGTAAAGGTTGGCAGCTGAGTTTGGTTGGCGTACTGAAAGAGCACAGCGTTGCGCTTGACAGAGACTATAAAACGGAACGGCTCCGCACATTTTTTGAGAAAGGTGCTGGATTTTATGTTGTGCTTCAGGTCAAATTATTTTTCTATTTGTTGTTTCATTCAGCCGATGTGATTTGGTCCAATGATCTGGATACTTTGTTGCCTGCACGAATTGTCGGGAAATTGAAAGGAATTCCGGTTATTTATGACAGTCACGAGTTGTTTACGGAAGCTGAAGGATTAACCGGAAGACCGATGGTCAAGGGAATATGGAAATGGGTGGAGCGTATTTGCTTTCCTGGTTTGACACGAGTAATGACAGTTAATGATTCCATTGCATCCATTTTTGAGCATCGGTACCAGAACAAGGTGGAAGTGGTGAGGAATGTTCCGGTCGGGAATCGCGAAGCCATACAACCATTGGATCAGGAACTTCCCGATGGCAAGAAGATTATTTTACAGGGAGCTTATATCGATCCTGATCGCGGTGGAGAGGAATTGGTAGAGGCGATGACATTTATTCCTGCTGTACATCTTATCGTAGTTGGCAGTGGAAGGGCCATTCCCGCCATGAAAAGTTCAGCTGGTGATAATGTCATTTTTTTTGACCGAATGCCGTATGATAAACTTCGATCTATTACAGCTACTTGTGATTTGGGTTTGAGTTTGGATAAGCCCACGCATGACAATTATAAATACTCTCTGCCCAACAAGTTGTTTGATTATTGGCAGGCGGGTATTCCCGTTTTGGCAAGTCCAATGGTTGAGGTGGAGAAGTTGATTTTGAAATACCAAGCAGGTCAGATTTTGCGCTCGTGGTCTCCTCAAGAAATCGCAGCGCAGATTGAAGAAATATTGAACAGCGAGCATTACATCGTTTGGAAAAATAATACGCGTCTTGCTGCAGAAGAGAACACGTGGGAAAAGGAAGTAGCAACCATTGAAAAATGGATTGACGAACTGTCTTAATTTTTAGCCTTGAGCAGACGTTTCAAGGCTATCCAAGGAATATTCAGCGCATACCAGAAAAGGGACAAAGTCGATTTTTTCATTCGCAATTCTTCTGTATATAGTTTCGAATTGAATTGCTTGGATATACCAGTGGCTTCGCAATGAGCGAAAACAAGTTGGGTGGTGAGTTTATCGCCTTTGGTTTGGTTTAATTTGAGATGGAATTGGTAATCGCCTAGCACGTTCCATTGAGGATCAAATAAGCTCGAATCAAAGCAATCTTTTCGGTACATACACCCTTGCTGATGAACGCTATTTTTCCATGTCATTTTCCATCCAAATTCGGAATGGAATCGATTAGGGACCCAAGTACTTTCAATGTTTTCATTGATTACATCTCCTGTTACAACTCGGTATTTGGGGTTGAATAAATAGCTAATCAATTTTTGAAAAACGTCGTTGTTGGCAAGACGGTCGTCAGCTCCCATGAAGTAAAGCCATTCTCCTTGGGCGTGGGCTATGCCCTTGTTAAATGCATCATAAATGCCGCTGTCTTTTTCGCGGTGCCATTGGATTTTGGTTTCAAATTTCTTGAGAATGGAAGTCGTGACTTCGTCTTGGGAGTGATTGTCTTGAACGACAATCTCAATATGTGGGTAGGTTTGATCAAGGACAGACTGAATGGCCCTTTCAAGACATTCGCCAGAGTTGTAACAGGGTATGATGACACTGATTAGCGTCATTTGTTTTCTGCTCGGGTTAGGGTGTTTCCTTGACAAATCCAAACATCGCCATTGAATTTCTGCATGGCAATGTAATCGTGAGAAGCCATTAAAACAGCGGTACCGGCTTGAGAAATTTGATACAGAAGTTCGGTGATTTCTAAACTCATTTGTGGATCAAGATTTCCTGTCGGCTCGTCGGCAATAATCAATGAAGGCGTATTGAGCAATGCACGAGCAATGGCTACGCGCTGTCTTTCCCCGCCACTCAATTGGTGTGGCTTCTTTTCACTTTTGTCATGAAGACCAACGCTCTCTAGTGATGATTCAATTCGGCTGCGCATCGCTTCCTCTGCTTTCCATCCTGTCGCTTCTAGGACAAAGGCCAAGTTCTCATATACCGTTCTGTCGCTAAGTAATTCAAATTCTTGAAATACGATTCCAATCTTTCTTCTTAGAAAGGGAATGTCTTTTCTTTTGATATTTTTCAAATCATAGCCACAGCAAGTAGCTTCATGTGCATCAATTTCATGATCCGCATACAAAGTCTTTAAAAAGCTACTTTTTCCGCTTCCACTTTTTCCGATGAGGAAAACAAATTCGCCGGGTTGAATATCGAAATTGATGTTTTCTAAAATGCGAATTTTAGACTGCGAAATGTTTCCTTTTACGATTTGTACAATGGCTTGGCTCATGAGGTGAAATTAGAAATAAAAAAGGGCGACTCTTGATCGAACCGCCCTTTTTATTGACAATGAATTTTCTATTACTTGATCAAATCTTTTTTCTTCATTTTTCCGTTAAGAATGATTTCATTCATCACCACTTCCATTGATTGACCAGCGGAATTGGTCTTTATGCGAGAAATGAATTTCATTCCATCCACCTCTTTGTATTCTGTGAATAATGTTTCTGTAGTAACTGTTTTGTCGTCTTGTTTTTGAACGCTCAAAGATTTAATCTTCAATCCGCTTTCTACGTCGTAATAATCAGATGAAACTGTTCCAAAAGAATCAGTATTTTCAATCACGTAGGCATCTTTACCATTCAATACTTCAATTCCTTTTAGAACGGCAGTCATTCCAAAGTCTTTTGCGTGCATTTCTGCCAAGAGATCCGTTTGAATTTTTGCTTGTTGGATTGCAGCAGCATCGGGCTCGATATTTTGTCCCATTTGTGACATTTTCAATTGTGCGCCATCCCAAGTTTGAATCATCATTGGATTGCCATTCATGGACATGGTTACTTTCAAAGCTTGGTTAGGAATAATTTTGGTATTCATGTCCAACTTGGCCATGCCTACATCCAACAATCCTTTGTACTCGATGGATTTGATTTTGCCAATTTTATCTGCACCACCCAAAACATCAAAATAATGATTGACAACTGTCTCTACCGATACACCAGCAGGGACAGCTTTCATTTCCACATAAACCGATCCATCAGGATTGAACTTTATGATTTTTCCATCCTTATCAAATGGCAACAAAGTTTTTTCAATTTCCTTGTTTCCAACTACAGTGATGTATGCATTGTTGGGCAACAAAACACGAGCAGCCAATGCCATTACATCTTGCGCAGTTACGGCATTCAATCTTTCCAAATATGTCTCATAGAAATTCTTTGGCAATTGGTAGCGCTCAATGTTCTTAGCAAAGCGAGCAACGGTTTGTGGGCGCTCCAATGAACGAGCAAACTGACCCGTCATGATGTTCTTGATGGTTTGCAAAGTTTTTTCGTCAACAGGTTCTGTTGTCAATCTTGTAATTTCATACATGAATTGCGTTACTGAACTATCTGTTACTTCATTTCTTACGCTTGCTCCAGCACTGAAATAACCTACGTAGTCGTCAGGTGTAATTTCTGAATAAGCACCATATGTGTAGGCTTTGTCTTCTCTCAAGTTTTGCATCAAACGTGTTTGGAAACCGCTTCCACCAAGGATATTGTTCAATACACTTGCTACCAATGCATCAGAAGTGGCAGGCAAAAGATCAATGGGATAAGTAATGTCGATCACAGATTGCACAGCTCCAGGAACGGGTACAAATACCACTTCATTTCCAGCAGGTACTTTGGGTGCTCTAACTTTTAATTTAGGAACATCGCCTTTGGACCAAGAACCGAAATATTTGTTGGCTTGCGCCTTAGCTGTTTCAAGATTAATGTCACCAACAATTACCAAATAGGCAACGTTGGGTCGGAAATAGGTGTTGTAATAAGATACCAAGTCATCACGCGTAATATTCTTAAGCGTGGTCTCTGACAATTGCTCCCCGTATGGGTGATTCTTTCCGTATTTCACCATGTTTCCAATTCTACTTGAAATAGAATTGGGATCGGTTTGTTCAGAAGCCAATCCACTGATGGCTTTCTTTCTTTCTTTTTCTAATTCTGTTTCAGGGAAAGAGGGGTGTAGCAACACATCATTGAAAATGGTTAACAAGGTTTCACTGTGTTTGGTTAAACAATCACCATAGATACCATCTGAGGAGGTAGAGAAATTGGCGCCGATGAAATCAACAGAGGTGCTGATTTGATCTTTGGTTTTTGTGTCTGTGCCTGCGCTCATCAACGTTCCTGCCATTGATCTATAGCCTGCTTTGTCTCCTTCTTTGATAGGGTCTAAATCCAATTGCAAAGAATACGATACGGTGGGCAATTTGTGGTTTTCTACAACGATTACTTTCAATCCATTGTCCAAAGTGAACAATTGATAAGAACCGATTTGAATCTTAGGAGCTGGGCCTGCCAAAGGGGCTTTGCTTCTGTCAACCTTTTGAGCTGCTGCGCCCCATACAAGGGCGAAACAGAAAATGGATACAATATATTTTTTCATGTGGATTCCGAATTATTTTTCTAACAATGATGGATCGTGCTCAAAGAACAAAGTCACGCGATTGTCTGGTGTATAATATTTTTTTGCAGCGGCCATCAAGTCTTCTTTGGTCACTTTCATGTAACGTTCAATTTCAGTATTGATCAAATTGGTATCACCATAATATGTGTGATAGTTGGCCAAGCTTTCTGCTATTCCAGCCATGCTTGAATTGCTGGAGATGAAGTTGCTTTCGATTTGATTTCTCAACTTTTGGAATTCCGCATCGGTGATGGGTTCGTTTTGCAAGCGAACAAATTCATCGTTCACTGCTTTTTCCAATTCCTGTGTGTCAACGCCCATGTTGGCTACGGTGTATGATAAAGTCAATCCTGGATCTTCCAAGTTGAAAGTGAAAGCGCCACTGAAGATGGCCAATTCTTTTTCTTCAACTACACTTTTGTTCAATCTAGAACTTGTACCATTGGACAACAAAGTGTTTAACATATCAACCGCATAAAACTCAGGAGTTCCCTGCGCTGGAATGCGATAAGCTTGAACCATCAATGGCAATTGATCTTTTACTTTGATAACATCGCGAACCTCACCTTTGGGCTCAGGTTGGAAAGTTGGACGAACAATGTCCTTTCCTTTCGCAATAGGTCCGAAGTAAGCTTCGATCCAACGTTTGGCTTGCTCTGGTGTAAAGTCACCAGCGATACTTAATGTAGCATTATTAGGTACATAGTAAGTGTGGTAGAAGTCAACAAAGTCTTGGTCTTTGGCAGCATTCAAATCATCCAATGAACCGATGGGTGCCCAAGCGTATGAGTTGTTTTTGTACGCACGCTTCAAGGTTTCTGGAAATAAATTTCCGTAAGGTTGGTTGTCGTAGCGCTGACGTTTTTCTTCTTTCACAACTTCACGTTGGGTTTCAATTCCTTCTCTCTCAACTTTGGCGTGCATCATGCGCTCGCTTTCCAACCACAATCCCAACTCCAATTGGTTGCTGGGAAGTAAATCATAATAAAAAGTACGGTCTTGTGAAGTGTTGGCATTTAATCCACCACCTGCATTCTCTACATATTTGGAATACTCGCCACGTCCGATGTTCTCGGTTCCTTCAAACAAAAGGTGCTCAAAGAAATGCGCCATTCCGGTGCGGCCCACTTGTTCGTTCTTAGAACCTACGTGGTACAATACAGTAACAGCGACGATAGGTGTTGTGTGGTCTTCATGCAAGATGACATGAAGTCCATTTTTGAGGTCATATTCGGTAAAGCGAATATTCTGGGCAGATCCTTGATTGACCAAGGTCAACAAGCCAATTGCCAAGACAAAAATTTGTTTCATCAATTTGATTTTTTAGAATGAAACAAAA
>JACCDM010166733.1_pt1 | contig 10453 bp, 8 predicted proteins | sample 7445851 | NCBI WGS metagenome assembly JACCDM01 (sample SAMN15323438, study PRJNA562643) | freshwater metagenome | isolation source: river surface water | place: USA:Blue River Watershed | collected 2017-08-16
AAAGAGAGATATGGGATGTAGTTCATGTTCAAGTGGAAGTAATGGAGTTCCTGCAGGTTGCAAGAGCAATGGTTCTTGTGGTACTTGTGGTTGCGATAAAATGAGTGTCTTTGATTGGCTAACGGGAATTCCGTTACCTGCTGGTCAAAAGGCGTTTGATATGGTAGAAGTTCGTTTCAAAAATGGACGAAAAAGTTATTACCGCAATAGCCAGTTAGATCTATATGTCGGCGATGTCGTTGTCATCGACCTCAATCCCGGCCATGATGTTGGAATCGTTTCTTTGACCGGAGAATTGGTTAAAATCCAATTAAAAAGAAAAGATGTCAAGGATAATTATGAGATCAAAAAAATAATCCGAAAGGCCAACGAAGAGGATATTTCTAAATGGCAAGCAGCGAGGGCTCAGGAAAACACAACGATGATGGGTGCAAGGGAAATTGCCAAGCAATTAAACTTACAAATGAAAATCAGCGATGTGGAGTTTCAAGGCGATGGCACCAAAGCTGTGTTCTATTACACCGCTGAGGATAGGGTAGACTTCCGCGAACTGATTCGCAAATTGGCTGAACGTTTCAAAGTAAAAATTGAAATGAAACAAATTGGTTACCGTGCAGAGGCAGGAAGATTAGGCGGAATTGGCAGTTGCGGAAGAGAATTGTGTTGCAGTACTTGGTTAACAGACTTTCGTGCAGTTTCTACATCTGCGGCTCGTTACCAACAATTATCACTTAATCCCGGTAAGTTAGCCGGCCAATGTGGTAAACTAAAATGTTGCTTAAACTATGAATTGGATCAATACGTCGAAGCGGTAAAAGATCTACCTCCTACACATGTGAAGCTTAGACTTCCAAAAGGCACCGCTTATCATTTCAAAACAGACATTTTCAAAAAAATAGTTTATTACATCCTTGAAAATGAACCTGGATCGGCTCCATTTGCCTTGACCACGGATATGGTCTTTGATATCATCGAAAAAAATAAAAAAGGTCAGGCATTGGATATCGGTGAGGAAATTTATTTGTCGGATAAAGAGAAGGAAAAAGAAGTTGAAGTTGGGTTTGCTCAGGTGGTTGGTCAAGACAGCTTGACGCGTTTTGATAAAAGTAAAAAAGCAAAAAGCAACAACAAAAATCGTGGACCTCAAAACCGTGGACCTCAATCCCCAAAAGGAGATCGAAAACCACAAGAGGGAAAACCGCAAGAAAATAAGCCGCAGGGCAATAAGCCCCAAGGGAACAAACCTCAAGGGCCCAAGCCGCAGGGTAACAAATCCCAAGAGAATAAACCTCAAAATGTGCAGGCTAACCCCAATGCGGGCAATCCCAATCCAAATAACCCCAATCAGGCTAACCCAAATAAGAAAAAGTTTAATGGACCACGACCCAATAAAGGTCAAAATCCTAAACCGCCCCAATCCAATCCCGCTCCATGAACGGATTAAAAATTTTTATTCCCACCCTTATTATTGCATCTCTGTTGGCTTTTTCAAGTTGCGATGATGCACGTGTTTTTGAGCAATCTCAACCCATAGAAAACGCCAACTGGAATGTCAATCAACCAGCCAATTTTGAATTTGACATTCAAGATACCGTTTCATTTCACAATTTCTACGTTACACTTCGCAACCAAGAAAGCTACGCATACTCCAATATTTTCTTGTTTGTATCGCTAGAATTTCCCAATGGAAAGTTGAGCATCGATACCATCAATTGCCCTCTAGCAGACGCGGAAGGGCATTGGTTAGGAAGTGGGCTAGGTGATTTATATGACAACCGGATTATCTTTAAGGAACGCAAAAAATTTCCCATGGCCGGTCATTACAGAATCTCTATTCAACAGGCCATGCGTACTGAAAATTTAGAGGGAATTGCGGATGTCGGATTTCGTTTGAGTAAACTACAATAAGTTCCCTAACATCTCTGCGGCCGCTGGCTTGAGCAGCGACTTATTTTTATTGGCCAACTGACCACAAGCAGCGTCAATATCTTTGCCCCTAGAACGACGGAGATTAACCACCATATTTCTCTGCAACAAATACTGGGTAAAAGCTTTTAATCTTTCTTCCGTAGTCTGCTGATATTCTCCACCCACAATGGGGTTGTACTCTATGACATTGATCTTCACAGGCAATTGCTTGCAGTATTCCGCCAAGGCTTTGGCATCTTCAATACTATCATTAAAGTCTTTGAAAATGATGTATTCAAAAGTCACGCGATCACCAGTCTTCTCATGAAAATACTTCAGCGAGTTTGCCAAAACCTCTAGATTATTGGTCTCATTGATTTCCATGATGTGATTGCGTTTCTCATCTGTTGCAGCGTGAAGAGAAACCGCTAGGTGAAATTTCACGGCATCATCACCCAACTTAGCAATCATCTTGGCAACCCCTGCTGTACTCACTGTGATGCGCTGAGCAGACATGCCCAATCCTTTTTGACTGGTGATATAATCTATAGATTGCAAAACGTTTTTGTAATTCAACAAAGGCTCTCCCATCCCCATGTAAACAATGTTCGATAAAGGAATATTGTAGCGTCGCTCTGCTTCCATTTTAAGATCATACACTTGATCAAAAATTTCTCCAGCGGTGAGATTTCGCATCATCTTGAGACGTCCTGTCGCACAAAATTTACAAGCTAAACTACATCCCACTTGAGATGAAATACAGGCTGTCATGCGCTTTGGAGTAGGAATCAATACACCCTCAACTACCTTGTCTCCATCCAACTCGTAGATACACTTCATGGTTCCGTCGTTGGATAATTGCTCGGATTTGCGAAGCGCTGAAGAAAATTGAAAATCACGCTTCAAAGCTTCCCTCAGTTCATGGGATAAATTGGTCATTTGATCCACTTGGGTTGCTCCTTTTTTCCACAACCACTCCTGAATCTGCTGAGCTCTAAATTTTTTATCTCCAATAGACAATACCCATTGCAATATTTCATCCTGCGTCAAAGCTCGCAAATCTCTTCCCAACATAAACTTTAAGCTTGCTTTTTAAAAACAAATCGATACTTAACAACCTGCCCCACAGACTTGGTGCTGGCTTGCATATTATACTCTTTTAATTTTGACAAAACGTATTTAGCCAACTCTTCATTGGTAGCTGCCATGTTCACCACCTTCCACTGTCCCTTCTGATCAACTTTCATCACCACCTCTACAACACCTTCGTGATTCTTGTGCGTGATATTCTTTGTTACTGGCTTTTGATCCTCTCCCACTACACAATCCTCTTCATGCCCATCCCAAAAGCAGGAAACTTCAGAAATTGCAGATGATGCCGCAGCGCAACCTTGCACTGTCTTTTCACAAATCTCAAATCCACCCGACCATGAAACCTGACCACAACTGGACAGCAAAGCAGCAAGAATGATTATTGTCAGGGGCAAACGCATACAACAAATGTCATTCTTTTTTCTCAACTTCCGTTAATTTATGTTGGGTTTAAATTTTCTTTAACTTTAATTAAAAAGTTTAAAAACAAAATTTTGACCTTTTACTCGTTATTCGCATTATGATAAAAAATCTTTTCTCTTTGTCCTTGTTGACTCTAGCACTGAGTCCTGTTTTTGCTCAAGAAAATGCATCATCTTGCGAAGACCACAACAATTTTTCTAGACAAACTCATTGGAACGGAATGGATCTTTACATTCCATGGCTCGGGGATCAAAATGGAAACAATGCCAATATTTCTCCTTGGCTTGAGCAAGACATGGAAAATTCAGCTGGAATACGAATCAACTTTTTGGAAAAAAAATTCGCCTTCTCTAAAAATGGATCCGGCATCTACACCGGTTTGGGGTATAGCTTCGAATATTATACTTGGCAAAAAAATATCGAATTAAAATACAGCGATGCCACTGCAAGCAATACGTTAACGTATGCTTATCAACCCAACAACGACTTCAAGAAAAATGAATTGAGACTTTCTAAATTGACAGTGCCTTTGATGCTTGAGCTAAATTTTGGAAGTGCCGAAAAATCTCAATTCCATGTCTCGGCAGGAGTTTTAGGCAATTGGAAATTTGGCGTGAAAACTTATCAATCTTACCACAATCAATTTGGCGACTTTGAAGTGAAAAACAAAAATGATTTTGGAATTCGATCATTCACTGCAGATTTATCCGCCTCCATCGGATATGGCAGAATGAAATTCTTTGTCACCATGCCTACGCAAACGTTCTTTAAAAACAATGTAACCAATCCTATTTACAATTACAGTGCAGGAATCACAGTTCTGCCTTTTGATTCTGATGAGCGTATCGATAAGAAAAAAGATGAGATAATCAAGCGCTGGAAGATTTAACCAACGCATGTGGGTTATTCATTTTCTTATCCAACAACTTTAAAAAAGTTGAGGTATATTTGAACGATGTTCAAAAAGTGGTTTCTATGTTGGATGGGTATGTTGGCTATTGGGGCCTTTGCTCAAACTTTGCCACAATACAAGGATTTGTATAAGGGAGAGAAATTTGCTATTGTTGCCCACGATATTGACTCGCTATTCAAATGCTGCCCCCAAATTGTAGCTGGAAAAGAAGACGAATGGCATTTTCTTTTGGCCAATGCGCAAATGAAAATCAAGGCATTTGACAAAGCCAAAGGCCATTATGAGGCCATCGGTTTCAAGCCAGAAGAATATGGGTTGAATTACGGTATCTGTTTACTTAAAAACCAATTGCTCGAACCCGCTCTTCCTGTATTAACCGACTACTACAACAACCACCAAGAGGAATATAAAGCCATTTACTGGTTGGGAGAATGTTACTACTACCTTCAAAAACCTAAAGATGCCTTGAGAATTCTTCAGCGCGCTGTAGATTCTTACCCTGAAGATCCCGATGCTTACTACCTGATGGGTATCATTCACACAGAACGTGGCGAATATGAAAAATCATTCATTTATTTCCAAGCGGCTTACGACACAAAACCAACTCTCCTGTCTGCCAAATTCAATATGGGAATGGCCAAGTATTATGCCCAACAAATGGAGGCTGCAGAAGAAATATTCTCTGAATTGGCACTTGAAAAACCTGAAAATCTTGCAGAAGTACTGATGCTCCTAGGTGAAATTCGTTACCGCTTTCATGATGAAGAAGGGGCATGTGAGTATTGGAGAGAATCTTCTAACTACGGAAGTGATGAGGCCAAGGGTTCTTATCAAAAAGTTTGTATCGACAAAAAGGGAAATCCCAAATTTGTCAAGAAGAGCTTCATCTCTTTCTAATTACTTCCAATCCAATACTTGATTCCAGTTGGCTCTGATAACTATCGGTTGAGGAAAAACGTGGACGATTTCTGGCTCAACTTGTAACTTCCAATTCATACCATCCCAAAAACCTGGATTTGCCTTTTCCTCAATCGCTCTGAGCGTATAAGTTCCGGGAATGATGGAAATTCCAGTACTCATCAACAAAGCTCCTGAAATCGTTTGAACCTTGCCTTTTTCATCAGTCATAGACCACCACAATTCTGGTGATAACGTGCTCTTTACTTGCAGCTGTCCAATATCCTCGGGGCCCAAGATCTGTATGCTATATTCCACTGTATCGGTTACCCACAAATAGTCGCGATAATATGCAGCCTGGGGTAAAATTTGCAACTTGTATTTTCCTATTGATAACCCTTTCGTCGAAATTTCTGCGCCATTGTCTTTCAAAACAACATCAACTGGAATATCAACACTCTCCTTTTCATTCTGAGTGTCGCTAATCCATCTCCACTTACTGGATTGCACGCCAGTAGTGGGATAAGGAAGGGGTAAAATACAAGGTTGATTCTGCATCACCTTCCTTTCTTTCACCTTTTCAAAATAGGGATTTCGTTTCCATCGTTCCTCAAAAACAGGCACAGATATAGAGTCTGTCATTCCATTTTCAAACTTTAATTTCAATGGATGAAACGCATTGTCCACATTCCCCACCCAAGAAACCAAAATACTATCGTTCAATCGCTCGATGGTCCAATTATTCTCCCATTTCTCTTCCTCATTACTCGGCACAAACTCCGGCAGTTTCCAACGTGGATCCCAATTCCAAGAAGCCCATCCCGCTGAATCCACGGTGATTTCACCAATCTTGGGTTCTGAACCAACATTCTGAGAAAGCACACATGATAGATCAGAATTCTCTTGAGAAGTGATCCATAAATTCATATCTGTATCCAACCATTCTCCTTCCTCCCATCTTCCGCTCTTGTTTTTGTCTTCAAAGGCCAACAAATAGAAAGAAGAGGCTGGTAGACAATGAAAAGTAAACTTACCCTCCTTGTTGGTCTTCACTTGGTAGCTCGGCTTGTTCATTTTTTCCAAATCAAATGGTGCGCCTAGTAACTGAACCAAAGCCTGATCGACAGGTTGGCCTGTCCAACCATTGATCACGACTCCAGATAATTCCAAGGAATCCAAAACACTTCCCGTACTCCAAATGCGCGTCAAAGAGGTAGGATTACCCTCTGTAATATCAACAATAGAATTTCCAAAATCAACTTGATAAGTTGTCTCAGAACGCAATGTATCCGACCAAGAAACGAATACCTTTTTGCCTTTGGCTACAACATTCAAAGGAAACTGCAAAGGCGGGGAGAAAGTAATTTGATTGGTTACATCCTCTACGGCTACGAATTCGTCCCAAGTAAGCTCAAATCCCTGCCCCTTCCAATTCAATAAACTGTCGGGCGTATCAGAGCTCAACAAGGCAGGAGGTGTAGTGTCTTTGTCACCACCCTCTACCATTCTAATCTGCGCACATCCCCACAATAGAAAAGAACAACCCAAAATCAATTTAAACCTCATGCTGTCCATTTTGCTTCTAGAATTTTTACCAAGGCCAACATACCATCTACATCATCCAAATCAAAGTCATTCAAAAAAACACTATCGATATCCAAGACGCCTACAACTTGACCCTGGTGAACAATGGGCAAAACCAATTCAGATTGACTCAATGCACTGCAAGCAATGTGTCCTGGAAACTCATGCACATTGGGCACCAATTGTACCTCATTCTTTTCCCAACAGGTGCCACAGACACCACGACCTCTGGCAATTCTTGTGCATGCAACTGGCCCTTGAAAAGCGCCGAGGACGAGCTCATGGCCCTTGACCCAATAAAATCCCACCCAATGGAAATCAAATGCATGAAATATCAAAGCCGCCATATTGGCTTGGTTGGCTAAAAAGTCATTCTCGCCCTCCATGAGTGATTCAAGCGCATTTTGAAGTTGCGCATAACGTTCCTTTTTGGGAAGGGAGTGTTCAATGATTACCGAGGAATCCATAATCGTCAAAAATACGTAGTGATGACGAATTATTTCGATTCAATTTTAGTCTAAAATATGGCATGAATGTTTTACCTATATTTACTAAACTTTTTACTTTATGTACAACCCACAACCCACAACCCACAACCCACAACCCACAACCCACAACTTAAACTTAAACTTAAACTTAATCACCTACTTCACCTATTATCTATTTGCGTATTCATTCTAACAGCAATTTTATCAACTGGATATTTACACGCCGATGAGCATTATCAAATCATCGAATTTGCACAAGCTTTCAGAGATAAAACAGATACAATTAATTTATCCTGGGAATATCACGACAAAATACGTTCGGCTTTCATGCCGATTATTGCAACCGTGATATTTGAAATAGCAGATTTTTGGGGTATTAAAAATCCATTTGATCTAGCACTATCACTTCGATTACTCACAGGACTTTTGACACTGCTTATTATGACGCGATGGCTCAACACGATTAATGATCCATTGAATAAAAAGCTATCCATTTTTACTTCTATCCTTTTCTGCTTCATGCCATACATTGGCGTACGGTTCTCGTCTGAAACTTGGTCGGGTTTATTTTTACTTTTAACATGGATATCCCTGCAAAAAGCATCAACCAATATGCATTACTTCATTCTGGGTTGTATCCTTGGCATCTCTTTTCTATGTCGATTTCAAATCATCGTGATGATCATTATTTTGGGAATTTATCTGATTGTAAATACCCCGAAAAATTTTCAAAAAACTTTATACTACTTCCTCGGAGTGATGTTCGTTATAGGACTTGGAATTATTTTGGATTCTTGGTTTTATGGAGAACTTACTTTTAGTTTCTGGAATTACAGCATGGCCTTTCTTTTTCCGAAAAACCCTGCTGCATTCGATTCCAATTCGTGGCATTTTTTCATAGATTATTTCACCAAGCTACACATCTTTATATTAGCACCTCTCCTTTTATTTGCTACAATAATTTTTATAGCAAATAACCCAAAAAATATCATTGTATGGTGGTTGATTGGATTTATCGCTTTTCACCAAATCATACCACATAAAGAATTTCGTTTTTTAATTCCATTGGCGTTTTTAATTCCCGTTATTCTACACCCAGCCCTTCAGTTAATCGCCAATAATTGGCAACAGAGAAGTTTAAAAATAACCTTTCTCCTGCTTCTGGTAGTTAACCTCTACTCTCTTCCTTTTTTCTGTTTCAAACCCGCAGGAATTGGAAGAATATCTGCATTGGAGTGGATCTCCGATCAAAACATCAAAACTCCTTTAAAAATTACATGCACACCGTATGCAAATCCACTCAACCCTTGGGGAGGTTATGGCAATAGCTTTTACCAACCGACTAAAGTTCATTTTTCGAATATTACGGATATCAACTATTGGACTCCGAACATGAGCAAAGACACCACGGAAATATTGATTATTAGAAACGAAGAATGGAAAAACGAAGCCGTTAAAACCAAACTTCGAACAATGGCCTTTTCTCCCGTGTTCCGGAGCATCCCACAATGGGTTATCAGTGGAAATCGACACCTCAATTGGTTTGACAATGATGAAACCTTGATTATTCTTAAACACCAATAAAAGTCATCACCGTGTTTGAGTAGTGGAGTCATATATTTGCATACATATCAATGAAAAATTTGTACATGCAAAATTTTGCTTCACGCCACTTGGGACCTCGTCAAAATGAGGTGGCCCATATGCTTCAAACCATCGGTGTTGACTCGATTGACACGCTAATCGATCAAACCGTTCCCGCAGCGATTCGCCTTCAAAAACCGCTCAACATTGCGCCAGCTATGTCAGAGGCGGATTATTTGAAGCACGTTGCAGAATTGGGGAAACTTAACCAAGTGAGAAGAAATTTCATTGGGTTGGGTTACTTCGAAACGCACACACCAACTGTCATTCTTCGCAACATTTTGGAAAATCCAGGATGGTACACGGCTTACACGCCGTACCAAGCTGAAATCGCTCAAGGTCGTTTGGAAGCGCTTTTGAATTTCCAAACCATGGTGACGGAGTTAACCGCTCTACCTATTGCTAATGCTAGCTTATTGGATGAGTCAACTTCAGCAGCGGAAGCCATGATCATGTTCTTCCATTCTCGCTCAAGAGAGAAAGAGCAAAACAATGCGAATTTATTTTTTGTCGATCAAGAAATTTATCCACAAACCTTATCAGTCATCAAAGGTCGCGCTGAGCGTTTGGGAATTGAAATAGTTGTAGGTAAATACAACGAAACTGAATTGACCGCTCAATATTTTGGTGCATTGCTTCAATATCCCAACAACTCTGGAGAGATTCATGAGTACAAAGCTTTCGCTGATCAGGCGCACGCTGTAGGTGCTTTTGTAGCAGTTGCTTCAGATTTGATGGCGCTTACTTTAATTACTCCTCCAGGTGAATGGGGTGCTGATGTTTGTTTTGGAAACTCTCAGCGCTTTGGTGTCCCGATGGGTTACGGTGGTCCTCACGCAGCTTTCTTCTGCGCTACTGAAGAATTCAAGCGCAATATGCCGGGTCGTATCATTGGTGTATCCAAGGATCGTCACGGCAACTTAGGTTTGCGCATGAGCTTGCAAACCCGCGAGCAGCATATTCGTCGTGAGAAAGCAACTTCTAATATCTGTACCGCTCAGGCATTGCTTGCTGTAATGGCTTCTATGTACGGTGTTTATCACGGTCCTGCTGGTGTAAAAGCCATCGCACAAGATATCCATGCCAAGGCAACTGCATTGGCCGCTTCTGCCAAGAATGCAGGTGTACAAGTGGTTTCTAATTCATTTTTCGATACTGTAAAATTTGCAGTGAATGAAAGTGAAGTAGCTGCGCGTTGTAACGAGAAAAACATCAACGTACGCTTTTGGAACAATGGACATGTTTCTGTGTCTATCGGAGAAAATACTTCAATGGCCGATGTTGCCGATTTGGTGTACGTATTGAGCGGAAAGAATGCTGAGGTACAAAACGGAGAGAGTGCAATCAATTACTTCTCTCGCCAATCAACATTCATGACGCATCCCATTTTCAACCAACATCATTCTGAAACAGAGATGTTGCGTTACATGAAAAAATTAGAGAACAAAGATTTGAGTTTGGCTCATGCGATGATTGCTTTGGGATCATGCACGATGAAGTTAAA
>JACCDM010181089.1_pt1 | contig 10453 bp, 9 predicted proteins | sample 7445851 | NCBI WGS metagenome assembly JACCDM01 (sample SAMN15323438, study PRJNA562643) | freshwater metagenome | isolation source: river surface water | place: USA:Blue River Watershed | collected 2017-08-16
ACGGTATTGGGCATTTCCATAAAGGAAGTAACCCCGCCCGCAACCGCAGCTCTGCTTTCGGTGTAGAGGTCGCCCTTGTGTGTAAGACCGGGTTCTCTAAAATGGACCTGGTCATCAATGCATCCCGGAAATAAATATAAGCCTTCAGCATTGATCTCCTGATCTGCTTTTCTGTCAATTTGAGGGGCGATTTTTTCGATACGGCCTTGGTAGATGTATACATCGGCCGCTATGATTTTGCCCTCGTTGACAATTTGGGCGCCTTTAATCAGGATGGATGACATGGTACAAAGATAATGAAAGCGCATTGCAGGTTAAAAGATTATCTTTGCGGCTATGGCCAAGAGCTTCGAAGATTTTAAACTGAACCGGCAAATCCTAAATGCAATCGAGGAGGCAGGATATTCTTTGCCAACGCCGATTCAGCAAAAAGCCATTGCGCCAATTTTGTCGGGGCAAGACATGATGGGAATAGCGCAGACCGGAACGGGTAAAACTGCCGCTTATGTTTTGCCAATGCTCATGAAGCTGAAGTACGCTCAGGGTAAAGATGCCCGTGCCCTTATTTTGGCTCCCACCCGTGAGTTGGCCATGCAGATTGAAGAGAATATCCGCCTTTTTGCCAAATACACCGATTTACGGACGGTGGTTTTGTATGGTGGTTTGGGCCCCAAGACACAAATCGCACAATTGGAACAAGGAGTAGATATCTTGGTAGCCAGCCCCGGTCGTTTTCTCGATTTATATTTAGCGGGGCATATTGTGACCAAATCGCTGCAGTTTTTAGTGATGGATGAGGCCGATAAAATGATGGATATGGGCTTCATCGGTTCTATTCATCGCATTTTAGAGGTGGTGCCCCGCAAGCGTCAAAATCTACTTTTCTCCGCCACTATGAGTGCCTTGGTAGAGAAAATTTCTGGTGATTTTCTCAAATTTCCGTTAAGGGTGGAGGTGGCTCCGCAGGCTACTCCTGCACATACGGTCAGCCAAATTTTATATCCGGTACCCAATTTAAAAACGAAGCTGAACCTATTGCAGCATTTGTTGAAAGATGATGAAGCCTTCCAAAGACTGATCATCTTTTGTAAAACAAAAACAGTTGCCGATAATATTTTCCATTTCCTGGAACGTAAATACGGACCGGAGCAAGTTAGGGTTATTCATGCCAATAAAGGACAAAACACCCGTATCAACTCTATTCAGTCTTTCAAGGATGGAGCAGTACGCATTTTGGTGGCAACCGATGTTGCTGCCCGCGGACTGGATGTGGCCGATGTAAGTCATGTGATCAATTTTGATGTGCCGATTGTGATTGAGGATTATGTGCATCGGATTGGACGAACCGGCCGGGCATACAAGAGTGGAGAAGCCATCACTTTTTGTACCGAAGCAGAAACCTATTATCTCAAGAAAATTGAAAAACTGATTCGCCAGTCGATTACTAAGGCCGAAATTCCGGAAGAAGTGTTTATTGAGGAAACACCTTATGCCGAGCGGCAGGCCATGGCCAAGGAAATTGATTTACAAAAGCGTAAAGAAAACCCTGATTTTAAAGGTGCATTCCACGATAAAAAACTAAAGAACACCAAGTCCAGCAGGCCGAAATCAAGCAACAAGGCCAAGTCTTTTCAAAAAAATGCCAAGCGAAGCGGCAGGTAGTTCGATTTAAATTTTCTTAATAACCCTTCCTGTTTGCAGTTAAATCTATTTTTCTGTACAAACAATAAATTTTCATCTGAAGCGTATTTAATTAATAATTAAATCTAAAGATGAAAAAGACGCATTTGAAAACTTTGTTCTTGCTGTTACTTGGCATTTTTCTGCAGAATTGTAGGAAAGATCAATCTAAGTATTACATCACTCCCGGCAGTCTAGATCATTTACCCATCGCTATGGATGAATTTATATCCTTAACGCCACTGGGATCTGTCAGTCCTCCTTCGCACGTATTTCCAAATGACCACATGGGGTTTTATTATGTAAAAGATGTCAAGCCGGTTACCATTTATTCTCCAGGAAATTTGCAGTTGGCGGAAATTCGTTTGAGCGTCTATAATCCCGGAGCAGCGAATGAAACCTCAGATTATTCGCTCACTTTCGGAGTGAACGGGGAGAATACACTCATTTTTGGTCATATTTCCAGTTTATCACCCAAATTAATGCAGGCATTAGGCAACAATGCTACTTGTGAAGAATATTCGGCGGGAACCACGATGGTAAAGTCCTGTGTAAAAAAGGTCTCTATGCAAATCCAAAGTGGTGAAGTAATTGGTAAGAGTAACCTGGTCCCCGGTCAGTTGGCGCTAGATATGGGGATGTATGTGAACAATAGCGGGGTATCGCCACTCGATTATTTTAACGCTGCAATCAAGGCCCAATTGGAAACACGATTAATGGGGCCACCCAATACCCAATATGATGGTGTGCTAAGAACAGAAGAGCCATTGGCAGGTGAAATTTATCAGGATTTAGTCGGGGCACTTCAGGGCAGGTGGTATAAAAAAGATGCGCCAAAATTTCCTGAAAGTCCGCACATTGCTTTTATTAAGGATTATATCAAACCATCAGAGTTGAGAATGTCCTTTGGAACTTCTGTCCCACTTTTTGGTCCGGGCGTTTACAAATTCGACCAGATGATGAGCGGAGAAATCAACCGTGTGTATAAAGATGTTAAAGCAGACGGTAAGATTTATTGCTATGATCCTTTATTCCTGAGTTACGATCCAGCTTTTCCCGCTCAGGGCACTTTCCCTAACAATTCATTCATTGTACAATTACAGGATAAGAAAACCTTGCTGTTAGAGAAGCGAGATTGTAATTGCAGCGAACAGCAGCCCTATCAGTTTACGGCTAACAAACTGACTTTTGTGAGGTACTAAAGCCTATCTTTGCCGCCGATGAGGCGCATTCGTTTTACTCCATTAAATTTTTTGGCCGCCCTGCTCATGGCAGGGCTTGCCTATTTATGGATCTTTGCTGATGAGACCGGCTGGCGGTTTTTGGGCAGCATTCCGGTGCTGGTACTGCTGCTGCTATGTCTGCTTTCTGACATTTTCTTTAGATTCTATGTCAAAGACCTCAAAAGGATTTGGATTGTTGAGGGGCTATTCCTCATCTTTGTGCTCCTGATGATTTATGTCCTTCAAGATATTTTAACATGAAAAAAGCCGAAATAAAACTGACCATTGAGCTGGATGACAACAACGTGCCGGAAAGCATTTTATGGGAATCGACTGATGCTAAAAATAAGGAAGCACTGCCAGTTAAGTCAATGATGCTGGCCCTCTGGGATGCGCAATACAAGAATTCGCTGCGTATTGACTTGTGGACGAAGGAAATGCCGGTAGATGAAATGAAGCGCTTTTTTTATGAGACCCTGCAAACTATGGGCGACAGCTTTTTAAGGGCCACAGGCGAAGAAAAGATCGTGGAAGATCTGCGTGACTATTGCGCCCATTTTGCAGAAAAAATGGAGCTCAAGCAAGGCCAATAATTTTCTTGTTGTAACGCTTTTTTGCTATCTTCAATCATCATGAAGATGCTTATTGTCTCAAACAATCCTTTCCGTAATTGGAAATACTTTATCAACCTCATTCCAGCAGGGCTTGCCGTTTTTGGGAATCTCAATGGTTCTTGGTGGAGTCTCAGTAATTTTTTATTTGTTTTCGTGATCCTGGCTTTCGCTGAAATTCTGCTTCCGGAAGACAAAAATAATGAAGAAGGTGCAGATGATGTACTTCCTGATCTTTTGATGCTTTTGGTAGTTGTTGCACAATTCATCGCCATTGCTAGTTTGGCTTATGGTGTTTATCAGGGTTATTTAACCGAATTTTGGATTTTTGGCGCAGCCTTATCTACGGGAGCGGCTTCTGGCAGCTTGGGGATTGTGATTGCCCATGAGTTGATCCACAAAAAACAAGCTTTTTGGAATTTTTTAGGCCGATTGCTTTTATTCTCCGTTTTCAATCCCTATTTCTACGTACATCACCTCCGCGTTCACCATAAATGGGTGGGTACTGGCCATGATCCGGTTACTGCACACAAGGGTGAAAGTTTCTATGCCTTCTTTTTCCGAACCGTAAGTGGGCAGTTTAAACAATCTTTCGAATTAGAAAAGGTACGCTTGCAAAAGCAGGGAAATTCACCTTTTGGTTTGAAAAATTATGTAGTTGCTGTTCTGGCTGGGGCGATTTTCATTAGCCTAACAATCGCTTACTTTTTCGGGTATCAGGTGGCTTTAGCGGTCTTGATGCAGGCTTTATTGGCTAACCTCTTGTTGGAATATACCAATTATATCGAACATTATGGCTTAAGTAGGGATGATAAAGAAAGAGTGAATGAAATGCATTCCTGGCAGAGCGATAAGGTAGTGAGTCGTTATTTTCTGATCGATCTCAGTCGCCATGCCGATCATCATTTTCATGCAGCAAAACCTTTCAATAAATTGGTATCCTATCAAAATAGTCCGGTGTTGCCCGGAGGCTATACTAGCATGTTTTTGCCTGCTTTAATTCCACCGCTATGGTTTAAATTGGTAGACAAGCGCATTCCTGCCTAAAAGTTTTGTCTTCCCCAGGGCTGGTCATCTGGTATACACTTTCCTCATCTGCCCTAATCAGTATATTACCCGAAAGGCTATGCATATTGACAGAGCACCTGATTCAATTTACAATTATTCAGCCCGAACCCCGCTAAACGCTAGAAATGACTTATCTTTGCAGCGATGAGTTTAACCAAACAGCTAAAGGCGCTGCTACTGAAGGAAATCGTTTTAGAATGGCGATCAAGGTATGCGCTGAATGGCATTTTGCTGTATGTGGTTTCTACCATTTTTGTTTGTTACCTCTCCTTTCGTGTAGTGGCTCCACTCACCTGGAACGCCTTATTTTGGATCATCATGCTGTTTGCTTCAGTAAATGCGGTTGCCAAAAGTTTTGTACAAGAAAGTCGAGGCCGGCAGTTGTACCTTTACAGTATCGCTTCTCCAAAAGCCATCATCTTATCAAAAATAATCTATAATATCTTGCTGATGCTTTTGCTGTCGGCATTGGCGATATTTTTTTATTCGTTGGTTTTTAAAAATCCGCTGGGCGATCCACTGCTTTATTTCTGTTCGGTATTATTGGGCAGTATCAGTTTCGCAGTAGTGTTTACACTCATCGCAGGAATTGCTGCCAAGGCAAACAATAGCGGCACTCTCATGGCCATCCTCAGCTTTCCGGTGATCATTCCTTTGTTGATGTTGTTAATCAAACTTTCTAAGAATGCAATGGATGGTTTGGATCGTACGGTAAGCTACGACGAAATAGGTGTTTTAAGCCTGATTAATGTGATGGTCATTACCGTTTCTTTATTGTTATTTCCTTACCTTTGGCGTGACTAATTGCTTGAGCTATGCGTAGAAACTGGTGGAAAATTTTAGCTTCCCTGCTCTTAATTTATTCCATAATTGCCGGCTTATTATTGGAAGTACCCCGACTTCCAATTTTACATGAGACCATCCGTAATTTATACTTCCATGTGCCCATGTGGTTCACCATGATCATTCTCTACTTCATCTCTGTAATTTACAGTATCAAGTATTTGGCTTCGGGCAATGAAAAACACGATTTGATGGCTGTTGAAATGGTCAATACCGGAATTATTTTTGGATTCCTGGGTTTAGCAACCGGTATGATCTGGGCTAATTACACCTGGGGAGCACCCTGGCCAAACGATCCCAAATTGAACAGTGCAGCGATTTCTACCCTCATGTATTTGGCCTATGTGGTATTGAGGGGAGCTTTGGATGAAGAACAAAAAAGAGCCCGAATTTCGGCTGTTTATAATATTTTTTCCTTTCCGGTGATGATTGTTTTGTTGTTCATTTTACCAAGAATGACCGATTCTTTACATCCCGGTAATGGGGGCAATCCGGGTTTTAATTCTTATGATTTAGATAGCAGCATGCGCCTGGTGTTTTACCCCGCTGTATTGGCCTGGATTTTAGTTGGGGTATGGATCGCCAACCTGAAATTCCGTTTACGTTTAATTGAAAACAATTCAAAATGATGAAAAGACTATTCTTTTTTTTGTGTGCCCTCTTATGCGTTATAAAACTGCCGGCCCAGGTATCGAGCGAAGTAGAAATGGCAGATGGCCTTAGGGCATCAGGAATGATTTATGTAGTAGTTGTGGTGATTGCAACAATTTTTATTGGCTTATTGTTTTATCTCTATACAATCGATAAAAGAATCAGTAAAATTGAAAAGATAAAATCCTCAAAAAACTGATTTTATTTGATTTAATCATCGATTTAACTAAAAAATCAATCGTGTAAGCTTTACACTTAGTAATTTTTTATTTGCAGGTATGGGTTTTTTTCACTCAAATTTGCCCCGAATATCTAAACCTAAGCGTTTAATAAAACTAAAATTCATTTTATGGCTAATTCAAAAGTAGCAGCACATCAGGAACTGAGTTTTTTTGGAGATGTGTGTGAGTTCTTTGATCATGCAGCACAGTTTACCAACCACGATGCTGGCTTGTTAGATCAAATCAAATCTTGTAATAGTGTATACCGTTTCCGTTTCCCCATCAGAAAAGGGAATGGGGTAGAAGTAATAGATGCCTGGAGAGTAGAGCACTCTCACCATAAATCGCCTACCAAGGGTGGTATTCGCTACAGCGATATGGTCAACGAAGACGAAGTGATGGCTTTGGCGGCATTGATGACTTATAAATGTGCCATCGTTAATGTGCCTTTCGGAGGTGCAAAGGGTGGTATTAAGATCAACCCCAAAGACTATACCGTGGCCGAACTCGAAAATATTACCCGCCGTTATACGGTAGAGTTGGCTAAGAAGAACTTTATTGGTCCTGCCATCGACGTTCCTGCACCTGATTACGGTTCGGGCGAACGTGAAATGAGCTGGATTGCTGATACTTACCAAACCATGAACCCCGGACAGTTAGACGCCTTGGGTTGTGTAACCGGTAAACCCATCGCTTTGCATGGCATTGCCGGTCGACGCGAAGCAACCGGTCGTGGTGTAGCTATCGCCGTTCGTGAATGTGTTTCTGTGGCCGAAGACATGAAAGCCTTAGGCTTGACTCCTGGTTTAAAAGGCAAACGTGTAATTGTACAGGGCTTGGGAAATGTGGGTTACCACTCTGCTAAGTTCCTGGCTGAATATGGTGCCATCATTGTTGGTTTATGTGAGTTTGAAGGTGCTGTTTACAATGAAAACGGTTTGGATCTGGACGAAGTATTCAACCACCGTAAAGCTACCGGCTCTATTCTGGGCTTTAAAGGTGCTCAAAAAGAATTCAAAAACTCCCCAGAAGGTTTAGAGCAACCATGCGACATCCTCGTACCTGCCGCTCTGGAGAATGTAATCACCGAAGAAAATATTAACCGTATCCAGGCAAAAGTAATAGCTGAAGGTGCCAATGGTCCTACTACTCCGGGTGCAGAAGCACTATTTGTGAAAAAAGGCGGTATTATCATCCCAGATATGTATTGCAATGCAGGTGGTGTAACGGTGTCTTATTTTGAGTGGTTGAAAAATCTTTCGCACGTTGCGTTTGGCCGCATGGATAAGCGTTACGAAGAAACTGCTAACCAAAACCTGGTTAATATGGTAGAAGCAACTACCGGTGTTAAACTTAGCCCTGAGCAACGCAGTGTGATTGTAAAAGGAGCTACTGAGTTAGAATTGGTAAACTCCGGATTGGAAGATACCATGATCCGTTCTTACCACGAGATTCGTGATGTAAAAATGGCTAATCCGAAAATTGAAACATTGCGTATTGCGGCTTTCGTAAACGCTATTGATAAAATCGCAGTATCTTATTCAAACATGGGAATTTGGCCTTAATTTGTTGTTGAATTAACCAAGAAAAAGGGGTGCTGATCTGTTCAGCATCCCTTTTTTAATTATTGATGTTTGAATGACAAAAAACCTCAATAAATATGACAATTCATACTGCCTTAAAATGGATAATACGTACTTTTGTACCGATAAAATTAGCTAACAAATGAAGAGAAGTTCCATCATCGGTCTGATCATTATTGCAGTTTCCATTGGCGTCATCATCAGCGTTTATGCAGACTCCAGTACCTATGGCGATTTTGATGATGCAAAGGCATCTGAAACAGAGTGTTATGTATCTGGTAACCTGGATTTGCAAAAATCGATGGTCTACAATCCTCAGGTAGACGCAAATTATTTTTCTTTTTACATGAAGGACAAAGGCGGCAAAGTTTGTAAGGTGGTTTTCTTCGGAACCAAGCCTCAAGACTTCGAGAAATCTGAAAACATTGTACTTACCGGTAAAATGGTGGGAGATGAATTTCATGCCTCAAAAATGCTGATGAAATGTCCTTCTAAATACAACAAAGATCAGGTAGAGGTGAAAGCCACGTCGGCCACTTAAACAAGCACAAACATGGATACCGTATTTATTGGCGAGCAGCTTTTACCCGGCAAATTGGGTCAGTTTTTTGTAGTACTTTCATTCGGAACCGCATTGCTTTCCACGCTGGCCTATTATTTTGACAGCATCAAAGATCAAACGGATGGTTCATGGCGCAAAATTGCCCGTTTTGCTTTTGCCTTGAATTTCTTAGCTGTGATCGGGATAGGATCCAGCTTATTTTATATCATTTATAATCACCTTTTCGAATACCATTATGCTTGGGCACACTCTTCGCGTTCCTTGCCGGTTTATTATATCATTTCTAGTTTTTGGGAAGGACAGGAAGGTAGTTTTTGGTTATGGACTTTCTGGCAGTCGACTTTAGGTTTAGTCTTGCTTTTCAGGGCCAAGAGTTGGGAAAGCCCGGTGATGACCGTAGTGATGCTTTCTCAGGTATTTTTAGCTTCTATGTTATTAGGCGTGGAGATTTTGGGTATCAGAGTGGGTAGTTCTCCTTTTATCTTACTGAGAGAAGCCATGGATGCACCGGTTTTCTCCAGACCTGATTACCTGAGTTTAATAGCCGATGGCAATGGCTTAAATCCTTTATTGCAAAATTATTGGATGGTCATCCATCCGCCAACCCTATTCATGGGTTTTGCCGCCATGATCATCCCATTTGCTTTTGCAATTGCAGGCTTATGGCAAAAACGTTACGAAGATTGGATCAAAGTGGCCCTGCCTTGGTCCCTGTTTGCGGTGATGGTGCTGGGTGCAGGAATCATCATGGGTTCTTTCTGGGCTTATGAAGCCTTGAACTTTGGCGGTTTTTGGGCATGGGATCCGGTTGAGAATGCTTCTTTAATCCCTTGGTTAACACTGATTGCAGCTGTACACGTGATGCTGGCTTATAAAAACAGTGGTCAGGCTTATTTTACTTCTGTTTTTCTGGCGCTCATCAGTTTTGTATTGGTCCTATATGCATCCTTCCTTACCCGCAGTGGTATTTTAGGTGAAGCTTCTGTGCACTCATTTACAGATTTAGGTATGTTTTGGCAGTTGTACCTCTACATTGCCGCTTTCAAGCTCATCGCCATTGGTTTAATTTGGGCTCGTTGGAAATCATTGCCATTTTCTAAAAAAGAAGAAGAGACATACTCAAGGGAATTTTGGTTGTTCATTGGAGCCGTCATCTTAGTGCTGGCCTGTTTGCAAATCCTGGCTACCACTTCTATCCCGGTATTTAATCGGATTTTTGGTACCGAGATTGCGCCTCCAACCGAAGTGGTAGCGCATTACAACAAGTGGCAAATCAACTTCGCCATTATAACGGCCATCATTTCTGGTTTTACACAATATCTTAAATACAAAAAATCAGAGCCTACGCAATTCTACCGTCAAGTGCTTCGGGCCTTGCTTATTTCGGCTATCGCCACAGCACTTACGGGCTACGTATGTGGTATTTATACCAATGTAGGATATATGCTGCTCACCTTTGCAGCGCTATTCTCCGTGATTGCCAACATGCATATTTTGTATGAAGCGATTAAAGGCAAATGGAAGTTGGCTGGCTCTGCCTTGGCTCACGTTGGATTTGGACTCTTGTTAATTGGAGCAATGGTGGCTGCAGCTACCAACAAGGTTATCTCCATCAATACTAGTGGAATTGGTTTTGGAGATGCCTTCGCTAAGGATAACAATCCGAGAGAAAATATCATTCTCTACGAAAACGAACCGGTAACCATGGATCAGTATACGGTAACCTATCTGGGCGATTCCACATCGGGGCCAAACACTTATTACCGTGTCAACTATAAAGTAATCGACCAGAAGACGGGTCAAACTACTGAGGAGTTCGATCTGTATCCAAATGCACAACAAAATGCCAAGATGCGTCAGATCATCGCATCGCCCGATACCCGTCATTATTTATGGAAAGATATTTATACGCATGTGAGCAGTGTGCCTTTAAAAGAAGAGAAAGAGCACGAAGCGCATGAAGGCCATACGGACGAGGAAGACTATGGAAAGCCCGTGGTTTATCAAGTAA
>JACCDM011345589.1_pt1 | contig 10450 bp, 13 predicted proteins | sample 7445851 | NCBI WGS metagenome assembly JACCDM01 (sample SAMN15323438, study PRJNA562643) | freshwater metagenome | isolation source: river surface water | place: USA:Blue River Watershed | collected 2017-08-16
GATTCCAAGCATCAATGGAATGAGTTTTAGCCCTGCCTCTGTAGCTGAATAACCCTTCACCACCTGCATATAGAGAGGCAGCATGACAATCGCACCAAACATTCCAGCACCGATGATTGCGCCAAGAATTGAGGTGAGAGTAAATGTGTGGTTCTTAAAAAGTCCCAAAGGAATGATTGGTTCCTTTGCGCGAGCTTCCCACCAGATGAATGCAACAGCAAGGGCAAGACCGACCACAAGATAGATAAGTGTGCGTGAATCAGTCCAACCATTTTGTGGTCCATAGACAGAGACAGAGAGAAGCGTTGTTGTCACAGAAGCAATGAGGAGGAAAGCCCCTAAGTAATCAATGGAGTGCTCACGCTTAACCTTAGGAATATGAAGGACAGCTGAGGTAATTGCAAGAGCTGCAATTCCAAATGGGATGTTGATATAGAAAATCCAGCGCCATCCAGTGATGCCAAGAATGGTTGCGTGATCTGAGAAGAAGCCACCGAGCAGTGGTCCTGCCACAGATGACAAGCCCCAGACTGCACCAAAGTAACCCTGATAGCGACCTCTTTCACGAGGAGGAACGATGTCTCCAATAATCACGAATGTCAGAGCCATCAGGCCACCTGCCCCAAGGCCCTGGATTGCGCGAGTGGCAATGAGCTGGCTCATATTCGATGATGCACCTGCAAGGAGTGAGCCAAGAAGGAATGTCACAATCGCAAACTGGAAGACGATGCGACGACCGTAGAGGTCAGAGATCTTTCCATAGAGGGGGGTGGATGCAGTTGATGTGAGGAGATAAGCGGTGACAACCCAGGTGTAATGGTCGAGACCGTCGAAATCTTCAACAATACTCTTGAGAGCTGTGGAGACGATTGTCTGGTCGAGGGCTGCTAGGAGCATTCCCGTCATCAGACCGCCGAGGATGATCATAATTTCTTTATGTGAATGTTCTTTCATGGGTGCATTTGTATTCATAGGGGCGTAAGTTTACTCCGTGAAATCAGTAATAGCCGAAGACCTCATTAAAACTTACGATAAAGGTAGCGTTCGCGCTCTCGATGGACTCTCACTCGATGTAGAAGAGGGAACTGTATTAGGCGTATTAGGGCCTAATGGAGCGGGAAAGACCACAACAGTTCGCATTTTGTCGACACTACTACGACCTGATTCAGGTCATGCCACAGTTGCAGGTATTGATGTCATTAAACATCCTGAGAAGGTGCGAGAGGTCATTGGTCTCTCAGGTCAATATGCAGCAGTCGATGAAATCCTCACAGGCTATGACAACTTAGTGATGTTTGGTCAGCTCTATCACTTAGGAAAGAAGAACTCTATAGCTCGCGCCAATGAACTCCTTGAGCGCTTTGGATTAAGTGATGCTGCAAAGCGTCCAATCAAAACATATTCAGGCGGAATGCGTCGACGCCTTGATTTAGCGGCATCGCTAATCGTTAAACCGAAAGTGCTCTTCCTTGATGAACCCACTACTGGCCTTGATCCTCGTGGCCGCCAAGAGATGTGGGGAGTAATTCAAGAGTTAGTTAAGGGTGGAGTCACGCTCCTTCTCACAACCCAATATCTTGAAGAGGCAGATCAATTGGCAGATGAGATTGCAGTCATTGATACTGGAAAAGTTATTGCACGCGGAACATCTGATGCATTAAAGAAGCAGGTGGGTGGTGAACGCCTAGAGGTAGTGGTGGAGAGTGCCAATATTGCTCGCACAATTGAAATCGTGGAGAAGGTCAGCGGAGTAAAACCTTCACTTGATGAGGGGCTTCGCCAAATTGCCTCCCCTGTCTCAACTGGCTCCACGGCTCTCTTTGAAGTTCTCAAGGCACTCGATCAAGAAGGCATCCATCCACTCGATATTGGATTGAAACGACCATCACTCGATGATGTCTTTCTCTCCCTCACAGGACATGCTGCAGAAGATAAAGTTGAAGAAAAGAAGGAGCGAGCATGAGCGCCATCCAAGACACACTAATCATCACCCAGCGACAGTTGCGACTGCTCACTCGCGTTCCTGAGGTGCTGATCTTCTCCACCATTCAACCTGTGATGTTTGTACTTCTCTTCCGTTATGTCTTTGGTGGTTCTATCCAAACAGGTCAGCCTGGGGGATATGTGCAGCTATTGATGCCAGGCATCTTTGTGCAGACTGTTGCTTTTACCCTCGCTGGAACAGCATCTGGCCTTGCAGAGGATATGAAGAAGGGGCTTATTGATCGCTTTAGATCACTTCCCATCTCGCAATCTGCTTTGGTAGTGGGAAGAACTCTTGGTGATTCCCTTCTCAATATCGTTGTTCTGGCAGTGATGGGAATTGCAGGATATGCAGTGGGATGGCGTCCATCCTCAGGAGTGGGAAATGTTGCACTCGGATTCTTATTCCTCTTGCTCTTTGGATATGCACTTTCATGGGTGGGAGCTCTCGTGGGACTGTCTGCCTCTGATGCTCGCGTTGTGCAGAATGTCAGCTTTATCGTGACATTCCCGCTGACATTTCTCTCTAACGCCTTTGCGCCAACAACAGGTATGCCGCGAGCACTTCAATACTTTGCAGAGTGGAACCCAGTCTCCACAATGGTGGCGGCATGTAGAGAGCTCTTTGGACTTGAGAATCAATTTGGTGCAACAGCAGGGTCTTTTCCTAGCGAGAATCCGCTGACCACATCACTGATTTATATTGTTCTGATTATGGCAATCTTTATTCCATTGAGTGTGCGACGCTATCGCAACTCAGTGAATTAATTTAAGCAAAGAACTCCGCTGCCTTAATCTCAACAGAGATCTCTTTGCCACTAGGTGCCTTATAGGAAACTGTTGCGCCAATCTCTGCACCAAGAACTGCAGCTCCTAGCGGTGACTTCTCTGAGTAAACATCGAGATCTCCTGATGCAATCTCACGAGAACCCAAGAGAAACCTTGTCTCATCTCCTGCGATGATGGCTGTGACCACCATTCCAGCTCCGACCTTTCCATCAGCACTTGCTGGTGGAGTTCCAATGTGGGCATTTTCTAACATCTGCTTAAGTTGGCGGATGCGAGCTTCCATCTTGCCTTGCTCATCACGAGCTGCGTGGTAGCCACCATTTTCCTTGAGATCGCCTTCAGCGCGAGCAGCCTCAATCTTTGCAGTCACATCTCTGCGCCCTTCACCTTCAAGGTGGGCAAGTTCTGCAGCGAGGCGATCTGCCGCCTCTTGTGTCAACCAAGTCTGTTGTCCGCTCATAACGGGAAAGCCTAGTGCAGGCTGGGGAGAGCGCAAAAGTTACTTAAGACGGCAGTTATCCACGCCTGCATTGACTGCATCACTGCGTGTGGGGATCGTTGCCACACGCTCAACGGCGCCCGCACTTGCTGGAATCTCATCGGTGACCTGGCCAACGATGACCTTATCGAAATCACGAGCAGTCAAGGTACAGATGGCAGCTCGTGATGGATCTTCTCGATTGACGATATAGCGAATCTCAATTTTGCGTGGGTCTTCATTGCTAAAGGCAAGCAAGGTGGTGTCGATTGCAGGTTCTGCACGAGTAAGCCCTGCCCACATCAACCAACCCCCACCGACAAGGGCGAGAACAAGAGCCCATGGAAGCCATCCACGCTCTTTGCGGATTCCATATCTGTCGTTGTAATCAAATGAATCCATGGGAGAATCATGGCATGAGTAAAGATGTGGATATGGGTATCGCAGGTTCATTCACCATGATTCTTCTGGTCAGTGCCACCGCACTTCTCCTTCGCAGTTTCTATAAGAGATATACCCGCGTTCAGAACCGTGAAGACGAGACCAATAGTTAAGCGTCTTCTGCAGGCAGGTGTTGCACTCAGCCTTGCTGCAATCTTTATCTCACTTGGACTTTGGCAACTCGATCGCGCTCGTGAGCTCAAAGCTTCTCAAAACGAAGAGGTGATGATCGATCAGAGAGTCTATGAACTCAACGATCTGACTACTCCTTCTGCCACCCTTGCTTATGAATCCTTTGGAAAGAGCGTTGCAGTAGTTGGCCACTACATCGCCACTTATAAAGCACCTCACCAAATTGATATCGATGGAAATATCGCCGATTGGGAGGTTGCGCTTATGCAGGTTGATACCTCCACGGCAATCTTGGTGGTCAGAGGACTTTGGGCAGATCGACTCTCATCTCCAGATATCGTGATGGCAACAGAAGTTTCTATGACAGGCACTATCTATCCCCGCCAAGTGGCAGATAGGGCGGAAGGAAATTCCAGCCAACTCTCTCGCCTTGATAGCGCACTTCTGACTTCTGCCACCGACCTTCAACTCTATGACGGATATATTGCAGCTCGCTCTGAGAGTTATCGTGGTGGGCAGGTGGAGAGAACTCGCCTGACTATGGAGATTTCAAAGGGTGGCGTGCCTGGCTACTACTGGCAACACATCTCTTATGTGGCGATCTGGTGGCTTATGGCAGCCCTTGTTCTCTGGGCTCCTTTCTATCGCAGGCGTGAGCGATTAGAGTCAGCGCTATGAAGAGCCCACTTTCTCGTTTTCGCACCATGGCCATTATCTGCGGCATCAACCTTTTGATTTTGATCTTTGCCTATCTACCCGCCAAATACATCTTTAATCTCGTTGAGGATTACCGCTTTCTGATTGCTGTGCCGATCGCCCATGGCTACTTCTACATTGCCTATATCCTCACCGTTCTCCAATTGGGAGTGCAGAAGAGGATGAACCTACTGACTATCGGCTGGCTCGTCTTAGCTGGCACCCTCCCTCTTGCATCCTTTATCGCTGAGCGGAAAATTGTTAAGAAGTATTCGTAGTCAGATTAAATCCCTCCTCTACCCTTTCTATGAGTGGAGGATTATTAAAGATCTCGACTTCTCCAAAACTCCTCGCCATGTGGGAGTCACTCTCGATGGCAATCGCCGCTGGGCCAAACAGAACCCAGATCCTGCCGATCCCTTTGGCCATAAGAGGGGTGCTCAGAAGATTGCAGACCTGCTGAGTTGGTGTGAAGAGACCCATGTGGAGGTTGTGACTCTCTGGATGCTCTCCACAGATAACTTCAAGCGAAGCCCTGAAGAGGTAGCCACCCTGCTCGATGTGATTGGCGGGATTGTCGATGAGTTGGCAGCTCGCAAGAGATGGAGCATTAAGGCAGTGGGAGCACTCGATGTTCTCCCTGAGCCACTAGCTGCAAAGTTGGAGAGCCTGGAGAGCTCCACAAGTGGAAAACTCCAGGTCAATGTTGCTGTCGGGTATGGCGGGAGGCGAGAGATCGTCGATGCCGTGAAGAGCTTTCTTGCAACTGAGGCATCTGCAGGAAAGAGTTTGGAGGAGGCAGCTGCCAACCTCAGCGCAGAGTCGATCTCAGAGAACCTCTACACAGCAGGTCAACCAGATCCAGACCTACTTATCCGCACCTCAGGGGAGCAGCGCTTGGGTGGATTCCTGCTCTGGCAGTCAGCTCTCTCTGAGTTCTACTTCTGTGAGGCCTACTGGCCAGAGTTTCGACGGGTGGACTTCCTACGAGCCCTTCGTGACTACTCCCACCGCGAGCGCCGCCATGGGAAATGACCCCTATTTAAATCTCACAGTCACAAATCGGACATTTTAGACTTTCCCCTAACTGACCTGCACTTTTACTTATCCCCAATCCTCACACTTTCTTAGAATTTGCGACTCACGCATAGATTAATTTGCGACTCACCCCCTCTCTTGGAACTCTATGGCAAGCAAAAGAGGGAGAGACCCTCAAGGATCGAGTGGGAAGGAGTCAGCAATGGCGATCACAGTTCGCAAGCCGCGAGCCATCTGGTCTCTGGTTGCCACCTTCCTTATCTTGGCGGTGGCCCAGCCAACTGCCCAAGGTCTCGACTTTCCCACCACCACTCGTTTGAACCTTCCTGATTCACCAGCTCTCTCCCTGACAATCTCCAAAGATGCAGATTTGGAGCAGAGCGCAGGGGTGGCGATCTCTGAGATGGCCCAGGTGGCCCTTCTTGCTCGTCAGGTTGAGTTGGCTCGAAGCGCCACAGGTGCAAAGTATGTTGCTCGCACCATTATGAAGAGTGAGTACAAATGGGGCGATAAGGAGTACTCCTGTATCAACCGCCTCTGGACTAAAGAGTCCCATTGGAATTACAAGGCACATAACTATCGCTCTGGAGCTCACGGCATCGCCCAAGCACTGCCTGCCTCAAAGATGGATGTGGTCTCCACCGATTGGCGCACCAACCCAGTAACTCAGATCCGTTGGGGCCTTCGCTATATCAGCATCCGCTATGAGACCCCATGTAAGGCATGGGCGAAGTTCAAGCGCTCGCACTACTACTAAATCAGCAACTGACTTCTTAGGAAGGCTTCTTCCCAATACTTAAAGGGCGCATCGTCTCTGCAAAGAAATCATTTCCCTTGTCATCTACAACGATAAAGGCTGGGAAGTCCACAACATCGATCTTCCAGACAGCCTCCATCCCTAAATCTTCAAAGTCGAGAACTTCCACCTTCTTAATGCAATCTTGAGCAAGGCGAGCTGCAGGTCCTCCAATGGAACCGAGATAGAAACCACCATGCTTCTGGCAGGCATCTGTCACAGCTTTAGATCGATTGCCCTTTGCCAGCATCACATGAGAGCCGCCATGTGATTGGAAGTAATCTACATAGGAGTCCATACGCCCTGCAGTTGTCGGTCCAAAAGATCCTGATGCATATCCTTCAGGAGTCTTTGCAGGACCTGCGTAATAGACGGCATGGTTCTTCATATATTCAGGCATTGGCTTGCCCTCATCGAGCATCGCCTTGATGCGAGCATGGGCGATGTCGCGAGCAACGACGATTGTTCCTGTGAGGGAGACGCGAGTCTTGACTGGATACTTTGAAAGCTCGGCTCTAATAGCATCCATGCTTTGATTGAGATCGATCTTCACTACAGAGTCATCGAGATGTTCATCAGTGGTATCAGGCATAAAGTGAACTGGATCTGTCTCTAGCTGCTCAAGGAAGATGCCATCTTTAGTGATCTTTGCCTTTGCTTGGCGGTCGGCAGAGCATGAGACAGCAATAGCGATAGGAAGAGATGCGCCATGGCGGGGCAAGCGCACCACGCGAACATCGTGGCAGAAGTACTTTCCTCCGAATTGAGCACCAATGCCCAGAGTTCTTGTGAGGGCGAGAACATCTTCTTCTAGTTGGAGATCACGGAATCCGTGGCCTGTTGCAGCATCTCCTGTTGTTGGCAGATTATCAAGGTAGTGAGTGGATGCAAGCTTGGCAGTTTTAACTGTGTGTTCTGCACTCGTTCCACCGATGACAATTGCCAGGTGATAAGGAGGGCATGCTGCAGTTCCCAATGATCGCAACTTATCGTCGAGCCAGTTGATAAATGATGTGGGATTGAGAACAGCCTTAGTCTCTTGATAGAGATAGGACTTATTAGCACTTCCTCCACCTTTAGCAATAAAGAGGAAGTTGTATTCATCTTGGTGATCGCTATCGGCATAGATTTCTATCTGTGCTGGCAAGTTATTGCCAGTGTTCTTCTCTTCCCATGTGGTGACAGGGGCCATTTGTGAGTATCGAAGATTGAGTTTTGTATATGCATCGTAAACACCTTGTGCAACGGCAACTTCATCTTTTGCTGTGGTCAACACATATTGACCCTTCTTGCCCATCACAAGTGCTGTTCCTGTGTCCTGACACATTGGCAGAATTCCACCAGCTGCGATGTTGGCATTTTTGAGAAGATCGAGAGCAACAAAGCGATCATTAGCTGAACTCTCAGGGTCACTTAAAATACTTGCCAACTGCTGTAAATGTTCTGGGCGAAGATAGTGATTGATATCGTGAATTGCAGTCTCTGTCAGATGAGCAATTGCTTGCGGATCTACTTGGAGAAATTCGCGATCTCCTAGTTTCACAACACTGACTCCCTCATTGCCGAGAAAGCGATAAGTGGTGGTGTCATCTCCAATAGGGAGAAGATCAGAGTAGGAGAAGGTCGGTGACATTTACTCGCCCTTCTTCACAGAAGCGAGTTTCGCCTTTGCTCCATCGAGCCACTCTTGGCAGATCTTTGCCAACTCTTCACCGCGCTCCCAGAGCTTGAGTGACTCCTCAAGGGAGGCACTTCCATCTTCTAGGGATTCAACGATCTGCGCTAATTCATCTCGCGCTGCTTCATAGGAGAGTTTCTCGGCCATGGCCCAAATCTACTCCTAGGCAGGTGTTAGTTAACTGTGGCGCTCGTCTCGCCCTTGGCCACCTTGATTGCCAAGTAATCACCTTGAGTGAGCAGGGATGGGTCTCTAACAACCTCACCCTTCTCATTTCTCACCACCGAATACCCACGATCGAGCGTTGATTGTGGTGAGAGTGAGCGCAAGTGAGCGGTAATGGCTTTGAGTTCTTTGCTCTCTGCCTCAATCGTGGTGGCAAAGCTTCTTGTGGAGCGTGACCTCAACTCTGAGAGCTCTTCACTCAAGATTGTCAGAAATGCTCCAGGATCTTTCATCACAGGGCGCGAGCGAAGCTGAGTAATAAAGGTCTGCTCAGCTTCAACGCGAGTAGCAAGAGATCGATATGCGCGTTGGCGCATTGCAAGAATATCGGCTGCCTCTTGAGCAATATCGGGAACAACTCTCTTAGCAGCATCTGTGGGAGTTGATGCGCGATAGTCAGCAACAAGGTCGAGAAGGGGTGAATCTTTCTCATGACCAATAGCGCTGACAATAGGAGTAGAGCAGGATGCAGCAAGGCGCACCAGAGTTTCATCGCTGAAGGGAAGGAGATCTTCAAAGGACCCACCACCACGAGTAATGATGATGACATCGACTTCTGGATCTGCTTCTAATTCACGAAGAGCAGCCGAGACCTCAACGACCGCTGCAGCTCCTTGAACTGTGACCTCACGAATTTCAAATTCGACAGCTGGCCACCTACGACGAGCATTCTCAACAACATCTTTCTCTGCATCTGTGTTGCGTCCACAGATCAATCCAACTTTTTGAGGAAGCAGTGGCAGAGCAACTTTTCGATCCGCATCAAAGAGACCTTCGAGTGCAAGTGAGTTCTTTAGCGCTTCAAGACGAGCGAGAAGTTCTCCCACTCCCACTTGTCGAATCTCTTTTGCCGACAGGGAGAGAGTTCCACTCTTGGTATACCAGGATGGTTTTGCATGAATCACTACTCGCGCATTTGCTGGCAGAGGTTTTACTGTGGCAATCACGCTCTTATGACACATCACGGAGATGCTCATATCTGCACTGGTATCGCGCAGGCGCATAAAGGCCATCGTGCCACTACGCTCATTGAGCTCTGCGATTTCACCCTCAATCCAGATCGGGCCGAGGCGGTCTATGTAGTCCTTGATAGCTTCAGTGATGACGCGCACTGGCGCAGGAGACTCACTTGAAGTTTCTAACATGGCGCAAGGCTAATAGACTGCAGCCATGGGTAAGAGAGTTTTAATAGCTGCGCCGCGTGGATATTGCGCTGGAGTAGATCGCGCCATCATCACCGTGGAGAAGTCCCTTGAGCTCTATGGAGCTCCTCTCTATGTCCGTAAAGAGATTGTCCATAACAAGCATGTGGTGACCACCCTCGAGCAAAAGGGCGTGATCTTCGTCAACGAAACTGATGAAGTTCCTGAGGGTGCAACTGTTGTCTTCTCCGCTCATGGAGTCTCCCCTGCTGTGCATGAGCAGGCGGCAGCTCGTAATCTCAAAACTATTGATGCCACATGTCCTCTTGTGACAAAGGTGCACCATGAGGTGAAACGCTTTGCCACCGACGACACTGAGATTCTGCTCATCGGTCACGAAGGACATGAAGAGGTAGAAGGAACTGCAGGAGAGGCAGTTGGTAAGGTCAAGATTGTTGATGGCCTTGACGGTGCTCGCACAGTTGAACCAACTCCAGGAAAGAATTTAGTCTGGCTGAGTCAAACGACTCTCAGCGTTGATGAGACTCTTGATGCTGTTGCAATTCTCAAAGAGCGCTTCCCAGAGATTGCATCTCCTCCATCAGATGACATTTGCTATGCAACGCAGAATCGCCAAGAGGCTATCCGCGGTATTGCAGCACAATCTGATCTTGTACTTGTAGTTGGTTCACGCAACTCATCCAATTCAGTTCGCTTGGTCGAAGTTGCTCTTGAATATGGAGCAAAGGCTGCATATCTGATCGACTACGCATCGGAAGCTAAAGATGAATGGTTGGTCGGTGTTGAGACAGTTGGTGTGACAAGTGGTGCATCAGTTCCAGAGATTCTCGTTCAAGAGCTACTCAAGTGGCTAGAGATGCACGGATTCAATGATCAAGAAGAAGTGCAGGCAAAGAAGGAATCGTTGACCTTTGCACTTCCTCAAAATCTTCGTTCTGAGATGAAGGCTGCAGGCATCTAATGAGTGAGCAGGTCTTGCTTCAAGGCGAGTCCACTGCAGTCACTATCTATGAGCCTGCCTCATACAAGGC
>JACCDM010775108.1_pt1 | contig 10448 bp, 4 predicted proteins | sample 7445851 | NCBI WGS metagenome assembly JACCDM01 (sample SAMN15323438, study PRJNA562643) | freshwater metagenome | isolation source: river surface water | place: USA:Blue River Watershed | collected 2017-08-16
CCGGTGCCAAGTAAAAGCGTTGGAGTTCCTGAAGTTAGTGTGGCCACACCACTAAACACGACTTGGATACCTATGACTTCACCAGGACCATAAGTTCCATTTGTTTTTGTTGAAGTCACGTTGCTTATTGATCCTGCATTTGCAGCACCCGTTGTAAACGATAAATCTGCAGTTGTTAAAAATCCAGCAAAAAAATTGCCTGTGGAATCACGAATTGCATCAGCTTCAATTGTTATGCAATATTGAGTTGAAGGTGACAAGTTGGAAGATGGCGTAATTGTTAAAGTATTTCCAGAAACCGAAATAGTGCTCGTGACCGTTGCTGTGTCTGATGTCAATCTTAAAACAATGGCCCCGGTACCACGTTGTATATTCTCTGAAAAGGTAACCGTAATTACTTTACTAAGAGCAGTTCCCGTTTCAGAGACCACGGGACTTGAAGAAACTACCGTTGGTGCTGTGGTGTCTATGACGATCGCTTTATTTGCATCAAGTGAACCAGTTGCTGCAATCGCGGGCAATGTCAGCACGGCTGGAGTTCCAGAGGCATCTGCTATACCCCCGCCATTCAAAGCAAGTGCCGATGTGGAAGCGTATGCAAGATCGCTCGAATTATCACCGGCTTGAACTTGATAGGTAAATTCAAGAGTATTTGTTGTGGAGCCTCCAGAGTAGTTAGCGATTCGGTCTGTGGCACCTGTCTCTAATGTGATTTGAGGGGTGCTTGTGACCGTAACCGTTTCGCTGAAAGTCACTTGAATAACTATCGAATCACCTGCTTTGTATCTTCCATTGGAAGTGCTTGAGGTTACATTTGTGATTGTGGGTGCTGCACCATCTCCGACAGAGAAATTTAGGGTGGTTGAACTGCTTATTCCGGCAAAGGTATTTCCAGCATCATCAGCCAAAAGCCCTGCATCAGCCAATATGTAATAGCTGGCACCTGTTGTTAGGGTTGCAACTGGATTAATTGTTAATTGCGAGCCACTTATTACTACATTGCTTGAAGTGACAGTTGCTGTTTCTACAAGTGAGTCATTTGATGCCAAATAGATCGAAAAAATTCCAGATGTTGCTGTCACAGTTTCAGAGAAGTTAAGAACAATGTTTGCTGATGGCGCAAAACCTGCACTGTTATCGGATGGTGTGGACGAAGAAATTGTCGGGTTAGCAGCATCAACCTTGAAGTTTTTGTTTGCTCCTAGCGATCCTGTACCGCCAGGTGCCGGAAGAGTCAGTGAAACTGCTGCAGGTGTCGTATCTTCAATAGTTGCACCATTTAGAGATAGTGCGTTAATAGATACATAATCAAGATCTAAACTGAAATTACCCGCCTGCACCGTGTACTCAAAGGAAAGAGTGTCTGTTCCAGATCCTGAAGAATAAGTTGCTGTTGCGTCGGTTGCGCCAGTTTCTAGAGTTAACGTTGGTGAACCACCTGTAACTGTTACTGCGGCAGCAAAAGAAACTGTAATGGTTGCGGTTTCAGATAATGTCAAAAATCCAGAATCCGATGTTGGACTAGTTACATTTGTAATCGCTGTTGTGGCTAATGCTGTCTGAGGGGAGAGAATTGAGAGAGTAGAAAGAAGAAGAGCAGCTAGTGCTAAACGAACAACGTTTAACCTAAATCTTGGCTCACCCACGGTCTTCAAGTCGTTGCCTCCTGTAAATTGCAAGACTTACCCCTAAAGTTTACTTGCAGATCACCCTGTAGATTCACCCATGAATCGTTCAATATGAGCCGCTCGCTAGTTTTTTTGGGATGTATAGGGTTTTCTGAGAGAGAAAAGGTTCTATTCATCGCTTCACATACCCTTTCGGGCACTTGGGATTAACCCCGGTTACTACCTTTTTGACCTTGCCCTTATAGCAAGTAATTTTGATGATCTTCTTGGATGGGGTTGGTGCAGGGCTAGGTACAACATTTTTGATCAGGTCCATATAGGTATCAACGACTGTCCCTTGCATTGTGTACTTACCATCTGGGCCGACTGTTCCGCATTCATTCTCAACCCTGGCAGCTCGAGACATAACGGCTAACAAAACCTCTTCGCCAGTTGGAAGGACCGTCGTAATCGGACCACCGCTATCGCCTGTACAGGCGGTTGTTTCAGTTGAATTTAAATCGATTTTCGATGCCGGAACAGAATTGGGTTTATTCCATTTAACAAGATATTCGCGTGGATAAATTGAATAAGGGTCACTTGTTTCAAAAACTGCCCCATACCCATATCCACTTACTGTTGAATCCGCTGCAAGATTAGATACTTCTAATGCAGTAGCTGGTCGAATAAATCCTGTAGCTGCAAGAGGTGAATCCAATTGAATAAATGCAATGTCATCGGTTGAGCCAACTCCGTCGGCTTTGAATCCCGTTTTGGTAAATACTTTGTAGAGTTTTATGGCTTTGACATTTGGATTAATCGCGGCGTCTAGAGGTACTCCAGGTTTCGTGAAGTAATAATTTGTACCCACATTACCTTTTTCATCGTAAACACAATGTCCTGCGGTAACGACAATTATTGGTGATATCAGCGCACCGCTACATAGTTGGTCAACACCATCGAATTTAAATGTGATTCCGACTGTGAAAGTATTCTTAGGCCTTTCAATTCCGCCTTTACTGGCAGAAGCAGGCAAGGTTGAGACAAGTACGGCAACAATCGTTAAGGCCGCAAGGCGTCGTGCACTAGACAGGGACAGCAATTAAGATCAAGTTATCTTTGTAGTGGCCGTTTGCAAATGCACCAGTACATGTTGCCAAAAGCAGTTGGCGCGGTCCAATGAGTGTGAACCATTCTTTTTTGTATCTACCCTTTTGAACCTGTGATTTCTGTGTAATTTTGTACTTCTGAGTATCGCCATTTTCATCAACAATTGAGAATGTTGAACCAACAGAACGCTTGGTAATTACATTAAGTGGATTGACGCATCCAGCGTAATCAACGTGCCAAACAATTACAGAGGTACCTAGCGTTGAGCTCAAAGGCATGTGGCGCTGAGAAAGTGCGGCCATTTGTGTTGATTTTTGAGGCTCCATTACGCCACCAGCCGGATACATGAATGGCTTGATCGGCATGTCCAAATTACCAACGCTTATTGTTCCAACAGTCTTTCCAGTTGGCTTAACTGGCACACATCGTGATGCATTTGCTGATGAATTGAAAGCAAAGAGTGAAGAAGCAACTAATGCAAGCGCTGCTGTAAGTGAAACAAGTTTGTTTCTATGCTTCATTGTGATCTCCTCGCTTTCTGAATGCAATTGTCAAGACAACTAGAGCAAATAATCCGAACCATAAGTAATTTGGATCGATTAGTCCTGGGTATCCTGTTTGAATAATTGATGGAACATCGCCGCGCTGTGCAAGCACAAACTCTTTGCGTACAACCACAACAGCACCCGACAAGCTTGTGTATGTAATTTCAACTACATCCACAGTTGTAGATTTTGGATTAACCAAGTTAGAGGTGTAAGTAAGTGCACCTGCTGGAGTTATGGTTGCAGTTCCATACTCTGGTTGCTTAGAAATTATTACTGGGGATGCAGGTGGTTCTGGAAGTGATTGTGGTGGAACCACAGTTGGCGTCTTTGGTTCGACGAAAACTAAATTCTTTGGCTCTTCAACAACCGGCGGCACTGGCAATACAGGAGGAATCAAAACTGTTGGTCGCGGTGTTGCAGTCGGTGATGTTGTTGGTGTTGGAGAAGAGGTTGGCTCAGGAGAACTTGTTGGGGTCGGCGTTCCTGTTGGATTTGTTGTCCCAGTTGGTGTTGGAGCAGGTGACGATGTCTGGGTTGGAGTTGGGGACGGTGATGAAGTTCTAGTTGGTGATGGTGAAGGTGTTGGTGATGACTCAATGCCTTGTGGAGATGGCTTTGGTGTTGGCAACTGATTTGGAGTCGATGTAGGTCGCACCTGGATCGCTGAAGCACGTGCGGATGGTCGCGGCGCTAACTTTGGAATTACTGTTGATGAAGGAGTAGGAGTTGGAGAAGGTGACAAAGATGGTGATGGAGAAACAGTTGGTGATGCACTCGCGGTCGGTGTAGGTGAGGCAGTTGTAGTCGGACGCGGTGACGCGGTTGGGCTACTAGTAGGAGATGGAGCAACAGTTGCTGTTGGAGAAGTTGTAGGTGTTGGGCTAACCGTTGGGCGCGGTGAGGTTGTGGCTGTAGGTGAAACTGTTGGTGTCGGCGATGCAGTCGCTGTAGATGTTGGGGAAGTTGTTGGCGTTGCAGTTATCGAACCTGTTCCAGGGCAGGTGTGAGACAAACGAATTCCTGAATCTGAACCGTTAATCAAAGCAACTGAGCCAGCTTGAACCATTCGAATTCTGTCTGCAACAGGTGTGTATGTGTAAGCACCCTTACCTGTTTGGACCCACGCTCCGGATTTAATTACAAAAAGTGAACCGTCTTGACGCATAAAAACAAAGTTTAAGTTAATTGATACTGCTGGATTCTTTGGATCCTGTTGGAAAGTCGCTCCACGCGTTGTTAGTACAAAGTGCCAAGCGTCATAACCTTTTTCAAAACCAGGTAGGTAGTTACATGCTTCACCCTTGTTGAACTCTGACTGGGCATATGCCAAGTTTCCATTTTCCAGTTTTCCAGCAAAAGCATTTGCCGGCGATATGTTGACAGAAGAGATCGCAATACCAAAAAATCCAGTAACTAAAATTTTAGTGACTAACCGCATGGTGCGGGCGCTCATTAGCTTCATGGCTGTGGCCAATACACGTTTAATTGAACTTCACTTGCTAATCCATTAAATGCACCTAAATAGATCTGAGCATTCAAATTCATGGAAACAACTACCTCTAATATCGGTAAATATCTAGGATGCGTCAGGGACTGTTCAACAGTTAAGCCAGCTGGCAATCCACCGCTAATGAAGATTACAGGGGCAACGGTTTCAGGAGTTACCTTGTAAATCACTTCGAGACACTTGCGAAGTTGTGACAATCTGAAATCTGAAACTGTGTCACTTCTTGGGGTCAAGAATGGAACTGAGCAAGTAAATGTGTCAGGGATTGCCTTATCAACAAACATGTAAACATCTAGGTATGTTTGATCGCAGAAATTAGAAGCAACAATCGTAAATAAATAGTTACCATTTTTTGTCGGTGTTCCAGAAACTTCACCAGTAAGTGGATTCAAGGTTAGGCCTGCTGGCATTACACCTTCAATTGAATATTTCTCTGTATTGGTAGCTTTGAAGGTGTAGCTAAAGGCGATGTTTTGGTAAGTCGATGGATAGATGTAATCAACATAAATCGGTGATTCGACAAATTTGTACTCGACTGTGGCAGTCGCCGAACCGTCGTCATTGGTTACTACCAATACCTTCACACCTACAGATTGCGTTGGAAGTGAGATGGTGATTTGAATGTTGTTTGACGCAAGCACGACTGCGGCCTGGCCCTGAACTGTGACCTTTGCTCCAAATAGATTAGTTCCAGTTATTACGAGTTGGCTTCCAATCGCACAAACTTCAGGAGCTGAAATCTTGGTGATGGTTGGAGGCTTTGGGACATAGACAGGTGCGGGTGCAGGACTTGGAGTTGGAGTTGAGGATGCTGCTGAGATTAAGAATGAACGTTGAACTTGCGTTGCCGTATTGAAGTTGGTGTTTCCAGATTGATTGGAATTAACCACGCATGTGCCAGCTGTAAGGGCGCGAATTCGACCTGAGACAATTTCGCAAATCCCAGCTGAAGAGGCATCTACAGAGAGCGTTACCGTCAGTCCTGAAGCATCGGTTGAAGAAACTAAATCTTGATTCGCATCGCCAAGGGTCATTGGATTTAATGCGGTGAAGGTAATTATTTGGTCCTTCTTACCAATAGTGAAGGAGATAACTGATGATTCAGCATCAATATATCTCTCGCCAGTGATTGAAACTTTGACCTTACAAGTACCTGCGCCGACAAATCTTGTTGTTCCATCAGCATCTACTTCACAACCCACAGATGTTGGATCAAGGCTATAAGTCTTTGCATCTGTGTCATCGGCTGTTGCCAAGCTCTTCATTGTTGGAGGCGTTAATCCCCAGTTTGCATAACCTGCTGCAACATAGGATTGAGAAAATCCTGCATCTGTACTGCTCTTCATCGCGATGGTACGGGTTGTCTTTGCGATTGTGAATGATTGCGTAACAGGATCTGCAGCGTTATAAGTCTGAGAACTTATTGTCCCACCAGATTGTGAGGCCGTAAGGGTACAAACTCCAGCCTTAAGCATGGTTATCGTAAATGTTCCTGAACCAACCGTACAGATACTTGTTGTTGTAGATGTCAAAGTAACAGTTAAATTACTTGATGCAGTTGGACTTACAGTAAAGGTATTTGGCGAGTAATCACGGTCAGCTGGATCTGCAAAGGTAATTGTTTGTGCAACTGCGCTATTGACCGTCATTGTTGCAGTTGCTGTAGCAGCATTATAATTTCGATCAGCAGCTTTTGTAGCTTCGATAGCACATGTTCCATTGGCAGCTGGTGTTGTAATTTGGTTCGTAGAAATTGTGCAACTAATTCCTGAAGTTCTTGAATATGTAACTGAACCGGTACCAGATCCACCTGTCGTGGAGAGAGTATAAGTGGCGCTCTGACTCAAAGTTCTATCTGCAAAATTAAGAGTAGCCTGGTTGATTTTGTTGATTGTGTAAGTACCGGTTGTATACGTGATCGAGTAATCACCAGCGTTGCCTGAGGAGAAAACAGCAGCCGATGGGGTGATTACATAAGTACCAGCTTCGGTAGGTGCTGTCGTAGAAGGTCCATAAGAGTCAGTTCCCACAGCGTTTTGGAATGTATAAGTAACACCTGAAATCGCGTCTGGGCTTGTTAAAGTGCCTGTTCTTGTAAATGTGAATGTTGGAGTAGTTGCTAAATAATCTTTACTCTTGTCATCAGCATCCAGCGTGATTGCGATCGGTGAATCAGTTGTAAAACTAACAATGCTTCCGTTTACCGTGCTGTTCGCGTTAGTAGCAGAAATTCTGTAGTAATAGACAGTTGCAGCAGTCAAGCCTGTGAGTGGAAAAGTAATCGAATTATTGTTTGAAGCAATTGGTGATTGAACCGCAGTGACAGTGGTGTTACCCGAAGATAATGATGAGTTAGTTGAATATGTAAATGTGACGGTTGTATTCGTGCTACCACCAGTTGTTACAGCACCATTTAAGGTTGCGGATGTTTTTGTAATGCTAGATGCTGAATTAGTTTGTGCTGTCGGTGCGGTTGGGTTTATTTCAAACTGCTGCGAGACAGGAGCTGCGGGTGCGAAGGAGGTGTTGCCATCTTGCGATGCAGTGATAACGCACGTTCCTGCCGTCACAAAAGTAACTACACCCGTACTTGCATTAACAGTACAGACACTTGTTGTTTCAGAGGTGTAAGTGACAGCCAAATTAGAACTAGCGGTGGCAGCCACTGTATAGGTGCCATTCGCTGTGTAATTCTGATCTGTTAAAGCATTAAATGTGATTGTTTGAGCGGTTGTACCAGTCCTAAATGAAAGGATACTTCCGTTGACATTTTGAACGCTTCCACTCGTATAGGTCGCTTCTACTCTGAAGTAATACGTTGTGTTGTTAGTTAATCCCGTTTGTGTCCAAGCAACATCAATAGGGTTTGCACCAGATAAAGCGACTTTTACGTTGGTTTCGGCTCCATTTTCATCAAGCTCGTAAAGAATCTTTGAGGTTCCGCCCGAAAGATTGCTATTTGTACCATAAAGGAATCGAACTTCAGTGATTGATTGAAGGTTTGGATCGATAGTTCCATTAAAAGTTGCAGATGTCGTTTGGATAGAACTTGCGTTTACAGTTGTGGCCGTAGCTGGGCTAGCAGGCTCGATCAAAGTAAAGCTAACAATGTCGCCTGGATATCGAACACCACTTTTGATGGCAACAATTCGATACCAATAGGTTGTGCCAGATGTGCCCGTGAAGTTGCTAGTAAATGCGGTCGGATCACTTCCTGAAACCGTATTTGGTGAAGGTGTGATCGTGGTGTATCCAGCCAATGACGAGTTCGTGGCCCATTCAAATTGATAGGTAGGAGTTTGGGCATTACCGTCCACGGTTCCATTTAGAACCGCAGTCGTTGTTCCAATAGCTGTTGCATTAAAGGTAACCGCTACGGGATTTAAAGTTGTTGTGGTTGTGGCAGTTGTTGTTGGCACACCTGAACCATTGTTTGTCACTGATGCACCTGAGATAGTTGATGAAGACGCACCAATTATCTGTGAGCCAGTGTAAGCAACTGCGGTGTTTGTAAAAGTTGTGGAATTAGTTGCCGGAACTAACATCGTGTATGTCAATGACAATGGTGAACCATTGGCAGCGGTAAACGGTCCAATGAAGTGAAGTGGTTGGGGATTCATCGAACTTTCGGTAGAAAGTTTGACAGGATCAGGAATAGTTGTGGAGCCAACCTTTGCAGTACCCGTTTTGAACAAAACACCAGAACCTGGTGTATCAACTATTTGATCTACACGACCGGTTCCAGAGGAGTTAGAAACCGTTACGGTGTAATTAATTCTGGAATAAACAACACTATTGATTGTTTCTGTAACCACTGGGTTTGGGATTGTGGCTGCTTTTGACACGCTAAGGGTGATTGGAGCAGCGGTTGTGTTGATGGTTCCAGAACTACTTCCATTTACATCTGTGTGTTTGATCTGGGTTCCGCTTGAAATCTGAGCGATTGGGTTAATTGTTGTTGATGTGGCTGCACGTGAAATCACTCGAAACTTGTAAACATTCTCATAGAATCTCTTCGAGCCGAGTGCATCAGCAGTGGTTTCTTCACCGGTGAAACTTGCATCGCTGCTTGGAGTGATCGATGGCGTTACAAGCAGACGTTCATCATAAATCCATACTTTGTTGTTTCCGTTTGCCGCAATTTGGTTGTTATCCGCAATTTTTAACTTAACAGATTCCAAACGCAAGGAAGTAGTTGGAAATGTAGAAAATGCAGCGGGGGAAAACCAAAGAATTTTTCCAACATCGGCACTGCCTGCACCAATTACACCAGCTGCTCCTGTGACGGTTACCGTAACTAAAGAACCAATGCTCGGTGAAGATGCATCAACTGTTACTGCGGTGACTTTGTTGGCAGCTGCCTTAATTGTTTCTGCAACCTTTGTAAAGGCAAAATCGCATTGAGATAATGCAGATGCGCTCACCGCATCTGGCCGTCCGGCATAAATTGAAACGGTATGTGTCTGAAGAGATTTTGTGGATGTATTCGCTTTTACTAAAAAGTAAACTGTTTGAGTTGCACCATTTGCAACATCTGGAAGCGGTGACGAGTTATCAATTAATTGCTGATTGGCGTCTGCACTGTTGGCCAGAGAAACAACACCACCTCTAAAGTCGGTTAGAGAAACCCAGTAACCACTAAGTGCGTTACCAGTGTTGTTTGTAATTCTGTAGCCAACATATGCTGCATCGATACGTGGCGATACACCTGTATCGATGTACATAACTTTTCCATGGCTCGGCGTGATCGTCACACCATTAGCCGGGCTTGCTGCTCTGTACCCCGAATCAGTACATGTTCCGACAACTGCATTAGCTGTCGATGGAAAAGAGAAGGTGAGAGGGACTACTCCGAGTAGACCAATAAGTAAGGAGGAAACCGAAAGAAGCGAGGTTAACCTCTTAAATATTGCCTTCAATCAAGATTTACCATCACTCTCTGCAAGGTTGTTTAAAACAGCCTCGCAAAGGATACACGGAATTCACACCCAAAAATCACCCTAGGGTCACGTAAAGAGGTGGTGCTTTAGGGCTTTATCAAGGTTGTTTCTTGGCTTTGCCGGTTGCTGACTTCTTGGCAGCCTTCTTAGCAGCGGCTTTTTTGGTTGCCGCCTTTTTCACAACATTCTTAGTCAGGGTTGGTGCGGTATCTCCTGGCTTAGCTTTGGCTGCCTTTTTGCGAGACTTCTTTGGTGATGGTCCGTTTTCGGCTTCCCAAGCACGTCGTCCTGCAAGCAGTTCCAGTCCTCGCTCTAAAGTCATACCTTCTGCAGTATCACCACGGCGCAATGTTGCATTTGTTTCACCATCGGTGACATACATACCAAAGCGACCGTCTTTAATGATCAATGGCTTTTGGGTTTCAGGATCGAGGCCAAGTTCTTTTACCGGTGGTTTTGCAACTCCGCGGCGGCGTTCCTTTGGCTTTGAGTAAATACTTAAAGCCTCTTCAAGTGTCATGGTGAAAAGGTGGTCTTCACTTGGAAGAGTACGCGAATCAGTTCCTGCTTTTAAGTAAGGACCGTAGCGACCATTTTGAACAGTGATCTCTTCACCTTCGCTGTTAACTCCAAGCACTTTCGGAAAAGATAGAAGTTGTAATGCATCCTCATATGTGACGGTATCTAAAGTCATTGTTGAAAGAAGGCTGGCAGTCTTCGCCTTTGGCGCATCGGC
>JACCDM010563530.1_pt1 | contig 10446 bp, 5 predicted proteins | sample 7445851 | NCBI WGS metagenome assembly JACCDM01 (sample SAMN15323438, study PRJNA562643) | freshwater metagenome | isolation source: river surface water | place: USA:Blue River Watershed | collected 2017-08-16
ATGCCAACATAGTTCCACATCAGTGAGCGTAACTCATCCCAGTTATGTGCAATGACCACCTGCTCATCGGCATCCTCAACCTTGCTTTCGTCCCAGAGTCTAATCGTGGGCATCTCAATATCAACTTGATCTGCAATATCATGCGCAGCTGCCTTACCAATTACAACGCACTCCAAGAGAGAGTTTGAGGCTAGACGATTTGCTCCATGAAGGCCCGTATAGGTTGCCTCACCCACTGCATACAGTCCCGTTAGGTCTGTTCTGCCCTTAAGATCTGTAACAACACCGCCACAGGTGTAATGTGCTGCCGGGACAACCGGAATTGGCTCTTGCGTAATATCAATCCCTAAAGAGAGACATCGAGAATAAATCATGGGGAAGTGTTCTTTAATGAAGGCTTCGCCCAGATGCCTTGCATCTAAATGCACATAATCCAAGCCATGTTTTTTCATTTCAAAGTCTATAGCGCGGGCCACAATATCGCGCGGGGCGAGCTCATTACGCTCGTCATGCTCTGGCATAAAGCGTTTTCCATTAGGGAGCTTTAATAAACCACCCTCTCCACGGATTGCCTCGGTAATTAAGAAAGTTCGGTCACTGGGGTGATACAGGCAAGTGGGATGAAACTGAATGAACTCCATATTACCAATCCGACAACCAGCGCGCCAGGCCATGGCGATGCCGTCCCCAGTTGCAGTATCAGGATTGCTGGTGTAGCGATAAACTTTGCCTAAACCACCAGTAGCTAAAACCACTGCTTTGGCCAAGATGGTCTCGACCTGATTATTTGCGATGTCCAAAGCATATGCACCATAGCAGCGATTTGATTTGTATTGACCTGTGGTTTGTAAATGTTTATTGGTAATTAGATCAAGGGCAATCCAGTTCTCTAAGATCTTGATATTAGGATGCGCTTTTGCTTTCTCTAATAAGACATCATGAATGGCTTTACCTGTCGCATCAGCAGCATGTGCAATTCGTCGATGGGTATGGCCCCCTTCGCGCGTTAAGTGCAATCCTTTGGGACCAGAAACATCGGGTGTAAACGGCACACCCTGATCCACCAGCCAATGGATTGCGTCCGCACTGTTCTCAGCAACATAGCGAGAAACAGACTCCACCACCAATCCCGCACCTGCTGTAACCGTATCAGAGACGTGAGAATCAATGCTATCGTCTTGGTCAAGCACGCCGACAATGCCACCCTGTGCCCAAGCAGTAGCTGCCTCATTTAATCGGCGCTTAGCCATCAAAATCACCGGCTGTTGGTCCGCTAGATGTAAGGCAACCGTAAGGCCAGCTAAGCCGGCTCCGATGATTAAAACAGGATGATTTTGCTCATGCTCTACGCTCATTGAATGAGCATAGCATCGTTTACCATGAGCTCGTAACCAATGTATTGAGCTGGTTTACCGCCTTTGCTTACTGCAACAGCGCAATACTTAAACTCTGGAATCTTGCCAAATGGATCTAGTGCAGGATTAGTCATTAAGTTAGCTGCTGCCTCGTAGTAGGCAAACGGCATAAAGATGGCTCCGGAGGGAGTACCATCATCGCGTCGGACATGAATCCCTACCTCGCCACGCCGTGATCGAATAGTAATGACATCACCACCATCAATCCCCAGTTTGGCCATGTCCTCACCACACATCGAAGCAGTTGCCATTGGTTCAATTGCATCAAGGACGCCGGCACGACGAGTCATGCTGCCGGTGTGCCAATGCTCTAGCTGTCGTCCTGTAATTAATACGAAAGGGAAATTAGTGTCAGGCCGCTCATTCGCAGGAATAATGTCAGCAGGAACCAGTTTTACCCGACCATCTTTGGTAGGGAATGAGTGATCAAACACAATTGGCTGACCCGGGTCATCCTCACTCAAGCATGGATAGGTCACGCTAGACTCTCGCTGCAAACGCTCCCAAGTAATCCCCTGAATTGCGGCATGCATTGCAAGGCGCATCTCATCATAGATCTCAGCAACCCCGCACTCCTCACCTTGATAAGCCCACTGCAAACCAATCCGCCTAGCTAACTCTTGAAGAATCCATAAATCTGGTTTGGCATCACCAGGGGGATTGAGAGCGCGCTTACCCAACTGCACCATTCGATCGGTATTGGTAACCGTTCCGGTCTTCTCAGGCCAGGCGCTCGCAGGCAATATGACATCAGCCAACCAAGCGGTCTCGGTCATAAAAATATCTTGCACGACCAAATGATCTAAGGACGCAAGCGCATGGCGCGCATGATTTAAGTCTGGGTCACTCATCGCTGGGTTCTCACCCATGATGTACATGCCTCGCACCTTATCTGGATCAGAATCTGGTGCTGTGATCTTATGCATGATCTCCACAACTGTATAGCCAGGCTTTTTATCTAATGGCGTATTCCAGAACTTCTCAAACCAATCATGCGCATCAGGATTATCAACTCGCTGATAGTTTGGGAACATCATGGGGATCAAACCAGCATCGCTGGCACCCTGTACATTATTTTGGCCCCGCAGTGGGTGTAGTCCAGAGCCTGGCTTACCAATTTGACCTGTAATACTAACTAAGGCAATTAAGCAGCGCGCATTATCCGTTCCATGCACGTGTTGACTCACGCCCATACCCCACAGGATCATCGACGCTTTAGATTTAGCAAACTCTCTGGCTACTTCACGCAAGCGTTCTGCAGGAATCCCACAAATAGGAGCCATTGCTTCAGGGCTATAACCTTTAATATTTTCTTTGAGAGCCTCAAAATTAGAAGCGCGGTTCTTGACGAACTCTTGATCACACAAACCTTCTTCGATCACGGTATAAATCATGGCGTTGAGCATGGCCACATCTGTATCGGGCTTGAACTGCAGGGTCCGCCAGGCGTGCTTCCCAATATCCGTAATGCGTGGATCTGCCAAAACAATTTTGGTACCGTTCTTCGCAGCGTTTTTCATCCAAGTGGCTGCGACTGGATGATTAGCAGTCGGATTAGATCCAATCACCATAATCAGACCAGAGTGCTCAATATCATTCACTTGATTACTAACGGCGCCAGAGCCAACACCCTCGAGCAATGCAGCCACGCTCGATGCATGGCATAAACGTGTGCAATGATCAACGTTGTTACTTCCAAATCCAGTGCGTACTAATTTTTGGAATAGATAAGCTTCTTCATTGCTTCCTTTGGCAGAGCCAAAACCGGCAAGAGACTTCTTGCCGTATTGATCACGCAAACCTTTTAACTTGCCAGCTGCTAAATCTAGTGCCTCGTCCCAGCTAGCCTCTCGGAAGACTTCTTTCCAATCACCGGGATTTTTACCAGCTGATTCAATAGAGCTTTCATCTTTCTTGATCCCAAGCTTTCGGATCAATGGTTTCGTTAGGCGCTGGGGATTATGGACGTAGTCAAAACCAAAGCGGCCCTTCACGCACAAACGACTGTGATTAGCTGGGCCATCACGACCATCCACGCTCACAATCTGTTCGTCCTTAACGTTATAGGTGATTTGGCAACCAACGCCGCAGAATGGACAAACGGAATCTACTTTTCGGTCAACAGCCTGGGAACCAATATGGGTTTTTGGCATCAGCGCACCGGTCGGGCAAGCCTGTACACACTCACCACAGGCAACACAAGTACTCAAACCCATAGGGTCACTGAGATCAAATACGATCTCGCTATGAGCACCGCGCATTGCATAGCCGATGACATCATTCACCTGCTCTTCTCGGCAAGCTCTAACGCAACGATTACACTGAATACAGGCGTCCAAGTTCACTGCCATTGCTGGATGCGATAAATCTGCTTGAGGTTGATGGCGGCGCAAGGCCTTTAACTCAGGGCGAACCTGAACGTCTAAGCGATTAGCCCACTCACTTAACTCACCGTGCTGCTGTTGCAGACGCTCTGCATCGCTATCACCCACCCACTTATATCCTTCATCAGGCATATCCGATAGCAACATCTCGAGAACTAATTTTTGGCTCTTTAGGGCACGCTCGCTATTGGCCTTGACTTCCATACCGGCAGTAGCTGAACGGCAGCAACTGGGGGCTAAGGTGCGCTCTCCATTAATCTCCACCACACAGGCGCGACAATTACCATCCGGACGATAGCCATCTTTGAAACAAAGGTGAGGGATATCGACCCCGTGACGTTTAGCAGCTTTTAGAATGGTCTCCCCGTCATAGGCAACGATTGTTTTGCCATCAAGCTTGAACTCTACGGTTTGCAGTTCTAGTTCATTTGGATTGACTGGGGCGTTCATTTAAGCGATCTCTTCTGGGAAGTATTTAGCAATACAACGAATTGGGTTTGGTGCTGCTTGACCCAAGCCACAAATAGACGCATCGATCATTACCGTAGATAAATCTTCTAAGGTTGCTTGATCCCATTTAGGGGCAAGCATCAACTGCGCTGCTTTGCTGGTACCGACACGACACGGGGTGCACTGCCCACAACTCTCGTGCTCGAAGAAGCGCATCACATTAAGCGCTGCGTCACGAGCCTTATCGTGATGGCTAAATACCATCACAGCCGCCGATCCAATAAAACAACCATAGGGTTGTAAGGTATCAAAATCCAAAGGAATGGTGTTCATAGTGGCAGGCAAAATACCGCCCGATGCACCGCCTGGCAAATACCCATAGAAAGTATGGCCGTCCTGCATACCGCCGCAATATTCGTCAATCAACTCCTGAATCGTGATCCCAGCAGGAGCCAACTTCACACCAGGCAACTTAACGCGACCGCTCACACTAAAACTGCGCAGGCCTTTGCGATCGTGGCGACCAAAGGAACTAAACCATTGAGGCCCACGCTGCACAATATCGCGCACCCAATAGAGGGTCTCAAAATTATGTTCTAGGGTTGGACGACCAAAGAGACCGACTTGAGCAATATAAGGAGGGCGCATTCTGGGCTCGCCCCGCTTACCCTCAATACTCTCAATCATGGCCGACTCCTCGCCACAAATATAAGCCCCTGCTCCGCGACGAAGTTCAATCAGGGGCAATCTATACGGTGGGTTAGCCTGTAGTTTTTGAATCTCATTGGCCAGTAGTTCACGGCAGCCATGGTACTCATCCCGCAAATAGATATAGCAAGCATCAATACCAACCACTTGGGCTGCTATTAACATGCCTTCCAAGAAGCGATGGGGATCTCGCTCTAAATACGTACGATCTTTAAATGTGCCGGGCTCGCCCTCATCGATATTGACTGCCATTAACTTGGGCGCAGTTTGATCTCTGACAATCCGCCATTTACGACCCGCCGGAAATCCTGCGCCCCCAAGACCCCGCAAACCAGAATCTTCCATTGCCTTGATGACAGTCTCTGGGTCTTGCTGTTGGTTTGCCAAATTACTTGCTAATGCATAACCACCCTTGGCACGATAAGCCTCATATCCGACATAGGCAGGCGAGACCACATTTGCCTTTTGCTCTGGACTAACACCTTTTTGTACAAAATCAGCCGGTTCAAACTGAGCATCGTCCTTCGCTTTTGGATGCGTAGTTTGTTGACTCTTAATAGCATTTGATATTTTCTCGACATCTGCAAATAAAACCGGATATTGATGGACTACGGCAACGGGTGCTTGTTCACAACGGCCCACACAAGGTGCCGCAATCACTTTCACCTTCGAGTTACCTAAAATGGTTGGTAAGCGCTCAAGTAAACTTTTAGCTCCTGCGAGCTCGCACGAGAGCCCATCGCAAACGCGTACCGTAATATCGGCCACAGGGTCATTGCCGCGGACCACCTCAAAGTGATGATAAAAAGTTGCGACCTCGTAGACCTCTGCCATTGGTAAATTCATTAGCTTGGCTAGCGCCACCAAATGATGATCGTGTAAAGCACGGTACTCATCATTTAATAAATGAAGATTTTCAATTAAGAGATCGCGTCGATAAGGACCATCGCCAATTAAGGCTTGAATTTCTGCCAGCGCAACATCATCCGCTTGCCGCCCCTTTAGCTTACTTTTTTGTTTAATACGCGCACGAAGATCATCTGCAGTTGCGATGGCAACTGCCTTGATTTCACCGGAAGGCTTAGGATGATTCATGCGATATCTGTCTCTCAATCGAAATACGATTTCATAGGTGCAAGGTGCTTTTATCTTGGCCCTCGCAAACAGTTACTAATTTAATTTATACAGGTGTTTATGTAATTGATATGGCTCAAGTTCAAGGTAATAAGGGTTAACCCTAATCCTATAAGACCGATGTAATTAAAGAAGCCTAAAACGCTAATTTGAGCTCGGCAAGAATGTACTGCTGTTATCCATCTCCCTCTGTCGAACACGGGCTTTAAAGCATGACTCATGGTCGGGCGTACCAATCCGCAATCCCACAGAGGTGCAATCTTGTTGGGCTGCAGACTGAACTGTTCCGCATCCACTAATAAACATGGTAATAAAAAGAGTAGGCTACAGGAATCAAACGAATTGGTCTCATGATGGTAATGAGTCTAGCACCTAAAGGGCTTGTTTTAACAAAAGAACAGAGCCAGCAAACAGTAAAATAAGTCCGTAGGTCTGCTGCATACGATACTTACTTAGATTGCGATGCGCCTTGGACCCCAACCATAAGCCAGCAATCATGCATGGAATTAAGGTGAGGCCCAACATTAGTATGGGCATATGAAAGATCAGGCCCGTAAAAAGCATAAATAACAGACGCATTAAGACCAGTACCAAAATTGCCAGAGCCATCGTGGCCCGCAGGCGCATGGGTTGATCAAGACGCATCGATAAATAGGATGCATAAATTACCCCACCTGTGGCATAAAGAGCTGTAAAGACCCCGCCAATTGCACCAAAGGGAATCGCCCAATAACGACTAATAATACGAATCGGCTTGGATTGGGAACGGGTCAGAAAGCGTATTCCGTTTGCTGCGGCAAATACTCCCAAAACAATTAATAAAGGCTTCTGTGGTGCATTTAAGAGTAAGGTAATCCCGATCACCATGCCTACAAAGGTAAATGGAAACAACCATGTCAATTCTTTTTTATCTGCCTCTCGATAGGATTTGCCTCCCAAGTAAAAAGCTGCGCAGAGATCCAGGATCACCATCAAGGGCACAACAATTTGCAATGAGAAAAATAAAACCAGAATGGGCACCGCAATGATGGAGGAGCCAAATCCAGATATCCCAAAAATAAAATAAGCCACAAACACAATTGCGCATGCAGCAATTAAGGAGAGGGGTGCAATTAGCTCAAAAATGGGAATGCTTTATAAGGTCAATTTATTTACTGCCTAGATTAACACCAAGCGGGATCCCGTCTTTATCAGCAACCGCCTCTTTGGATGCGCCCAACTTAATGCGCTCTACTAGGCTAGGATTATTTTGTAGCATTAAATCTCGTGCGCGACTTGCTCGCGTAGCGGCCAATTGTTTTAACTCTGTATCGCCAATTACAAAGCTTAAAATAAGCTCACTCCGTAACTGCTGATAACGAGCCTCATTATCCGGTAGTGTGATTAAGCGTTGAGCCAACTTAATCTTTCCCACCTGCTGACCATACGCTGATTTAATCCCAGACTGAATGCGCGGGTCTGAAAGGCTTGGGGTCGGTAATGGTTCGCTCGGGCTCAATTTAAACCCTGCTGCATTCAAAATAGCGTGATCTGCTCGGGCGCGCGCCAACTCCAGTTTGTCAGAACCGGGATCATATGCGCCGAATAACTCAATCGTTGCATTAGTGCGTTTTACTAATACACCAGCTAATTTATCGAGCTTTTCTTGGTCGGCGGGTAAATAGGTGCTCTCCCCCACCACGGAATAAATGGGCGCATCACTTTGCAAACCCAATAAAGATGCCAATGCCCTAAATGGAGCGGTGACAATATTACTAAGCACTGTGCTGATAGCCTGCCAAACCAAACCGGAAGCAGAAAACTCCGGCGAATCAATATTTCCTTTGATACTTAAAGAGATATCAATCACATTATCCGAGTCTTCCAATAAGGCCACAGCCAACCTTAACGGTAGTCGCTTTCCCTGAAAATCAGGAATCTCCTCGCCCAATTGAATATCTTTAATCACAAAACGATTTTGACCAAGTAACTCAGCATCTTTTGCTTTGTAGTTCAATAAAAGATCGAGGCGTCCGTCGTTAATAGAATATCCAGCATGCTTTATAAAATAAGCATTGGCAGTATTCAGGGGCACATTCTTAAACTCAACAGAGAGATCATGATTTCGTCTGGGGTCATCAAATGAGGCTTGACCTTTTGCTCTGAAACTTCCTTTATCCGCAATGAACCCGTTGAGTGCGATTGCAGCATATCGGCCAGGCGTATTGCTAACGCCCAATAAAGAACCATTTAATTTACGTATCTCCGTCTTAAGCTGTGGAACCACAGCAAGATCGGAAAACTGCACAAGTCCATCGCGCAATTTCACGGCCTTAATATCCAGTTGAAATCGAGAGGATTGTGCTTGATTTATAGACTCAGTCGAATCCACCTTAAGACTTGCGGGCTTTGCAAACATTCGGCGAATATTAGATAAGCCCTTCTCGTCAAGATCAAACAAGAAATTAGGTTGATCAAATATTAGCTCATCAATCGTTAAGGCAGTATTACCGCTAGCCAACTTTCTAAGATCGATTTGTTTGATATCGACTTGCTTCCACTGAACAAAGGGTTGACGTGGCTTACCCTCCGTTATCTCCACATCAAGTAAGCGCAAATCACCACTCGCCGACCATAAATGATTCTGCAACTGATACTGCATCTGGCCACTCATCACTCCCTTATTAGTACTTAGAGGGCTATTGGCAGGTAATAAAGAAACGATTGGAGCAATCGAAAGATTGGTAATACCAGTATTAATTAGTATCTGATCTTGTTTGGTTTTGAGTGTTAAAACGAAATCTAATTCACCATCATCTAATTTGAGGTTTAACTTAGCATCCAGGGTGTCTGGATTGGGGCTAGATATCCCTCCCGACGCACGGACCTTTTGCACAACAATCATCTTATTGAGCGATGGAATGAGGATATCAACCTTGCCCAAATCCAAAGAATATAAGGCTTCAATCCCTGCTTGATCAGTTTTACTCGAGTAATTACTTAATTTTTTGAGGTCCAATGAAAAGGGGCCAAGGTCATCTGCAAATTTCGTTTGCTCATCATTGAGCTTTAATCGTGCCTCACGAATTGTGAAGTTCTCAACGAATACCTTGGGAGCCTTTGACTTGGTCTCCACAGCACCGACTTGCTTCTCCGAAATCGATTCAATAAACTCAAGCCAGTTCCACTTTGCGTTTGCTTTAGCATCTCTCTCAAAAAGAATAGATGGGCCATCTAGCTGAATATCCTGAATGCCAATCTCCCCAAGAACCAACTTACCCCACTGCAAACTCAGCATGCCGCGCTCTAGAGAAAATAGTTCTTTACCCTTAATTTGCTTTAGCTTTAAGCCGTACAACTCCACTTTTAAGGCAAAAGGCTTTACAGCAATATCTCGAAGTTCAATTTGGTAGCCCACCTTCTGGCTATATTGCTCCAAAGACCCTTTAATCCATGACGGGGCCCAAACAACACCCACGACCCAAAAGAGTGTGGCAACTGCCAAAAAGCCCAGTGTGATTTTGCTCGTCAGGCGAATTAGCCTTGCTTTATGCAATTGCATAAACCCCTATCCTAAAAAAATACGCTTCGTTTCTTGATCACCAATCACTAATTTAAGTGACATAAATGTAAGGTACGGCAATAGAATCAACCAATAGATTAAGCATAGAGCTAGTATATGAATAGGATCGCCATTTCCAAAATTAGCCAAGGAGCTAATAAAGCCCTTATGATGAATCCAACCCTCCATCCCCGACTCGATTGCACTTAACAAAACCACTACCAATAAATAAACCAGGGAACGTGGCAGGATTTGCCAAATTAATCCCCGCTTTACATTGCTTTGGATGGGATAAATCGCTTGTCCAAGCAACATAAATTTGGCGCACAGTAATGCCTTAATCAAGGCCAAGCTAATTGGGGCGTATGGTACCCCCTCATTTCGAAGAATGGAATAGTTCAAGAATACAAGTGCGCTAAACCAAATAGAGAAGTAGGCAAAGAGGATCAGGATTTTCTGAATATCCTCTCCCAGCTTATGAGTGATTGAGTGGTTTTGCATAGCAGGCTTCATTAACTTTATCTAAATGATAAAGCCCTATGAGGATAATTCAGATGAATGAATACTAGAGCTTAATTTTTAAACGATAGGCAATCTCACCAACGATGCCTCGCCTAAATGCTAGAACGCAAATCACAAAGATGGCTCCGGTTGCAATCGTGCTCCAACCGCCTAAGTTAGCTAAATAATTTTGTAGATTTATGATCACAGCGGCTCCAGCGACAGGGCCCCATAAGGTGCCAATACCACCGAGAATGGTCATGAGTACCGCCTCACCAGAGGTATGCCAGAAAACATCCGATAGCGATGCAAG
>JACCDM011330131.1_pt1 | contig 10446 bp, 6 predicted proteins | sample 7445851 | NCBI WGS metagenome assembly JACCDM01 (sample SAMN15323438, study PRJNA562643) | freshwater metagenome | isolation source: river surface water | place: USA:Blue River Watershed | collected 2017-08-16
AAAATGAGTAGAGCCAATTCGACTAAAAATATTTTCCATAAGCTCATTTGAAATCATCACGCCCTTAATTTCTGGTGATTCAATTTGAACTTCTTTTTTTAAATCTGGAAGATTGAGTATAAACTCGACTTGAGTCGAGCCCGGAGAATTTTTTAAAATTTCAAATAAGTCTCCGAACTTCGATTCATCAATCTGATGCAATAGGCATCTCATTCTTTTCGTTTTTTTGAGAGCCTCTTCGAGGGCTGCCACATTATCTACCATAATTTTAACAGATCCCTCTTCGGAACCCTCCAAAAGACCAGCAACCAATAATGCTCTTTCGTCCTTAATTTGAGACTCAAGGCGAGCATAGGTATCTGGGAAAATGACGAGCTCGACAGCTCCGGTCAAATCCTCCAGTTTGGCAAAAGCCATTCGAGTGCCTTTTTTGGTAATGACCTCTTTAATTTCTGTGATCAATCCTGACAAAACAACTCGCTTTTTATTCGCATCTCTATTTCGAGGATCATATCTTTTTGGGGCCTCATCTCTCACTGCTTTTTCAGCATGATCTTTAGCAATTCTCGGTAAATCAATGACAGAGCCATTAACCCAAATTGCCGAAAGTTTTTCACTTCCTTTAAGCGGATGATCGCTCAGGTAAAATCCGAGAACCTCTTTTTCATAAGAAAGAGCCGCAGATCGAGACCAAGGCTTCACTTCATCCATCTTCACCGCTTGGGATTTTGTCTCATCAAGATCAAATAGTGAACTTTGACCAATCTCACGGTCTCGTCTTTTGGTTTCCGATTGATCTAAAAACTTTTGATAGTTGGCAATTAATTGTCCTCGATGAGCTCCAAAATTATCAAAAGCTCCCGCTTTAATAAGACATTCAATGACTTTTTTATTTAATTTTTTAGTGTCGACGCCCTCAAAAAAATGCTCCAATGATTCGAATTTCTTTTGAGGCAGCTCATTTCTCGCTTCGAGAATGGCGGAAATGGCATTTTCTCCGACTCCCTTAATAGCTCCTAAACCAAAAAATATTTCATCACCATGCACAGAAAAAAGGTAGTCAGAATAATTAATATGGGGAGGACGAACATATAATCCCCTCTTTTGGGCATCTTTAACGTATTTTACAATTTTGTCTGTATCCGAAATTTCCGTCGATAGAAGAGCTGCAAAAAATTCCGCAGGATAATGATTTTTAATCCAGGCCGTCTGTAGAGTAATGACAGAGTATGCCGCTGCATGAGATTTATTAAATCCGTAGTCGGCAAATTTGTACATCAAATCAAAAAGTTCATCCGCTTTTTGAGAGTTATGTCCTCGATCTGTAGCACCTTTTTTAAAGAGCTCTCGATGACGGTCCATTTCTTCCTTAATCTTTTTTCCCATCGCTCGGCGAAGCATATCTGCTTGTCCCAAGCTATAGCCGGCTATCCTGGATGCAATACCCATCACCTGCTCCTGATAGACCATAATTCCATAGGTCTCCTTAAGAATTTCGGAAGTATCCTCAATGATATACTCTACAGGAGACTCTCCATGCTTTCTTTTGGTGAATTCTGGAATATTAGCCATAGGACCGGGTCGATACAACGAAGTAATCGCGGTGATATCTGCAAAGCTGGTTGGTTTTATTTTTCGAGTCGCATCAGTGATACCCTCGCCTTCAAACTGAAATATTCCCGCTGTATCTCCTCGAGACATCATTTCAAATACAGGAGGATCATCCATTGGAATTTGATTAGCCGTGATTCTTTTTCCTCGATTTTTTTCAATTAATTTTAAAGCATGGTCAATATGGGTCAGAGTTTTTAATCCAAGAAAATCGAATTTAATTAATCCTATTTTCTCTGCATGCTTCATATCAAATTGAACGACCTGTTCACCATCTGCTCCTCGGTAAAGAGGAGCATGTTTAACGAGCTGCCCATCAGCAATGATCACTCCTGCGGCATGAATTCCAGCATGCCGAACCATTCCCTCAATTTTGAGTGCTAAATCTACAAGCGTGGCTACCTGAGGATTCATGTCCATCATTTCTCTTAATCGAGGTTCCATCTCTAAAGATTCAGTCAATGAAATATTGAGCTTATCGGGAATTAGTTTCGTCACAACATCCACTTCAGGAAAAGTCATTCCTAGGACTCGTCCAACATCTTTTAAGGCAGCACGAGTTTGTAACTTTCCGTAAGTAATAATCTGTGAAACAGAAGGTGCTCCGTATTTTTGAGTCACATATTGAATCACTTCTTGTCTTCGGTCCTGACAAAAATCGATATCAAAATCCGGCATAGAAATACGTTCAGGATTTAGAAAACGTTCGAATAAAAGAAAATTAGGAATAGGGTCAAGATCTGTTATCCGTAAGCTATAGGCAACTAAAGAGCCTGCTCCTGATCCCCGACCAGGTCCGACAGGAATCGAATTTTCTTTTGCCCAGTTGATAAAATCTTGGACAATTAAAAAATATCCGTTGAAACCCATTCGATCAATAATGCTAAGTTCATATTCCAATCTTTTAGCATATTCAGGTTTTTTATTTTCATCAATTGGACGTCCTAAATCTGCAGCTTCTTGAAATCGCTTTTCTAAACCTTGTTCAGAGACAATTTTAATTTCTTCTTTTAAAGTTCTACCTTCAACTGTTGGAAAACTCGGTAAATGATAGATCGCTTTTCCCGACTCATCTTTCATTTTAAATTTCAATTGACATCTATCAGCGATTTCTAAAGTTCGATCACAGGTTTCCGGGAGATCATGAAAAAGTTTTCTCATTTTCTCACTGTCTTTAAAATAAAACTGATCCGTCCCTAATCGAAAACGAGATTCATCTTGAAGAGTTTTATTTGTACCAATACAAATTAAGACCTCTTGTGACATTTGATCATCTTGCGAAAGGTAATGAACATCATTGGCAGCGACACAAGGAATTCCCAGTTTCTCCCCGCACTCAAGTAAAAAAGGATTTATTTGATTCCATTCCGCGAGACCTGTCCTATTAAGTTCAAGGTAAAATCGATCTTTAAATAGAGCTTGAAGTTTTTGTATTTTCTGAAATGCGACGTCTTTTCCTTCAGTCAAAAAAGCTTGAGCAATTTCTCCTCGAATGCCGCCACTCAAAGCAATGAGGTGATCGTTGTACTTTTCAAGAACTTCATAATCGATTCGAGGTTTATAATAAAAACCTTCTTGATATCCAATTGATGAAATCTGACAAAGGTTTCGATATCCATCTAAGTTTTGGGCTAAAAGAACTAATCTCGAATTCGGCTTTTGAATTTCATCGCGATTTTGGCCTTTGGAGAGGCGGGAACCCGGAGCCATGTAGACGTCGAGTCCAATAATTGGTTTTATATTTTTATCTAATGCTGCAAAATAAAACTCAATCGCGCCAAACATATTTCCATTATCAGTGAGCGCGACTGCAGGCATCTGGTATTCTGCTGCCTTTTTCACAAGGCCTTTAACTCGACAGCTCGCCTCTAATAAAGAATATTCGGAATGGTTATGCAAATGAACAAAAGAACTCAAAACACACCTCAGGAAATTTGGACTGAAATCCATTTTTATAAAGGGAAAAGTATATCTTCAAAGGTCAAAATAATCATCAAAAATTGCCCATTCACATCCTAATAAAAAGCGATTGCGATCCTTGGCGACCGCTTTCAAGAGCCTCGTTTGTATATTTTTTTACTCAAATTGAGGTCTCCTGAGTGAGGATTTTTCTAAATTTCTGCAAAATGCATTATTCCCACTCAATTGTTGCTGGTGGTTTGGAAGTCACATCATAAACGACTCGATTAATTCCCTTCACTTTATTCGTAATTTCATTGGAGACTTCTCTTAAAAAATCAAACTCGAAAGGGTACCAATCAGCTGTCATTCCGTCCACACTCGTTACAGCTCTTAAAGCTAGAACTTGAGAGTAACTTCGACCATCACCTTGCACTCCGACAGTTTTAACTGGGAGCAAAACACAGAATGCCTGCCAAATTTTATGATACAAAGATTTTTCTTTGAGTTTATTTATAAAAATAGCATCAGCTTCCCTCAGAAACTCAAGGGCCTCGCTTGTAATTTCACCTAAAATTCGAATTCCCAAACCGGGTCCTGGAAATGGATGACGTCCTACAATTTCATCACTGAGACCCAACTCTTTCCCTAGATGACGGACCTCGTCCTTAAATAACTCCCGAACAGGCTCCAATAATTTCAGTTTCATTTTTTCAGGCAATCCACCAACATTATGATGAGATTTTATTGTCTGCGAGGGTCCTCCATGAAAGCTCACTGACTCAATAACATCTGGATAAAGAGTCCCTTGGGCCAACCAGCAAATATTTTTCTTCTGATATAGTAAGGGTTCCATCGCTCGATCAAAACACTCAATAAAAACACGGCCAATTGTTTTCCGTTTTAGTTCAGGGTCTACAATTCCCTTTAAAGCTTCTAAAAAAAGATCACTTCCATCATAACCAATAACATTGAGTCCAATATTTTTATATTGGGCCAAAACATCTTCATACTCATTTTTTCTCAATAAGCCATTATTTACAAAAACACAATGAACACGATCTGCACCAAGTGTTTTTGTGAGGAGAGTAGCGACGACACTTGAGTCGACCCCTCCGCTGAGTCCCACTAAAACATGTTCCTCTGAAGAAACTTTTTGAGTAACCCAAGCCTGAAGACGTGTTAAGATCGTTTCTGCATTCCATTTCTTTTCCGCATGACATAATGTATCTGCAAAAAATCGAATGATCTCATCTCCTTTTTGAGTATGAATCACCTCAGGATGAAACTGAACCGCAAATATTTGAGGCCCTTTAAAAGCGGCAATGTGTCCACTTTCAGATTTTGCAATAACATGACAATTTCGAGGTGGCTCTAGAACAATATCTCCATGGCTCATCCAAACTTTTTGAGTCGAAATATCTAAAATCGATTCATTCCAATTCACTTGATTGTAACCATATTCTCGAGCGTTTGATGATCTTACAGCACCCCCCAACTGATGAGCCATTAATTGCATTCCATAACAAATACCCATGAGAGGAGCGATTGATTGCAGCTCAGAGAGATCTCGAATGGGAGCCCCTTCCTCATAAACAGAACTTGGTCCTCCACTCAAAATAATTCCGTAAGGGTTTTTATCAATAATTTTTTGTTTGCTTGCGTTAAATGGCATTATTTCTGCGTAATATCCAAACTCTCTCAATCGACGAGCTATGAGCTGTGTTAATTGAGAACCAAAATCCAATATGACAAATCCTCTGACAATCTCTCCTGCGTGGACAGAATCACTACTTTTCATTTCAAACCCCTCAATTTCTAGAATGATTGTTTTCGTTTTAAAAAACCTTGTGTGCTTTCTGAAAAATTAATTTCTATTCCATCCGATAGTTAGGTGCTTCTTTGGTAATACTCACATCGTGTACGTGAGACTCTCTCAGTCCCTGACTGGATATGCGGACAAATCGGGCTTTACTTTGCAGGTCTTCAATAGTCGGCGCACCTAAATATCCCATTCCTGCTCTTAATCCTCCCAGCAACTGATGCACAATCCCTGCTAAATGCCCCTTGTGAGGAACTTTTCCTTCAATTCCCTCGGGGACTAGTTTATCGTCCACAACATCCATTTGACCGTAACGATCCCGTGAGCCTCTGGTCATAGCTCCCAGGGAACCCATCCCACGATATGTTTTGTAGGTTCTCCCCTGAAATAAAATCGTTTCACCTGGACTTTCTTCAGAGCCAGCCAGAAGATTGCCGATCATCACAGTATTAGCCCCTAGAGCCAGAGCTTTTGTAATATCTCCAGAATATTTAATGCCCCCATCCGCAATTATGGTACAACCTCTTTTTTTTGCGACTTTGGAACATTCAACAATCGCCGATATTTGCGGCATACCGACACCAGCAACAACTCTAGTTGTACAAATACTACCTGGCCCCACTCCCACTTTGACGACTTCCGCTCCTGCTTCCATCAATGCGATAGATCCATCTTTAGTAACAACATTTCCAGCCACTACAATCACATCTTTAAAATTTTCAGAGACCTTTCGAACCATCGACAATACATTTTTTGAGTGCCCATGGGCCGTATCAATAACAATCACATCCACATGAGCGGCTGCCAAAGCTTCCACGCGATCCATGGCTTTCGCATCGACACCAACTGCGGCTCCCACGAACAATCGACCTCGTGAGTCCTTTGTCGCCTGGGGAAAATTTTGAGCTTTTTCAATATCTTTTATAGTAATTAGTCCCTTGAGAAATCCGTTCTTATCGACGATTGGCAGCTTTTCAATCCGATTTTTTTGAAGAATTTTTCTCGCTTGATCCAGTGTCGTTCCAGCAGGAGCTGTCACCAGCCTTTCAGTTGTCATTAGGTTTTTGATCGGTTGATTCAAATTTGTTTCAAATCGAAGATCTCGATTCGTAAGAATGCCAACCAGTTTACCATCGATCGTAATCGGCACACCACTGATCCGATAGCGGCTCATCAATGCAAGAGCATCTGTCACGAGTTCATCAGGCCCTAATGTAATTGGATCCTGAATCATTCCTGATTCATATTTTTTTACTCTTTCCACTTCCAAAGCTTGATCATCGATCGATAAATTTTTATGAATCACGCCCAATCCACCAAGTTGAGCCATTTTTTGAGCGACTTTATGTTCAGTAACAGTATCCATTGCACTTGAAATAATGGGGATATTGAGTTTTTTTCCACGAGCAAATTCAGAGGCACAACTCACGTCCGATGGAACTATTTCAGAGTACTGTGGGATGAGAAGAATATCGTCAAAGGTAAGTGCTAGTTCAAATTCCGTTTGGTGAAGCATGGAACCTCCGTCAATGATTTAGATTGACGAAAGTTTACCTAAAAATCGTACCAAGATCTATAAAGGAGATAATTTTCGGCCGATCGCTCCAAGTTCTGGACCTCTTCATCGGTCAAGGTTCTTTTCCATTTCGCAGGACGCCCAACAATCAATGATCGATCCGGAAAAACCTGACCTTCAGTAACCAGGGACCCAGCTCCAACAAGACAGTGTTTTCCAATTTTTGCATGATCCATCACGACCGAACCCATCCCAATTAAAGTGGCTTCACCTATTTCGCATCCATGCAGAACAACACTATGCCCAATAGTCACTCGATCTCCAATAACAACTCCGCATTTCTCATAGGTCCCGTGAAGAACTGAATTATCTTGAATATTGACCTCTTTGCCAATTTTCATCGAGTGGACGTCCCCTCGAATCGTCACTAAAGACCAGATTGTCGATCGAGGTCCAATTTCAACGTCCCCAATGATGCATGCATTTGGAAAAACAAAAGCTGTCTCATCTATTTGAGGAGTCTTGCCTCGAGCTGAAAAAATAGTTCCTGAAGCTTTAGCGGGTTGTCTCAAATGCCACTCCTTAATTAAGGTATTCGTGATTTCTCTGCAAAATTGACGGCTGAGTCGCTATATTTTTGAGGACACCTTCTGACTGGGCAGACATCACTCTCGATTTTTGAATATATTTTTTGGTTGCAAAAAGAGGAACGTCCAATTGAAGACACAAAGAGATCGCCTCTTCCGCTTTTATTTGGAAGGATCCATGGCTAGGATGGCCATCCAAAAATAACCTCACATATTGCTGATGATCTTTAAGAGATTCAAAAACAGCTTTCTCGATTTTAATTCCCATACTTTCCAGCATGAGTTGAGCAAATCGATGGGGATTCGAAACAGAACCTTTATGGGATTGCTGAACCAATACTCCCGTTTCGATCGGGCTCAAAGAAACTGGTAATGCATGTTCGCCCGTTTCATCTTTAAGAATTAAAACGGGACGATCAGGTTGTTGGTGAAGTGAAACTCCAAAAACTTTTAGTTGAATGAGGTTCTCTTCGGAAATCTTATGTTCCACAAATTCTTGTGTTTCAAAAATAATTTTCATCAATCGTCAATCTGTGTTCGAACTCGACTTTTGTCAAAGATCCTTTCAATTATTTAGAGAATCATTTCTCCTCGAAACATGGCCGGAAAAGCCTGAGTTACTTTGACTGGTACCAACCGGCCCACTAACTCTTCAGATCCCGAAAAGTGAATCAGTTTGTTTTGCAGAGACCTTCCAGTCACAACTTTTCTTTCTGAATCAAAAGTTTCAACAAGAATATCCATAGTTTGACCGACATATTTTTGAACTAACTTTAATGCGAGCTCGTCGTGCATATCAAATAAATGGTTGAGTCTCTCTGATTTAACGGTTTCCTCAATTTGATTCTCAAAACGAGCAGCCTTGGTAAAAGGTCGAGGAGAATATTTAAAAGCAAAAATAGTTTCAAAACCAACTTCACGAACCATTGAAACAGTGTCCTGAAACTCTCCATCTGTTTCCGAAGGAAATCCAACGATGATATCCGTCGAAAGAGAAACATTGGGAATAGCTTTTTTTATCATCGCAATTTTTTCAAGATACTCTTCCCGAGTATAGCCTCGATTCATCATTTCAAGAATTCGGGAGTTTCCACTTTGAAAAGGAAGATGAATATAATCCCCCATCTTCGCAGGATGTTTAGCTAAAACATCAATAAGTTTTTGATTGAAGTCCTTCGGATGAGATGTTGTGAATCGTAGTCGAGTCAAATCAGTTTCTTTACAGAGAGTGTCGATTAGATCAGCGAAATCCTCTCCTTTTTCTCCCTTCCAAGAATTAACATTTTGCCCGAGGACAGTGACCTCTTTAACACCGCGAGCCAACAAATCATTAATATCTTTTACAATATGGTCAAGTGGACGAGATCTCTCTCGACCTCGAGTATAGGGAACCACACAAAAAGTGCAGAAATTATCACAACCTTTGGTTATGTTCACAAAAGTCGCCACCCCTGGATTTCGAACAAGAGTGTCAATATGATAGGGAGCTCGATGTTCAAATCTTGCAGCCACAATATCTTCTTCACCTTGGAAACTTCGAGCAACTATTTGAGGAAGTTGATCAATCGAATCAGTTCCAAAAACAAAATCAATTAATGGAGAAGTTTTGAGCAACTTGTCCTTTTCCTGCTGCCCAACGCAACCTCCAACTCCGATTTTGAGTTGAGGATTTTTAGCTTTAAGTTTTTTAAATGTCCCAACCTCCGAATAAACCTTATGAACCGGTTTCTCTCGAACAGAGCAGGAATTAATTAAAATTAAATCTGCCTGATCAGGACTTTGTACGGGTGTGAAGTTAGCCATTTCAAGAAGTGAATACATTCTTTCGGAATCATTCACATTCATTTGGCAACCGTAAGTTGAAATATATACGCCTTTATTTTGTGATACTTGTGTCGTCATGGGAAATGGGTTATACGAGGGAGCTTTAGAGGTGTCAAATTATGAATCCAAGATTAAAGAGTTCAAAAAAATGGACCCATTTTCCTGAAGAATACCAAAACCAAATTCAACAAGTCTTTAAAGACAATTTTCAAAAACAACTTAAGTCCTATCAGTTAAAAACAGAAGGTCGTATTTACCCAGAGGAAGTGATTCTCACCGTCTCCTTTGGATCCCCCCAAAGTTTAGCTCAAAATAATTTCAATATTTCTATAAGTTATGAGCCTAACAACCCTGAAATACTTGAAAAAATCCATATGGCTGTTGATGCCATTGCCAGTTTAATGATGGACTATTTCGAAAAGGAAGAAGATCACTCTGAGTTACCGAGAGAATGGCAAGAGTTTGATTTCGACAAAAAGAAATTATATTTTCATTTTTCGACAGAAAATAGTGATCTTGAAAAGGAAGCTAATCGAATTTTAGGAGAGGATCCTGAAAATCTTTATTCGGAAATTAAAGAATCAGATGATGCCATGGAGATCGCTGAGATTGACGCAGATCTCATGCAAGGACCTCATCGAAAAGATCATTAATTTCTTTTTTTATAGAGAGGGAACTTTAGTTTGATATTTGTCCCTCCCGTTTCCTTCTCTAAACTTCGCGAAACAGATTGAATTGACATCGACCCACCGAGTCTATCCGTAAACTGTTTAACAAGGGGCAAGCCAAAGCCTGACCCCATTTCACCTCGAGTGCCTCGCCTTGTCGTCGGAGTTTCCGAAGAAAATAACTCATTGATTTTATCCTGAGAAATTCCTATTCCTCGATCTCGGACCTCGACGTAGACATGATCAAAATCTAAATATATCCCTACATCAATAACAGAATGAGAGTCGGAAAACTTTATAGCATTCGACAGCAAATTCCCTAAAATGACCACTCTAAATATCAAGGGATCTGTCTCTACAAAAAACTCTGCAGCGACTTCAAAAAACTTTATTTGAATTTTTTTACTTTCAGTAATTTCTTTAAATGACTCAATAGTCGAACGTGTCAATTCATTCAAATTTACGATTTCTAACTTCAGTGGAAGCTTTCCACTGTTAACCGCGACTATTGTCTTTGCC
>JACCDM010787582.1_pt1 | contig 10441 bp, 6 predicted proteins | sample 7445851 | NCBI WGS metagenome assembly JACCDM01 (sample SAMN15323438, study PRJNA562643) | freshwater metagenome | isolation source: river surface water | place: USA:Blue River Watershed | collected 2017-08-16
GAAATCCGCCCTCTTTACTCTCTACTGGAGAGAAGGGAACCACGATATAGAAAAACTTGGACATGATGTTTGATACCTCACTCAGGTTCTTGATGAAGTTCTTGTACTCCCCAATCTGAAAACGGAGTAGTTCATTCTCCTGCTGCTTCTCTACGTCCGTCAGCTGATTGATGTAGGGACCGATATTGAACCGGCGGGATTGGATGACAATTTGGACAGGAAAGTCGAGCGAGTTCAAGAATGCCTGGTACTGAGCGATGATGGCATCCTGCTCCTGACTTGATTTGAGATCAAAGTTGATTGAAGAAACGAGGAGCACTGCTCGGAGAGCACCACTCTTGAGCACCATCACTCCGTCGCGCATCTCATCAACATCGACATAGCGCTGAGTACTTGCCGCTCCTGCCCCGACTCCTTGTTTTTTGCCTTTCAGTAATTCCATGTCATTAACGCTATCATTTATCTCCGATCAATGATTCTCGCTAGTTCGGCGAGTTTATCAGCCGTCATCTGCTTTTCAACCACTACTTCCTCTTTCTCGGCTACCGGAGGTGCCGCCTTAGTTGTCCCAATCGGCATAGTTGGTCGCTCCCAGACAGCGACCTTGGGTCGAAAAAGAAACATCACCCCACTACTCACAAAGGTGGTCATCGGGAAACCATTGGGCCGATAGAACGCCATGGCGCAAAAGATGAGCACGATTGGGATAGAAATGATAATCGAGAGTCCGGTATCAAACATTCCGAACACCGTGAGGAGGGCTGCACCCATCCCAATCATCCAGAGGAGCTGGCGCCACGTGAGAGGCCCTGCGATCTTGTCCTCGACATCAATAAATTGTGGGACAGAAAACATCATAGTCGTATGACTTCAAAACACAATACTCCGAACACTATTCTTCATCCTTCACTTTGCCGAGACTCACTGGATGGATCCGGAAAGGGTTGTTCTGGGGCTGGGGGGCATCTGACACTTGCGGAGCTAGTCTCGGAGTCTGAGGAGTAGGACGTAGAGGTGCAGGTGTCACCGGTGTAGTGGGCTTCTCAGCTGGGAAAACGTGCTTCGAGGTAAAGGAGAGATTGCCCGGGGCTGGCGTGTCCTTGGGAGCGCTCTTTACCTCTGCACCACTCATCATCCCACCCTGACCAAAGTTGAAAGCAGGCTTGGGACGGGGCAATGGCGTAGCTACTGGTGCTGGCTGAGAAACTGCCTGTGGTACAGGCTGTGGCCGGGGCGCTGATGCGACAAAGGCTGGGAAGATGATCTCGCTATGCTCGGTATCGATATCCACTGGATAGTTTTCTTCGACGGACTTGAGTACCAGGTTGACCCGCTCCCGTTCCTCGGGCGAAAGGCGTTTACCATTTTCTGAACGAAAGAGGAAATTCCCCCGATCCACTGTACTGTGATGACCGATGCCGAGCTCATCTCGGTAGTACTTGATCCAATAAAGGAGAGACGGTCGAACTGGTTCTGGTTGTGACTTAATCTTGATCCGCTCATTGGTAATGAGCTGGTTCCCCAGGTTTTCGTACTTCGACAGCGCCTGAAGGAGCGGCATTTTCACAGTAGAAGCGATACCTGACAACTCATTATTTTTAGAATCGAGACTTTGGTTACGATTCATACCTGAACGACCTTGCGGATCTTTAGCTAGGATACCTAAATCAATTAGTCCTAATCGCTCACTAGCGAGATGTTCCTCATAAATTGTTAGTATTAGCCTCAGTAAGTTCTGGTCTGCCTTAGAAAGACCGGCTACTCTTGATTCTCTCGTCAAAAAATCATTGATACTGCCTTGTTCGCGCTCCTCAGGAGAAAACATTTTATCAAAAAGTAACAGCCATTCACCAATAGTAACTGTGCCCACAACTTCCTTGTTGCTCAAGATAGATTTCTTTAGTGCCTTCCGGTCATCTTCCTGTGTACCATAAGGCACATAGCTACGCCGAAGCGCCAATAAATCTCCTAGATTGATATTCCTACGAAAATATGCGAGCACATCTTCGGACAATATTTTCTGTGCTTCCGCCAGTGGGAGCTCAGCAAGAGACGTATACTGAAGATCCGCCTTGAGAACCGGTAGGTCATTTTGTATCACTCCGTCATTGGCAAGCTCCGGTGGGAACGACGTCAAAATGCCATCCCATTCCTTGAGGAGACGGTAAGCGAGAGCCGAATCACCACGATCAACAGCGCCTACTGCATCACTGTACTTTTGATATGACACTTTTGAATCCATACAATTTCAGATAACAGCTATTGTGATTTTTCTCGCCTCTTCTCCTTCAATCTATTCAATTCTGCAATTCTTGCTTTCTCTTGTTTCTCTTCAGGAGTTTCCACTGACTTTTCCTCCTTTTTTGGTTCCTTAAGTTTCACAACTTCATTGACGTAAGTCTTGAAAATCTGATTATTATTATACATCTCCGTAAATCCCTTGTGACTTTCCTTTCCAAGGTTCTGATAGGCATCATATATAGCCTGTTTCATATCATCACGACTTCGCTTAACTTCAGCTATATCACCATTGGTAAATGTGCCAATAATTGCTTTGGCCGTATCACCATTAATGTCACCAAAATGTCCCTTGCCCTCACTATCAACATACCGCTTAAAGAGTGAGTCGGGATGTATAGTCGTTTGACGCTTCTGTGTCTCAAGATTCTTAACCTTACCACCCGCCCACGCCGCATGACCCTCTGGAGTTTGCATCTCAAATTGATGCTTGTCTGCATTAAATTGTGTGAGTCCGCCAAAAGCATAGTTGCCAGAACCTGTTGATTCATCACTTATGATCATAGCTTTCTTCGCAATCATTTCTGGGTTTGTTTCACCAGAGGCTTCCAAAATTCCCTTTACTACATTCAAAGCACTCTTGGTACTGACTTGTACATTACCGTCAACCACTTCTGCGCCATAATCCTTGCCCATGGAAAGGATGAGGTCATTCAAATCATTGCCCTTAGCAAGTATTTGCATGGCTGCATCAGCCTTAGCTTTATTCTTAGTTGCAATCGCAGCCTTCAATTCATTCATGACATAGTCACTCTGAGTACTAGTATCGGAAATCTCCTTCTTATACTCAGAAGCCTGCTTCTGCATCTCAGCAAACTCATGATCAGTATGATCAATACCACGACCGGCTTTGTATGATTTAATCGGGCTCGTAAAGCGTGAAATGACCTGATTGAGCTGATCTTGCTGCTTACCGGCAGCCTGCTTAATTGGCTGTTCATCCTTGTGTTTCTGTTCCTCGCTTCGTTGGGTGAAAGCCATCTTCCAAGCTGTCGGGCTCAAGCCACGCGGTGCCAAAATTCTACTATCGATCTTGCGACCAATATATGAGGCTGGACTACGCGTAACAAACCTACCTGTGCCCTTGATAGCCGCATAACCGAGGCCGACGACCGCCCCCGCTCCGACGATGGATGATGATACTGCGAGCCCGATGGCCATCCAGAGCATTACAATCGGGATAGTGAACATGGCCATAGCACTAATAAAGCCCACCGTTTCTGGAGTAGAGTTGGCGAGACCGGCCTGAGTAAACTGTGCCGTCGTATTATCTTTACTTATTTCAGCAAAAAACTGGGTGGCGATGACCAACATCAGCATGGCAGCTGGCCCAAAGAGCGCGTACGAAGCCAATTTATCCCACCACATACTGCCATACTTCTGCATCCCAGGTATGACCGAGGCAGCAAAACCCACTGAAGAAAAAATAAGAAGAATAATCAGTGCTGCTAAGCGCACCACAAACATGATGGCGAGGACGAGTAATGATATGGAAAAAATAAAAAGGAACACAATGGCCATGAGGAGTTGCGACACTCCAATATCTACAAATTTCACCCCGCTTATGCCATTTTCTGATCCAGGTATAAGGATACTTTGAATCTTTGTGGCACTCAGTACCGTTCCAAGATAGTCCTTTTGGGTCTTTCCGGTAGAACCCAGTTGATTCACAAAATAGTACATCGGCACATTGGTTATGTCGATGATGACTCGAGTGATTGGGAAGCTAAAGTTCACAAACATAGCGGCCAGGATGATGCTAAGAAGCGTCTGTTTGTAGTTCTTGGCCACCTGAAAAACAATAGTAAAGGCCGTATAGAGGAGAGTAAGAATGAAAAAGAGATTGAAAAAGTCACGAATCATCTTCCACATGGCATAGACACTAGCCCTATTGAGAATGCCACTATTGCCAGAGACGTTTTCCGGGAGAATAGCCCATTCAAAAAGGGTAATAGCCATCGAAGCAAACCAACCAACCATCACAAAAAGTCCATAAAGGATTCCCTTCATGACATTCATAAACATATTGCCTATATAGCCGTAATCTTCGGCCGCGTGCGCTCCAGAGGAGGTCAACAAAAAAATCCCCGAGGAAAAAAGAAACAGAGCCAAAGCAAAGACCACCCTATTTTGTTTTTTGTTTTTGAGAGAAAACATACCGTGCAAAAAATGGAAGCACTTTCCCACAAATTATACCACACCATCTACCAAAATAAAAAGAGAATCTCCCTTGAGATTCTCCTTTCTTTGTTGCCAGTAGGCTAATAAATAAACCCCTTAATCACCTTACTCGTAGCGGAGAGGGTCCGCCGGCTGGTCTTGGCCCACCCAGTGTAATTCATTTCAGACACCGTGATATTGCCACCGCTCACCCGCTCAACGAGAGCGACGTGACCGTAGAAACGGTTCTCAGTAGTAACCACGATTGAGCCAACAGCCGGTGCCCGTCCGGTCTTGTACCCCATAGCCTTGGCTTTGTAGAGCCACGTACCAGCATTACCACTCCAAGGAACATAGCGCTTCTGCGCTACGTACCACGTACAGTAGCCATAGGGAAAGCGATGACCCGTCCCAGCCTTGCCATCAAGCTTACGAAAACCCGAGATATCGGTCGCTGTCCCACCGGTCGAGGTAGCATACTCACGCCGCTCGAGACCGGTATCTGGTGTTGCGGGCTTGGGCGCCTCTTCCTTCCGACCATCAGGGATGATGATGAGCTCACCAGCCGTCAATTCCCCATTGGCCGGGAGTTCATTAAAAGCAATGATTTTCTCCCGATCAGCCTTGTACTTGGTGGCAATCGAGTCGATAGTATCGTTCGGCTCGACTTTGTAGGAGAGCCCTGCGACGGGCAGGATAAATATCTGATCTCCTGGTTTGATCTGGTCGACATTGTCGAGGTCGTTCGCCCAAAGGATTGTATTCACCGTAATGCCGTTCTTGGCTGCAATCCCACTCACGGTATCACCAGTCGCGACGGTATAGATTTTGACGCCCCCGTCTTCTTCTGGGTCCCGCGCGATAGAAGAGCCTGCCTGAGAAGAGAGCATCACTTGGTTTCCGAGGGCCCCACTTTGCATGTCAAAGAGCGAAGTATCATCTTTTTGTTCAGGATCAATAGTACTCACGACATTGGCGAGAGGGACGAGCGAGAGGTTCTCTTTTTTGCTCACCTGAGCGGCCAATCGGTGCTTGACCCCCTGAGTATTCTCGGCTGAGGCCCCATTAATGTACCCAAAAAGAAGACTTTCGGAGTCCTTACCCTCGGTAAAATTACTGACCGAAACGAGGAGAGCACTCGAAGTTACGATAGAAAAGGCTGAATAGCTACGAAAAAGTCGGACCACCCGGTACCCCGAACCTTCTTTGATAGCCTGCAAAGCTTTGGTCTGGAGACGATGGATATATGTATGCAAAGCACGGAAAGAGACTCGGTCTCTTTTTCCCTGTGTGCCGAAAACCCGACCATACACATGGTAGAGGTATCTTCCGACGGAAGAGAAAAGCTTGGTACGGATAAAACGTAGTGCTTTCGATTGGAAAAAGGGCTGAGAGGGCAGGGATCGAGAGACTCGACGCTTGGCGCTCATCACCGCTTTTACCCTAATTTTTACAAAAAGTAGTATAGCTCTTGGCAAGCCTTCCGTCAAGAATATTATACCATATTTATCAATTTTATGGCTTATTTAAAGCATTTTCTTGGTGTATAAGTGACGGGTGTTTTATGGGTAGTTCTAGGTGCCAAACTCTGATTCGGCACACGCAGACGCTTCGCTGTTCCAGCTTGAGATCAGTCTTCGTGTGTTATAATTCACATGTCTTCTAATATCTGCCTATGCCCCGCTTCGACCACCCTACCAACCACCTAGAGGAGCTCGGGAAGCGCTTTCTTGAGCACCTGGAGATTGAGCTCGGTCGCTCCCCCCGCACCCTTGAGAGCTACGGCCAAGTTCTCGCGTCATTCTTTGCTTGGGCCAAAATTAACGAGCCAGGTGATATCACCGCTGAAAAAGTCCGTGAATACCGCATTTTCCTCAATCGTCGTCAAAACCGCCAGGGTGACAACTTGAAGAAAATCACCCAGTCCTATCATGCCATCGTCATCCGCACTTTTCTCAAGTACCTGGCTAAGCAAGATATCCCAGTCCTCGCGGCCGAAAAAATCGAAGTCGGTAAGGCCGAAGATCGTCAGATTGACTTCCTTGAGTACGACGAGGTGATGCGCCTCATTGAGGCCACCCGTGAAACAAACCCTAAGAAGCCCAATGCCACTCAGAGCCCCAAGAGCCTACGTGACCGCGCCATCCTCGAACTCCTGTTCTCTTCTGGTCTCCGTGTCTCCGAGCTTGTCGCCCTCGACCGAGCCCATGTCAATCTCGACAAAGAAGAATTCAGCGTCCGGGGCAAAGGTCGCAAACTCCGTATCGTCTTCATCTCCCCTGAGGCGAAACTCGCGCTCACCCACTATCTCGATGCCCGCTCAGACGTCGACCCCGCCCTCTTTATCTCCTACCCCAAGAATGGTCTCGTCAATCGCAGGAATAGTAAGCGCGAAACCATGCGTCTCACTACCCGGAGTATCGCCCGTATCGTCAAACATTATGCCACCAAAGCCGGTATCTTAAAGGATGTCCATCCTCATACGCTCCGTCATTCATTTGCAACCGATCTCCTCATGAATGGCGCCGATATCCGCTCCGTCCAAGCCATGCTCGGTCACGCCTCGATCACCACCACCCAGATTTATACCCATGTCACCAACGAACGCCTCAAAGAAGTCCACCAATCATTTCATGCCAAAAGAAAAAAGAAGTCCTAGGACTTCTTTTTTAATGTACTACAACTTCTTTAGGGGTGCGACACCGAGCATCATCTTCTTGACACCTGCACGCTTGAAGGCAATAGTAGCGAGAGAACCAGCGATGGAGACAATCAGCCCTCCGCCAAACTGGGGGTGTTCCACCATATCCCCTGGCCGGACTTCTCCCACAGCCACTGGCTTGGTGGTCTCGGATGTGCCACTCCCTTCAGTCATTTTGAGTGCCTGAGCGAGTGACCCTACTTTTTTACTTGCCACTGGAAACGAATGAAAAGACTGCCGAAAATGACGCTTGCCCATCATACCTGAGCGCTTCATTTCTTTTTCTTCAATCAGATGGGCGGGAATTTCGGCGATAAACCGTGACGGAGGATTGACTTGAGTGGAGCCAAAGATGGTCCGCTGTTCTGTGTAGAGAAGACACACTTTTTCTTTGGCGCGGGTAAGTCCCACGTACATGAGTCGGCGCTCTTCTTCCATCTCAGTAGGCGAGAGCGCGCTCCGTGAATGAGGGAATACTCCTTCTTCGAGACCGAGAATGAAGACAAAGGGAAATTCGAGGCCCTTGGCACTATGAACCGTCATGACATGGACCGCGGCGCTCTCACGGTTAATCTCATCCGTATCTGAGGAGAGGGCCACCTCCTCAAGAAAGCGCTCGATGGCCTGATCGAGACTGGTATCACTGAATTTCTTGGCGACGGAGAGGAGCTCGCGCACGTTTTCTTGACGTACTTCACCTTCACTCGTCCCATCTGCCAAACTATCAAAATAGCCACTCTCCTGAGTCAAGAGATCCAGGAGCTCAGTCAACTTGAGTGCTCGTGCTTCCATCGTCGCCCGAATTTTGAGAAAAATATCCGCAAACTGTCGAATAGCTTTGATCTTGCCATCACGGAGGTCACTCTCCTCACTCGTCATGGTATAGGCAGCCTCGAGCACTCCCTCATCATGTGTCCGGGCATAGCCAATCCACCGATCGAGTGTCGCTCGACCGATCCCCCGCTTTGGTTCATTCACAATCCGCTCGAGAGCGAGTACGTCTTTGGGATTTTGGAGGAGGCGCATGTAGGCGATGACGTCTTTGATTTCTTTCCGCTGATAGAACTTGAGTCCACCGACAATACGGTAGTTGATGGAGTGTCGGAGAAACATCTCTTCCACCATGCGCGACTGGGCGTTCGTTCGGTAGAGCACCGCAAACTGATCCGCCGTTCGGCCCTTCTTCATTTCCTCTTGGACCGTCTCAGCCACAAAACGTGCCTCCGCCTCTTCGTCCTCGGCTGGACAAAGCGTGATGAGTTCTCCCGCTTTGGTTTCCGTCCAGAGTTTCTTGTGCCGCTGATTGACGTTTCGCTCGATCACGCCGTGAGCCGCATCGAGAATGATTTGGGTCGAACGGTAGTTCTGATCAAGCACAATAACCACTGCCTCTGGATAGTCCTTTTCAAAATTGAGAATGTTCCGGATATCAGCCTGCCTCCACCCATAGATAGACTGGTAGTCATCACCGATGACAAAGATATTGCCGTGCTTCTTTGCCAAGAGATGGATGAGGGTGTACTGAAGCGAGTTGGTATCCTGATACTCATCGACCATGACATACCGAAAGAGCTCTTGGTACCGAGCCAGTACTTCTGGGTATTCCTGAAACAGTTTGACCGTGAGTCGAATCATGTCATCAAAGTCGAGCGCATTAGTTCGCGCCAGTTCTTTCTGATACCGCTCGTAGACCTTAGCGGCCAGTTCTTCGTAGTAGCTCCCGGTCTGGAGGAGGTACTGTTCTGGGTCCATCTGAGCATTCTTGGCCTTGGATATGGCTTCGAGGAGCGAGCGTGGTTTGACCTGATCCGGATCCATCTCAAGTTCCTTCATGGCTTTCTTGACGATGGACTGTTGATCATCCGCATCGATAATATTGAAATTGCGTCCATAGCCGAGGTGAGCGAGTGCCTCGATATCTCGGCGCAGAATCTTGGCACAGATATTGTGAAATGTCCCGATGTGGGGCGGGAGCACCACGGCGCCATACTCGGCTGCTTCACTCTCTCCGAGGAGCTTCTCAATACGCTCGCGCATCTCCTGGGCCGCCTTGTTGGTAAAGGTCACTGCCAATATCTGCTCAGGATTGACCTTTTTTTCTTCAATCAAGTAGGCGATACGATGGGTGAGCGTCTTGGTCTTGCCAGACCCAGCTCCAGCCAAAATAAGCACCGCCCCTTCTGTTTGGAGGACGGCTCTTCGTTGTTCTGGATTTAACCCCTTTTCCCAAAATTTCATAGGCGTTTCCCCATTTTAGCATACCTCGCTCCGACACTCTATATACTCTCGAAGTATGCTAAAATACCGCTATGAAACGCTTCTTCCGCCACCTCGTCGAACGAATTGAAAACGCTCCGCTCACGCTCGGGTCGTTTGTAGTGACATTTTTGGGACTCATTCTTGTCCGTCTCACGATCGAGAACGCCCTCGGGCTCTTTCCCGAACACTCATTGTTCTTTCTCTTCTTTGAATTTACCCATACCTTGCTCTTTTTCCTCTGCTCCTTTCTCCTCATGCTCCCTATCGTTCGCTACGCTGGACGCCTCACTCTCTCTCAAGCGGGGAACGTCCTCCTCTTTGGCTTTCTTATCATCTGGACGCCCCCTATTATCGATACGCTCATCTTTCAAGGGAAACACTTCTGGAGCTTCTATGAATTCGACGGTCTCAGTGGCCTCTTCGTACGTTTCTTTACCCTCTTTGGCGATACTCCCGATATTGGTATCACCTATGGGGTGCGCATCGAGGTGGTCTTGGTCACCCTAGCCCTTGGACTCTATACCTACCTCAAGTCACAGCGTCTGTCTCGCTCACTCTTTGTGGCGCTCCTCACCTACACTATCCTCTTTGTCCTTGGTACCTTCCCCTCCTGGATTACCTTTTTCGTCCTCTCACTCGAAAAGAGCCTCCTCGCCATCGGGAGTACCGACATCGCTGCCCTGTTTCTCTCTCCCGAGCGCATCCTTGGACGTGACCTGACTGATTTCCGAAGTGTACTCAATTTCAAAATGAGTCTTGTCTATGGGCTCTTGGCAGTAGGACTTTCTGCCCTGACTCTTTATCGATCGCAACCCCGTCATTTTCTTGCTCTCATCAAAAACGCTCGTGTCCCCCAACTCATCTATCACGCCGGACTCCTTTTCCTGGGTATGCTCCTCGCTTTTTTCTTTGCCGAGGGGCACGTCTCCTTTGAATTTTTTCATAGTATTGGTATTCTTTCGCTCCTCCTTGCCACCTGGTGTGCCTGGATGGCCTCGGTGGTCTTAAATGACCTCCATGATA
>JACCDM010300376.1_pt1 | contig 10434 bp, 7 predicted proteins | sample 7445851 | NCBI WGS metagenome assembly JACCDM01 (sample SAMN15323438, study PRJNA562643) | freshwater metagenome | isolation source: river surface water | place: USA:Blue River Watershed | collected 2017-08-16
AACTTGATCACCAAGACCATCACTTTACAGGATGGGAGAGAAATTAGTATTGAAACCGGAGCTTTAGCCAAGCAGGCAGACGGTTCAGTTGTTGTGCGGATGGGAAAAGCGATGCTGTTGGCTACAGTAGTTGCTAAGAAAGATGCTTTAGAAGGAGTAGACTTTTTGCCTTTATCTGTGGATTACCAAGAGAAATTTGCTTCTTCTGGAAAAATCCCTGGTGGGTTTTTGAAAAGAGAAGGAAAACTTTCTGACTACGAAGTTTTGATTAGCAGAATCGTCGATCGTGCAATTCGCCCAATTTTCCCAGACGATTACCATGCAGATACCCAAGTGATGATTACCTTGATGTCTCATGACGAAGAGGTACTTCCTGATGCGCTTGCAGGTCTTGCAGCATCAGCAGCTTTATCCGTATCCGACATCCCATTCAATGGTCCAATATCAGAAGTTCGCGTAGCGAAAATTGATGGGACTTATGTAATTAACCCGAGGCCTGCTGATTTAGTTAAGGCTACTTTAGAGTTTATCGTGGCTGGTTCTTTGGATTTCATCTTGATGGTGGAAGGTGAAGCATCTGAGATTCAGGAGGATGAAATGGTAGAAGCCATTCAGTTTGCCCACGAAGAAATCAAAAGACATTGCCAAGCGCAGGTAGAATTGACTAAGCTGGTTGGCAAAGAAGTAAAGAGAGCATACAGCCACGAGAAAAGTGACATGGCCTTGTATGACCACATGCGCGCAGCAACTTACGATAAGCTCTTTGCTACAGTGAGTCGGCAGATTGCAAATAAATCCGAACGAGCTGCCTTGGTGAAAGAAATTAAGGAAGAATATGTGGCAAGCTTAGGGGAAGATCATGGCTTTGAGAGCAGCTTAATCGGTCATTATTTCCATAAAATACACAAGGAAGCTGCTCGCAACCTGACCTTAGAAACAAAAAAGCGTTTAGATGGTAGAAATCTAGACGAAATTAGACCAATCTGGTCTGTGGTAGATTACCTACCATCGGCTCATGGATCTGCAGTATTTACACGTGGAGAAACGCAATCCGTTACAACCTGTACTTTGGGCACCAAAATGGATGAGCAGATGATCGATGGTGCAGTAATCTCTGGATACAATAAGTTTTACCTTCACTACAACTTCCCTGGATTTTCTACAGGGGAAGTAAAGCCAAATAGAGGTGTAGGTAGAAGAGAGGTAGGACATGGTAATCTTGCTATGCGTGCTTTGAAAAAAGTACTTCCTCCAGATACCGAAAATCCATACACCATTCGTATCGTTTCTGATATTTTGGAATCTAATGGATCTTCTTCTATGGCTACCGTATGTGCTGGATCTTTGGCATTGATGGATGCTGGCATTCAAATTAAGGCCCCAGTGACCGGTATTGCGATGGGAATGATTTCAGATGCCAAAACTGGTAAGTATGCGATTCTATCTGATATCTTAGGTGATGAAGATCATCTAGGAGACATGGACTTCAAGGTAACAGGTACCGAAAAAGGGATCACTGCTTGCCAGATGGACTTGAAAGTAGAAGGCTTGGATTATTCAGTGTTGAAAGAAGCGCTTTATCAAGCAAAGAATGGTAGACTTCATATCTTGAATGAAATCTCCAAAACGTTGGCAGCACCTAAGTCCGACTTGAAACCACATACTCCGCGTTCCTTCATGATGTGGATTCCTAAGGAATTGATTGGAGCAGTGATCGGACCTGGAGGAAAAGTGATTCAAGAGATTCAGAAAGACACTTCAACCACTGTTGTCATTGAAGAAATTGACAACCAAGGTAAAATAAACATCTATTCTGCAAATCAGGACAATATGGAGGCTGCCATTCGTCGGGTAAAAGCGATCGTTGCTCAGCCAGAAATAGGAGAGGTATATACTGGCAAAGTAAAAAATATTCAAGCTTTTGGAGCCTTTGTGGAATTTATGCCAGGAAAAGATGGTTTACTCCATATATCCGAGATCAAGTGGGATCGCTTGGAAAGCATGGATGGAGTATTGGAGCCAGGAGAGGAAATCACTGTCAAGTTAATTGATGTGGACAAAAAAACAGGTAAATTCAAACTGTCCAGAAAGGCATTACTTCCAAGACCGGAAAAGCCAACAACAAACGCTTAATATTGGTTAAGCTTTTGACTAAATAAACGAATAATCACCCCTTTTCAATTAATTCACTCGGATGAGGCAGCTAAAGATTAGCAAGCAGATTACAAACAGAGAATCACAATCCCTTGATAAATACCTTCAAGAGATCGGAAAAGTAGATCTGTTGACAGCTGATGAAGAGGTAATATTGGCTAAAAGAATCCGAGAAGGCGATCAGCTGGCTTTGGAGAAATTGACCAAGGCTAACCTCCGTTTTGTGGTTTCTGTAGCCAAGCAATACCAAAACCAAGGTCTGTCCTTAGGAGACTTGATCAATGAAGGGAACCTTGGATTGATCAAGGCTGCTCAGCGATTTGATGAGACTCGAGGATTCAAGTTTATCTCCTATGCAGTGTGGTGGATTCGTCAGTCCATACTTCAAGCACTTGCAGAGCAATCCCGGATTGTTCGTCTGCCATTAAACAGAGTAGGATCCTTGAATAAAATCTCGAAGACCTTTAGCGAATTGGAGCAAAAATTTGAACGCGAGCCATCTCCAGAAGAATTAGCAGAAGTTCTTGAAGTCTCTGCGTCTGAAGTGGTGGATACCATGAAAATATCTGGTAGACACGTATCCATGGATGCTCCATTTGTACAAGGTGAAGAGAATAGCCTTCTTGATGTACTGGAGAATGATGGAGATGAAAAGCCAGACGATGGCCTGATGAATGATTCCCTCAGAAAAGAGGTTCAGCGAGCATTATCTACATTAACTTCCAGGGAGGCGGATGTGATTACGCTTTATTTTGGATTGAATGGAGAGCATGCCATGACTTTGGAAGAAATTGGAGAAAAGTTTAATTTGACACGAGAACGAGTTAGGCAGATTAAAGAAAAAGCCATTCGTAGATTGAGGCATACCTCCCGTAGCAAAACCCTCAAACCTTATTTGGGATAAAAAATAAAAAGGGGGCATTTGCCCCCTTTTTGTTTTAAGCCTAGTATGAAATTTATGGGATTGTAATTTGTAAGTAGCGAATAGATTAGAAAAAAAAGAGTAATAACACACGGTATGAGTCAAGATAACGAACACGTAAAAGTATTGATCATTGGATCTGGACCTGCTGGCTATACAGCTGCCATCTATGCTGCTCGTGCTGGAATGTCTCCTGTATTGTACACTGGGGGTCAGCCTGGAGGGCAGTTGACCATCACTACGGATGTGGAAAATTATCCTGGATATCCGGAAGGAATCATGGGTCCAGAGATGATGGAAGATTTTAGAAAGCAAGCCGAGCGATTTGGCACTCAGGTTCGTTACGGACTGGTGACACAAGTTGACTTTAGTGCTCGACCCCATCGTGTAGTGGTAGATGATCAGAAGACAATCCTTGCCGAGACCGTCATTATCAGCACAGGTGCGTCAGCTAAGTGGTTGGGGTTGGAAAGTGAAACAAGATTAAATGGGAGAGGAGTTTCTGCATGTGCTGTTTGTGATGGATTCTTTTTTAGAGGCCAAGAGGTAGCGATCGTTGGCGCGGGGGACACAGCTTGCGAAGAAGCTTCCTATTTAGCAAATATTTGTTCAAAAGTATACATGATTGTACGTCGAGGTGAAATGAGAGCTTCTCAAATCATGCAGAATCGTGTGAAAAATAATCCAAAGATTGAAATCCTTTGGAATTCAGAGACTCAGGAAATTTTGGGTGAGGAGGAAGTAACTGGCATGCGTATTTTAAATACAAAAACAGAAAAAATTTCTGATATTTCAATTTCTGGCTTCTTTGTTGCTATAGGTCATCAACCTAATACAGCGATTTTCAAGGAATTTATAACGATGGATGAAGCAGGATATATTAAAACTATTCCAGGAACTTCGAAGACGAATATCGAAGGTGTTTTTGCCTGTGGCGATGCCCAGGATCATGTTTACCGTCAAGCAGTAACAGCTGCAGGTACAGGTTGTATGGCGGCTTTGGATGCGGAACGCTTCCTCGCTTCCGTTGAAAACTAGTAAATTAGATTGATGAAGTTGATTTTTAGATTGGTTTTGGGTTTACTTGTGTCCTTTTCATTTTTAAAGGCAGAAGGTCAAGTATTTCCAAAAATAATTAAGAAAAATGTTAATACACCTGGTGCAACTCAGGAAAGAAAGAACATTGAACTTCGAAATTTTGATGAAATCGGGTATTTAAAATCACTTTCCAATTATACAGATTCGTTATTATTTCAAGATGTAGTTAACCTTTCAAAAACAAAATCTCTAATTGCTGAAGAGCCCTTTTCTATCAATTGGGCGCCCACAAATAAAGTTGTTAAAATTTCTGACCAAATTCAAATTGATAGTGTTTGGGTTACGGCATTTGAGTATTACTCTAAATGGGATTCCCACTATGTAGATATTTATGATTTTGAAGCATCCCAAATAAAGGATACTCTTTTTTTAACATTGTATAATCTAGAGGCAGGTGAAGCTTGGAATATGCCTTTGGTAAAAACAATAGCTACCTCTGGATTTGGTCCAAGGTGGGGAAGAATTCATTATGGGGTGGATATTAATTTGCGGATGGGTGAAGCCGTTTATACTACATATGATGGTATAGTTAGAGTGAAAGGATTTGACCGCAATGGCTGGGGATATTACTATTTAGTTAGGCATAAAAATGGAATTGAAACGCTATATGGCCATTTATCCAAGCATATTGCTGAACTAGGTGACGAAGTAAAAGCAGGTGATTTATTGGGGCATGGCGGATCAACGGGTAGAAGTACAGGGCCACACCTTCACTATGAAGCTCGGTACCGGGGATTAGCATTCAATCCAAATCAAATTTTTGATTTCCAAAAAATGGAGCCTGTAACACGCATTTTAGCAATTACAAAAAGTTTGTTTAGTACTTATTCAAGTTCTCAATCGGTGCCAAACAAGGGAACTTCAACACGCTCAGCGGCATACCACAAGGTGAAAAGTGGTGAAACTTTGGGTTCTATTGCAAGAAAATATAGGGTAACAGTTTCTCAAATCACAAGATTAAATGGGATTTCGAGTACCTCCATATTGAGGATTGGACAAAATCTACGTGTCAAATAAGCTGTTAAAAAATGCTTAAATTAGATATTCTTGTATTTGCTGCACATCCTGATGATGCGGAATTGGGTTGTTCTGGCACCATTGCTGCACAAGTAGCCAAAGGCTATAAAGTAGGCATTGTAGATTTGACTCATGGTGAAATGGGTACTCGAGGTACACCGGAAACCCGCCTGAAGGAAGCCGCTAAAGCGGCTCAGATATTGGGGCTTGCTGCACGAGAAAATATGGGGTTTCAAGATGTATTTTTTAAGGATGACGCAGAACACCAGTTGAAATTAATTCAAGTAATTCGAAAATATCAACCTGAAATTGTTCTTGCCAATGCGGTGAATGATCGTCATCCTGATCACGGAAAAGGGGCTTCTTTAGCCACAAATGCTTGCTTTATGAGTGGTTTAGAAAAGATTGAGACCTATCAGCATGGGATTAAACAATCCGCCTGGAGACCCAAATTTGTGTATCATTACATTCAGAATAATTACATTCAGCCAGACTTTATCGTAGATATTTCAGAATTCTGGGACAGCAAAGTAAATAGCATTGCTGCTTTTGGTTCCCAATTCTATAATCCTGAAAGTAAAGAACCTGCTAGTTTTATTTCTTCTCCTGAATTTTTACCATTTATTGAATCTAGGGCGCGTGAATTTGGCCATCGGATCCAATCTAAGTATGGAGAAGGATTTACGATAGAACGGTTTATAGGTGTTACTGATCTTTTTGATTTGAAGTAATCAGGGAGCTAGTCGAGCTGTTTTCCAAGAATTCGTATTCTGATCCTTTTCGTAACATATGCGATCGTGCAATCGGCTGGGTCTTCCTTGCCAAAACTCAACCCGGTGGGGAACAAGCCGAAAACCACCCCAGTTCGGAGGTCTGGACATTAAGGATTTCGTAAATCTATCCTTTAATTCTTTTTGTTTATTCTCAATTACTTCTCTATTCGCGATTTCTTGGCTTTGTGGTGAGGCCCAAGCTCCCAGTTGAGATTCATATGGCCTTGACAAAAAGTAGGCATCTGATTCTTCTGGACTAATTTTTTGTACAGTCCCTACAACACGAACTTGCCGTTCAATCTCTGCCCAAAAAAAGGTTAATGATGCCTTTGGATTGGATTCTAGCTCTTTCCCCTTAGCACTCTCATAGTTGGTAAAGAACACAAACCCATGGTCCAACTCTTTTAGCAACACAATTCTGGAATTGGGAAACCCATCTTTTCCAAGTGTAGAGAGGCACATCGCATTCACTTCCAAAACCTCTGATTGTATGGCCTCATTTAACCAATTTCTGAACTGCAAAAAGGGATCAGAAGAAACTTGATCAATTTCTAAGGACTGAAGGCTATATTCCTTTCTAATAGCAGCAAGGTTCATGGACAAGTAGGTTACTTGTTATTTTTTCGAAATCTTTTCTTGGGATTCTTATTTCAAAAATTAAATTTAAGTAAACTTAAACTACTTTTCAAATGGACCAGAAACCAGGCCAAAAGCTTCTGGCAGGAAATCTTTTGCTTTCTGCCCCTTTTTTGAACGATGAGAACTTTGTGAGATCTGTCATTCTTCTTTGTGAGCATGAGGATCAAGGTAGTTTTGGTTTTGTGATCAACAAGCCCTCAATCTTAAATTTGGGCGATCTAGTGAAGGATTTAAACTTTCTAGAATGCGAAGTCTATGTAGGTGGTCCCGTTGAACAAGACACGCTTCATTTCATTTATTTTGGACCCCAACTAATACCAGAGAGTAGACCTGTGGGTGAAGAAATCTGGTGGGGAGGGGATTTTTCAGCTATAGTTGACCTCTTAAAATCTCAGCAACTGGAAGTTAATCAAATACGATTTTTTATAGGTTATAGTGGTTGGGAACCAGGGCAGTTGCAAACAGAACTTGGGGAGGACACTTGGGTTGTATATTCAGGAGAGACGACATTAACTGTTTTTGAGAATTCTCCGGATCAAATTTGGCGTCAGTTGATGAAAGGGATGGGGGGTGAGTTTGAAATTCAATCAAATTATCCCATCGACCCACGATTAAATTAGGCAAAATGCCTACCTTTGAATGTATTACGTAAGAATTAGTATCGTTTTTTATGACTAAGAAAAGTAAAGAGCTGTCCGAAGAGGACAAGGTAACCACGGCTCCCAAAAAGGGAATCAGGGGTAAAAAAGTTGCTGTAGAAGTCCTTCCAGCTTCAGAAGTGGTAGATATCCCTATTTCTGACCAAACAGAATTACAACCAGTTGTTGAAGTGGCTGTTTCATCCAAAGACGTGGAAGTAAACTTAGATGAGATCATTTTACCTCTAAACACTCCCGTTTCGGAAGAGCAAGTTGTAGAAGAGGAAGAACAAGTAGCAATCGATTTATCCGGGATGTCCAAAACGCAGCTCCTTGATTTATTGAAAGAAAAGGTTAACCAAGGGGTAGTAATTAAGTTGGATAAGCTTGTCCATGAGATTAAAACTGCCTTTGACGAATTAGTACAGAAGGAGCGGGAAGAAGCTTTGCAGACCTATTTGACTGAAGGAGGAGCGGCAGATGACTTTGCTTTTAGAGGGTCTGAAACGAATCGTGAATTCAATTCACTTTTTACAAATTTCCGCAATCAGTTGAACTTTTTGCGTAAAGAAGTAGAGCGTCAAAAGGAAAAGAATCTAGCTACCAAAACCGAATTACTCAATAAGCTTCGTGAATTGGTTGATGGAGAAGAGACCACTTTGAGCATGGCTGCAGTGAAGGCCATCCAAGAATCTTGGAAAGCTATAGGGCCGGTTCCGGCAGCACAAAGCAAGAATTTATGGGCGAGTTTTAACGCGCTAATGGATCGTTTCTACGACAATAGAAGCATCTATTTCGAGTTAAAGGAATTAGATAGAAAGAAAAATTTAGAAAGTAAATTAGAGCTTTGCGAGAAAGCAGAAACGTTGAATCAGGTAACTGATTTAAAAGATGCTATTCGTCAACTCAATGAACTTCACGAAGAATTCAAGCATTTAGGCCCAGTACCTCGAGAAGAACAGGAGCAGATTTGGCAGCGATTCAAAGCGGCTTCTGATGTCATTTATGATCGAAGAAAGGAATTTTTTGATGGTCAAAAAGAGGTAGTTAAGAAGAATTTAGTAGAAAAAGAGGCATTAATTGTGTTATTAACTCCTTTTGGTGAATTTAAAGCTGACCGTATTAAAGATTGGAATACGAAGACCCAAGAGATTCTAGAAATTCAGAAAGCTTGGGAAAAAATTGGAGCAATTCCCAAGGAGGCTGGAAAAGACATCAATAAGGCATTTTGGTCCTTGTTTAAACAATTCTTCCACAATAAAAATTTATTCTTCAAGGAATTGGATGAAGTGAGAGCTTCGAACCAGAAGAAAGCAGAAGAATTGATTGCTCAGGCAGAAGAATTACGATCAAATACGAATTGGCAAGCTACGGCAAATCAGTTGGTGAAATTGCAGCAGGAGTGGAAAAAATTAGGACCAACTCCTGAAAAAAACAGGGATGCATTGTATAAAAAATTTAAAGAGGCTTGTGACGCCTTTTTTGAAAATAGAAGAAACTCATCTAAAGAATCTTCTTCAGAGTTTGACGCAAATTTGTCTAAAAAGCAAGCTATTATTGCCCAAATTATTGAATTAATCAAGAAGGATGAAGGATTGGATGAGATACAACTGAGTAATTTGGTTTCTGAATTCAATGCAATTGGATTTGTTCCACGGAAAAACATCAAGGAAATACAAGTGAAATTCAAGGAGGTTGTGGATGCCTATTTGGATAAATTAGGAGCCAAGGGTGGCGAAAAGGACGACTTCCTATTTAGACTCAACTTGAATCGTATTCAAGGTGATCCTAATTCAATTAAAACGCTTAACAAGAAGGAACATGGTATCCGAAAGCAAATTACTGACCTTGAAAATAGTATCACCTTATGGAAAAACAATCTTGACTTCTTTGCTGCTTCAAAGACAGCAGAAAAATTAAGGGAACAATTTGATATCAAAATCCAAAAAGCAGAGGAAGAGATAGATAAACTTAAGAAAAAACTAACAATTCTTAAAGAATTTTAATTTTTAAGTCCTCACAATCTGAAAGATAGGTGGATTCTTAAAAATTATAGGAAGTGCTTTTGGACGAATAGGGCAATCCTTCTATATTTGCACCACCATAAAGGTAGGCCTCTTTAGCTCAGCTGGTAGAGCAACTGACTTGTAATCAGTAGGTCGCTGGTTCGATCCCGGCAAGGGGCTCCAACATGTGAAAAGGAGGTACAGAAATGTATCTCCTCTTTTTTTGCCTAATACTGAAAATTAAGTTGAAAGAATCCCAATTATTTAAAAAAGGCCAGCCTACCTGTGGAAGATCCATCCCTACTGGAATTCCTTTAACTCATCGATCCTTGAAAAGCCTGTCTCGCAAAAATTCAGAAGATTCTTTCGAGAAAAAAGGAGTTGTAGAGAAATATCTTCTTATTTCAGTATCCCCCTTCTTTCAAGTTGGTATATTTGACTAATAACAAAATAAAATTCAAAAGCGATTTATAACTTCTTTTCTTGAATTCTGCATTAAATCCCTAAAATAATATTCCGCACTTTTTCTCCCTAATTTTTTATTGTGACAGCGAGGTTTACAATCTAATTTAAATCCAGTATTGAAACTTTTACTTTAATTTTTTGAGAAAAAACATAATTTATCCAATTGATTTTTACTTAATTAAAGATTAAGATATTGTGTATCTTTAAAAAAGATAATTAAAGAAACAGATACGTGAAATTGTTTTGTCAGCAAAATGGAGGATCACTATGCGTAGGCGTTTACCTGCTCTGTTCTATTTTTCTTGGCTGTATCCAACCCATAACCTTGCAAGCACAGGAATCTGCAAATACAGCGGGTGGAGATATTGTAGGGTCTGGTGGTTCTGTAGCCTTTACAATAGGTCAAGTTGCCTACACCACACATAGTGGAGTTTCAGGTAGTAAAGCCCAAGGAGTACAGCATCGTTATGAAATAGCGAAAGTTTCCAGAGCTATGGAAGTCGCGATCATCCAAACCCCTTGGTCCAAAATTCCTAGTTTACCCACCACGGTAAACATTCAAACTACTGAAGGACAATATGTTAGAGTAGGGGTTAACTGGAATATGGCTACACTGAATGTATTCAAACGAGGAATGTATACCCTTAACGGAAGTCTTATCCTTCCTACATTTATTACCAATCCATCCAAAATAGAAGCACAGATTCGGGTTCAAGTACTGC
>JACCDM011799335.1_pt1 | contig 10434 bp, 9 predicted proteins | sample 7445851 | NCBI WGS metagenome assembly JACCDM01 (sample SAMN15323438, study PRJNA562643) | freshwater metagenome | isolation source: river surface water | place: USA:Blue River Watershed | collected 2017-08-16
AAGCGACAGATTGTAGGGGGTGCCCGCACTATCATCCGCTGCATGAAGTTTTCTCCTCGCGCACTGGGCCTGTCAGCCGCCGTGATCACGGTGCTGATTTGGTCATCGTTCATCGTTGTCGCGCGTGCCTCGGCTGCACACAATTTGCTGCCACTCGATATTGGCTTTTTGCGAATCGTCGGCGCCAGCTGTGTGTTGCTGCCCTGGGGTTGGTGGCTGATGCGGGCGCAACGACAAGCTGGCGAACGCGTAGGGTCGTTGATGGGGTTGTCACCCTTGCCTTTGCGCGTAACGGCGATGGCTGGTTTGTTTGGCAGCATGCTGTATGCGATGTTGGCTTACTCAGGATTTTTCTTTGCGCCCGCAGCCCATGCCTCCGTGTTGATGCCAGGTAGCTTGCCGCTGTGGACATCTCTCTTGGCCATGGTGGTGTTACACGACAAGATCACCCGTGCTCGCGCCGTGGGCTTGGCGTGCATTGTGCTGGGCGATTTATTGGTGGGCGGCGCCAGTTTGCTCAAAGCATTTGAGGGTGGCGAAGTTTGGAAGGGCGACCTCATGTTCATGAGCGCCGCTTTTTGCTGGGCGTGTTACAGCGTGTTGGTGCGACGCCATTCGCTAGAACCCGTGCGCGCCACGATTGCAATCACCGCCTTCTCATGCGTGAGCTATGTGCCAATCTACGGTTTGTCCGCTTGGATGGGATGGGTACCCAGCCACTTGGGCTCAGCGCCACTGGCTGAAATGGTGTTTCAGGCGGTCTACCAAGGCTTGGGATCGGTGGTGATTTCGGGCATCACCTTCAACGTGATGATTCGTCACTTCGGTCCCGTTCGCTCCACCATGATCACGGCCTTGGTACCCGGCCTGTCTGCCTTGGGCGCCGTGACGTTTTTGGGAGAGCCTATGCACCTGAACTTGATTGCAGGCCTGGCCATGGTGACCTGCGGGATTTTGTTTGGCGTGCGCTTGCCAAAGACCTAAGCCCCAGCAGCACCGTGCCGCCGATCACTTGTGACTGAGGGCGTTGCTGACCAGCTTGGAGGTGATGTCCACAATTTGAATCATGCGGTCGTAGGCCATACGTGTGGGGCCAATCACGCCCAAGGTCCCGACCACGTGACCATCCACCTCATAAGGCGCACTGACCACCGACAGCTCTTCCATCGGCACGATTTGGCTCTCGCCCCCGATGTAGATGCGCACACCCTCGGCCTGGGCTGAAATATCGAGCAAGCGCACCAGCTGCGCTTTTTGCTCAAACAAATCAAAGGCGCGGCGCAAGTTGCCCATGTCACTGGAAAAATCGCTCACTGACAGCAGGTTACGTTCGCCACTGATGACAACATCGTCTTGCACTTGTGTGAGGGCTTCGGTGCTGACTTGCACGGCAGCTTGCATCAGCGAAGCAATTTCACCGCGCAGCGACTCGACCTCGGCCAGCAACTTTTCGCGCACTTGCTCGATTGCCATGCCTGCGAAATGGTGGTTCAAATAATTGGAGGCTTCGACGAGCTGAGATGCGGTGTAGTCGGTCTCGGTGAATAGGACCCGGTTTTGCACGTCACCTTCAGGCGAGACGATGATCACCAACAGGCGGCGATCAGAGAGGCGTAAAAATTCGATGTGCCGAAAAACCGAGCTGCGTCGAGGGGCAATCACCACCCCAACAAACTGCGACAAATCGGACAGCAGGTTCGCTGCATTCGCGATGACTTTTTGGGGCTGATCGGGCGCCAAGCTGGGCGCGTTCAACTCGGATCGCTGCGCAGTCAACATGGTGTCGACAAACAAGCGATAGCCCCGCGCCGTGGGAATGCGCCCTGCCGATGTATGAGGGCTGGCGATGAGGCCCAAGCCCTCCAAATCCGACATCACTTTGCGGATGGTGGCAGGCGACAGCTCGATGCCCGTGGCGCGTGACAGCGTGCGCGAGCCGACGGGTTGTCCGTCTGCGATGTAGCGCTCTACCAGCGCTTTGAGCAACAACTTGGCGCGATCGTCTAGCATGGTCATCTTGTTGGCAAATTTTAGTGATTTAATTTGGCTATGAAATCGAAATTTCGTCACATCGCCCTGCTCGGGAAATACCACTTGAATTCAGGTTCTAGTGCCAGACCTCAATCCAAACAAACTTTGGAGAGCATTGCACAGTTTTTGCACACGCAAGGCTGTGAAGTCATCCTGGAGCACGACACGGCAGCAGGGGCCGGCCTGATAGGTTACCCCGTGATGTCGATCGAAGAGATTGGTAAGTCCTGCGACCTGGCTATTGTGGTTGGCGGCGACGGCACGATGCTGGGCTATGCCCGCCAGTTGGCACCGCACAACGTGCCACTGATTGGTATCAACCAAGGCCGTTTGGGATTTATCACCGACATCGCACTCCACGAAGTAGAACGCACGCTCGAGGCCATGCTGGGCGGCGCATACGAAGAAGATGCACGCGCCCTGATGCGCGCCAAAGTCTGGCGAGATGGCCATTGCGTCTTCAACGCCTTGGCCTTGAACGATGTGGTGGTGAACCGTGGTGCCACTTCGGGCATGTTGGAAGTCCGCGTGGCGGTCGATGGCCGCTTTGTGGCGAACCAACGCGCCGATGGTTTGATCATTGCCACGCCGACTGGCTCAACTGCGTATTCACTGTCCGTGGGGGGGCCATTGCTGCATCCCTCCTTGCCTGCTTGGGTGCTCGCACCGATCGCGCCACACACCTTGTCAAACCGCCCCATCGTGTTGGCCGACACGGGTGAGGTGACGATCGACTTGGTGGCGGGCCGTGACGCCAGCGCCAACTTTGACATGCAGTCGCTGGCCTCGTTGTTGTTGGGAGACCGCATCACGGTCAAGCGCTCCAACTATCACGCGCGTTTCTTGCATCCACGTGGCTGGAGCTATTACGACACCCTGCGCCAAAAACTGCACTGGAACGAGGGCGGGGTATGAGCCTGCAGCACATCGTCCTTCGCGACTTTGTGATTGTTCGCGAGCTCGATCTGAATTTATCCAACGGCTTCACAGCACTCACTGGCGAAACCGGCGCGGGTAAATCCATCCTCATCGATGCGCTGCAACTGGTGTTGGGCGCACGCGCCGAAAGCACAGTGGTGCGCGAGAGCGCGGCACGTGCCGAAATTTGCGCTGAGTTCGATGCAACCCCAGACATCGTGGCATGGCTTCACGAAGAAGGTTTTGCCGACATTCATGCTGACGAAGCCTTGCTGCTCAAACGCACCATCGACGCCCAAGGCAAGAGCCGGGCGTGGATCAACGGCAGTCCAGCAACCGCCACGCAACTGCGCGCTTTGGGCGACAAGGTGCTCGACATTCATGGCCAGCACGCCTGGCAAAGTCTGACCCGACCTGAGGCGGTGCGAGGCCTGTTAGACGCTTATGCCGGCGTGCAGCTGCAAGCCCTGAGTCATGCCTGGCAACATTGGCGTCAAACCACACAGGCGATGCACGAAGCACGCACGGCACAAACCACCTTGCAAGAGGAGCGCGAGCGACTGTTGTGGCAAATCAGCGAGGTCGACAAGCTCCACCCAGCCGCAGATGAATGGGAAGAACTGAACAGCCAGCACACCCGTTTGTCCCACGCCCAAGCGTTGATGGATGCGGCACAAAACGCCATTCAAGCGCTCGAGGACGACGACCGGGGCGCCCTGCGTTCGTTGGCTAAGGCCCAAGACACACTGCAAAACCAGACTGATGTTGAACCTGAGTTTTCTGCCTGGGTAGACGTGCTGGCCTCCAGTCTGGCGCAAGCAGGGGATGTGGCGCATTCGCTCAACGCGTACCTCGGCCGCACCGAACTCGACCCGGAACGACTGCAAACCTTGGACGACCGTATGTCCTTGTGGATGTCGTTGGCGCGTCGCTTCAAGCGCACACCTCAAGAGCTACCCGCGCTATACCAAGAGTGGAAAGATCGCCTGTCGCAATTGGATGCCGCCACCGATTTGGTTGCGCTCGAAGCCAACGAGGCCAAAGCTGCCACCGCTTATCAATCCGAGGCACGTAAGGTGTCGCAAGCCCGCATCCAAGCTGCACCCAAGTTGGCTTCAGCCATCACCCAAGCCATGCAGGGCCTGGGCATGCAAGGCGGACGCTTTGAGGTGCAACTTGAAAAGACCGAACACCCCACCGCCAGCGGTTTAGAACACGCGGTGTTTTTGGTGGCGGGTCATCCTGGCAGTACGCCCCGCCCAGTGGGCAAGGTGGCGTCGGGCGGTGAGCTTTCACGCATTGCTTTGGCGATTGCTGTCACCACCAGCCAGCTTGGCACAGCACAGACCTTGATTTTTGACGAAGTGGATTCGGGCGTCGGCGGCGCTGTGGCAGAGACGGTGGGCAAGTTGATGAAGCAACTTGGCAAAGACCGCCAAGTCCTGGCGGTGACGCATTTGCCTCAGGTTGCAGCCTGTGCCGATCACCATTTGGTGGTGTCGAAACACAGCGATGCACAGGGCACCTCCAGTCAAGTTGCTGCGTTAACTGCCGATGCACGTGTGAGCGAAATTGCGCGCATGCTGGGCGGCGAAAAAGTGTCTGATACCACCCTGGCCCATGCACGTGAAATGCTAACGACCTCCACAAAGGCAAACAAGAAATGAAACAAGAATTGGTGCTCATCACAGGCATGTCGGGTTCCGGCAAGTCCGTTGCACTGCATGCGCTGGAGGATGCTGGTTACTACTGCGTCGACAACTTGCCGCCCGAATTGCTGCTGCCCTTTGTACAGCTAGAGCAACAGCACAGCGCCAACCGCGTTGCGATTGCCATGGATGTACGCAGCGCGAACTCACTGCCATTGGTCCCAGCGCAGCTGGCTCATTTGCGCGCTTTGGATGTAGATGTGCATTTGTTGTTTCTGGATGCCACTACGGAAATTTTGGTGCACAGGTTTTCTGAAACACGTCGCCGTCATCCTTTGTCTCGCCAAGATGGCCCCAACGTTGCCCGTGACCAGCAACGAGATTTGGTCGAAGCGATTGAGTTGGAGCGTGAGCTACTGTCGGAGTTGCGTGAAGATTCGCACATCATTGACACCAGCTTGTTACGCAGTAGCAAGCTGCAAAGCTACATCAAATCACTGATCTCCGCCCCCGCCAAACAACTGACATTGATGTTTGAATCGTTTGCCTTCAAACGCGGTATTCCTGTTCACGCCGACTATGTGTTTGATGTGCGCATGCTCCCTAACCCGCACTACGAGCCCGCATTGCGGCCGCTCACAGGACGCGATGCGCCCGTGGCAAATTGGTTGTCCGAGCACGGGGCCGTCGAGAAGATGGCCAGCCAAATTGCCGACTTCCTCAACAGTTGGTTACCTGACCTCAGTCTGGACCACCGAAGCTATGTGACAGTGGCGATCGGGTGCACGGGCGGCCAACACCGATCTGTGTATTTGGTGGAGTTGTTGGCCAAACAATTTTCAGAGCATTGGGGCACGCTCAAGCGCCACCGCGAACTCGACGTACAAGCCTAAGCTTCAGGCGAGTAATTTACGCACGGGCGCGGGCAAGCCTAATGCAGGCCAATCAGCAGCAGCGACCCACTTGCCATCACCCAATTCGCGCGGACGCTTGAGCATCATTATCACCGGATGCAAATGCAAATCTTTGTGCGTCAGCACATGCTTGAAAGTCGGCTCTTCCATCAACTGTGATCGAACGGAAACAGGCAACGCTGATTGCAAGGCGTCAAAGCTTTCAAACACGGGCAAGCAGTACAACCCCGCCCACACGCCTGTGGCTGGACGCTGCATGAGCCATACATCCCCCTCCTTTGTTTGCGCTTGCAACAACCAGATCTGCTCAGAAGTTCGTTTGAGCTTGCGTGTTTTGACGGGGTAGCGTTCGGGTTGACCTTCGGATTTGGCGACACAGTCAGAGGCCACTGGACATTGCCCACAGTTTGGTTTTTTAGGCGTGCAGACTGTGGCGCCTAAATCCATCACACCTTGGGTGTAGCGGGGCATGGATTGCTTGACTTGCTTCTGAGGCAGCATGGTTTGCGCCAGCGCCCACAATTCTTTTTCTGCGCGCGCGGAGGCCAGATCTTGGTCAAAGCCCACATAACGTGTCAGTACGCGTTTGACGTTGCCATCTAAGATGGCAATCGGCTCACCAAAACACAACGATGCTACGGCAGCCGCCGTGGAGCGCCCAATGCCAGGCAAGGTTTGCAAAGCCTCTGCGCTGCGTGGAAACTGTCCCCCGTGCAAGTTGACGATGGCTTGCGCTGCACGGTGCATGTTTCGGGCTCGGCTGTAATAGCCCAAGCCACTCCACTGCCCCATGACCTCATCTTGATGGGCTGCAGCCAAATCGACCACTGTCGGAAAGCGCTGCATGAATCGCGCAAAGTAATCGCGCACAGTGGCCACCTGCGTTTGCTGCAACATGATTTCTGACAACCAGACCACATAAGGATCCTGCGTGTTCTGCCATGGCAGGTCGTGCCGACCATGTTGTTTCTGCCAGGCCACCACTGTGTCGCCAAAGTTCACAACCGGCGTCTTCATGGTTTTTGGCATTTCGCGCAGTAAAAAGTTGATCGCTGACCTTGTTGCAAGCGCCGAATCGATGTGCCACACACACGACAAGGTTGATTCGCGCGGTCATAAACATGAGCTTCCAATTGAAAATAACCTTGTTGACCGTCCGCGCTGGAGAAATCTCGCAAGGTGCTGCCGCCTTTTTGCACGGCACGCGAGAGCACATCGATGATGGCTTGACGCAATTTTTCGGCCCGCGGCCGGCTCAACCGATGGGCTCGCACGGTGGGACGGATGCCGGACATAAACAAAGCTTCTGACGCATAAATATTCCCGACCCCCACCACCAACGCGCCGCCCAGCAGCACCTGCTTGATCGCCGTTTTGCGTTGTCGCAGCCCTTGGTGAAAAACATCCAAATCAAATTCACCATTCAAGGGTTCGACGCCCAGATGCCCCAGTAACTTGACAGCCTCTTCACTGTCTTCGCTCGCGGCATACACCACAGCGCCAAAGCGACGTGGGTCATTCAAGCGCAAGCGCCCCTGTGTCGTATCCAAATCAAAATGGTCATGCACCTCTGGCGGTCCGAGTTCTCGACTGAAACGCAAGCTGCCCGACATGCCCAAATGCCAAAGAAGTATTCCTTGGTCCAAATCGATTAGCAAATATTTGCCGCGACGACGCACACCCAAGACATGACGCCCCACCAAAGACAGGGGTGCGCAGCCCAATGGCCATCGCAAAGGTTTGCCTAAGCGGACACCCGTGATGCGCGCACCCGCAATGCGATCGGCAAAGCTCAAACGGGTGACTTCAACTTCGGGTAATTCGGGCATGGGAAACAGAAGAAAAACAGTCAGCGATTATGATGCGGTCATGAAATTCCCCTTGTCAGCAGCCCGCCTTTGGGTCTTGCGCCTCGCCTTGTTGTCTGCGACCACTGGCGCCCTGCCCATCTCAGGCATGGCGCAAGCCAACGAATCTGAAAAGACAGTCAACTCGGCACTGACAGGCGAACTGCTCTACGAAATCTTACTTGGCGAGATGAACCTCAGAGAAGGACTACCCGCTGCAGGTTTTTCGTTTTTGCTAGATGCGGCCCGCAAATCCAATGATGTGCAACTGTATGAGCGCGCAGTCGATATCGCCCTGCAAGCGCGGTCGGGGGATGGTGCCTTGCTTGCCGCCCGCGCTTGGTCACAAGCCTGGCCTCAAGACCGCAAAGCGAACAACCAAATTCTGCAAATCTTGTTGGCACTGAACCAAGTCAACGAAAGCTTAGAGCCTCTCAAAAAAGAACTCACCCTGGCACCTGAGACTGAGCGCGCAGCCACGATCAACCTGATCCCTCGTCATTTCGCCCGAGTGACGGACAAAAAGCGCGCCGTCAACGTGGTCGAACAAGCCTTGGCCCCCTACCTCTCCAAATCCAACGCCAACGGGGCCTTGGCTTGGACCAGCCTGGGGCGTATGCGTCTGGCTGCAGATGACATCGCTGGCTCTGTAGAGGCAGTTCGCAAAGGTCAGGCGGCAGATATCAAAACCCAAGGCCCTTCCCTGCTGGCGCTTGAGTTGATGGGACGCAAAGTAGACGACGCAGAACCCTTGGTTCAGCAGGCATTGCGCCAGCAAGAGGGCACAGAGCTGGCCATGAGTTACGTCCGTGTGCTGATAGAACTGGGGCGCTACCCAGATGCCACCCATCAGTTGCAAACCATCACCCGCAAAGATCCCAAAATGGCTGACGCGTGGTTGATTTTGGGTTCTCTGCAATTTGAGCAGGGACAGGACAAAGATGCCGAATCATCCCTGGCGCGCTATGCCAGCCTGGCGATACAAAAGCCCACTGAGAACACAACACGTGGCTTAACACAAGCACAAACACGCCGCGCTGCTCTGTTCGCTCGACAAGGGAAGATGAAAGAAGCACGTCAACTGATTGCCCAACTCCCGGCCAACAGTCCGGAGGAAGAACGTAACCGTCTGTTGGCTGAAGTTCAACTGCTGCGCGATCACCGCCAATGGCAAGCAGCTTTCGATTTATTGAAGGCTCAAAAAAGCGAAGATCCAGACATCCTCTATGAGCAAGCCATGTTGGCTGAAAAGTTGAATCAATTGGATGAGATGGAAAAATTGTTGCGCTTGGTGATGTCTAAAAATCCAAGCTACTACAACGCCTACAACGCACTTGGCTTTTCTCTGGCTGACCGTAACTTGCGTCTCAATGAAGCCAAGCAACTCATCGTGAAAGCTTTAACTTTTGCCCCAGATGACCCTTTCATCACCGACAGTTTGGGTTGGGTCGAATTTCGCCTAGGCAACTTGAACGCCGCTTTGACGCATCTGCAAAAAGCCTACAAAACCCGACAAGATGCTGAAATCGCAGCGCACTTGGGTGAAGTGTTGTGGCAGCTGAAAAGACAAGAAGAAGCTCTCAAAGTATGGCGCGAGGGCCTGGATCTAGCACCCACTAACGAGACGTTGCAAGAAACGCTGCAACGCCTGAAACCCTCTTTGTAACCATGCGCCAAGAGCGTCGGCGTTATCTGAGCTGGATTGCCATCAGCCTTGGCCTGTTGCTGCAAGCTTGTGCCACGCCTCCCCGCACAACCATCAGCACAAACAACAGCACAAGCGCCGTCACCGAATGGCAAGGCCGCTTGAGCATTCAAGTTCAAAGTGAGCCACCGACTTCCGTGAGCGCTGCATTTTTGCTGCGCGGCAATGCAAGCGATGGCGAACTTGACTTGTATTCCCCTCTGGGAACCTCACTGGGTGCTTTGCAATGGTCACCGCAATCGGTAAAGCTGACCCAAGGGGGCTCTCGCCAATACTATGCGTCTTTGGCCGAATTGACCGAAAAAACGACGGGTGCCGCGTTGCCCATTGACGCCCTGTTTCAATGGATTCAAGGCAATGAGGCCCGTGCCTTGGGATGGCAGTCCGATTTATCAAGTGCCTCACAGGGCGTCGTGGTTGCACGTCGCACCACACCTCTGCCAGAGGTCACGCTGCGCATCAAACTTGACTGAGCTCTCCATGCGTTCACTCCATCACGTCTTAGCCCCTGCCAAACTGAACTTGTTTTTGCACATCACCGGCCGCCGTGACGATGGCTACCACTTGTTGCAATCAGCGTTCATGCTGATCGATTGGTGCGACACGCTGCACTTCGAACTACGAGATGACGGGGTGATTGCGCGAGAAGATTTAACACTGCAGCTCCCCGCAGAAGACCTGGTAGTTCGCGCGGCCCGTGCGTTGCAACAGGCCAGTGGCACCTCGCTGGGAGCTCACATCGCAATCGAAAAGCACATTCCCGCGCAGGCGGGCATGGGCGGCGGATCCTCCGACGCAGCCAGCACGTTGCTAGCCCTCAACCGACTCTGGGAGCTGAATTGGCCACTCTCCAAACTGCTGCCACTAGGCTTGACCTTAGGCGCTGATGTGCCATTCTTCTTAGGCGGGCACAACGCTTGGGTAGAAGGCATCGGCGAAACCTTGACACCTTTGACCCTACCGCCCGCGCGGTTTGTGGTGCTCAAGCCCTCCGCGGGACTGGAGACTGCGAAAATTTTTCGCTCGCCAGAGCTGCAACGTGCCACAGAAACTGCTACAATGCCGGTCTTCGCTGTTGATCCTTTCGGTTTTGGCCGTAATGATTTGCAACCAGTGGCCCAGGCGCTGTGCCCAGAAGTAGATCAAGCCCTTCAGTGGCTGGCCTCTTTTGGATTAAGCCCCCGCATGACCGGCTCTGGCAGCGCAGTGTTTGCACAGTTACACAAAGGTTTACCTGGTGGCGCGCTGATTGACTCAGTTCCGCACAACTGGCAAATGCGGATATGCAGCAACATGGCCGCTCACCCCCAATCGGGATGGGCAGCCAGCGAGAGTTAACGGTCTGTCGCTGCAAAGCGGTTGACCTGTGT
>JACCDM010300975.1_pt1 | contig 10428 bp, 6 predicted proteins | sample 7445851 | NCBI WGS metagenome assembly JACCDM01 (sample SAMN15323438, study PRJNA562643) | freshwater metagenome | isolation source: river surface water | place: USA:Blue River Watershed | collected 2017-08-16
CTCCGCTGCAAGATATTATTAAAAAACTTTCTGCAAACGGTAAGAAATAATTTTTTCAATCTCGGGCCGACAAGTCCCACAAGCAGTTCCAGCTCCTGTTAAACGACAAACTTCGGGAACGGATTGAGCCCCACTCAAAATGCATTCATCAACAAGCAACAAATCGACTCGTCGGCAATGACAAAGTTCCTGATGAGAGTAGGGGTATTGCCATTCACCTCTCATTTTTTTTAAAGCCTCGAACAACAACATTTCCGCATGTCCTTGAACCTCCGGGTAAGGCCATAATCTTAAATCAAGTCCAAATTGAACCTGATATTTTCGCAAGAGAGACAGCAGCTGATTGCAACCAATCGCTTTGATGCGAGCTTTTGCCAGATCTAAACCCTGGGAATCAGGAATTTCGATCAGAATTTCGTCTCGTCCTTTGAATTCTACTTTAATGACTGTCATAATGTAATCATATATGAAAGTTTGGATATTAACATCAGATTCAAAAAGCCCCTCGACGAACGCCTTGAGAGAAAATCTTTCTCAATTAAAATCGAATATTCAAATAGAAATCCTGTCCCCTGAGCTCTTCACTCTCCAAATTGACAGCCAGGGTAATGCAGAATTCATTTATGATGGTCAAAAACTGAAAAAACCAAATTTTTGTTTACTGAGACTCGGCTGGAAAAGTCGCGAATCTGGCTTAATCATCGGACAAGCCCTGGAATCCATCGGGGTCAAGGTAATTAATGAGCCCCATTCAATTAATCGTGTTTCTCATAAACTCTTATCCCAATTGGAATTGGCTAAAATCAAAGTTCCCACGCCCGGGATGTGGTATCAGAGCAACTCGAATGCAAACTCCTTTTCAAGTGATTGGCTCAACGAGCCTTCATCAGAGTCTCCATCAAGTCTCAAAAAAGATTCATCCGATCCATATTCTCCAAAAATGGAGAAGTCTTATGTAAATAATTTTGTATTTAAAAATTTTTATGGCTCTCAAGGATTTGGTGTCAGTTGGACCGAGGGATATCCACAGACTCAGGCTTGGATCGATGCCTATCGAAATTCAAAAATTCCATTTTTTATTCAAGAATTTCTCGATCCTCGAGAGTGGTTCGATATCCGCTGTTTTTTTATTGGTTACAATTGTATCGGGACCCTCCGTCGCATCCCTCCCACCAATTCAATTCGAGGAAATTTCCACCAAGGCGGTCAGTTAGTTCCAATTTTACTATCTGAAGAAGTGATCGATATTGCTCGTCGAGCCCATCTTCATTTTTCGCTTTTTTATTCAGCTGTTGATTTAATGATTTCCTCCACCTTGCCACCTAAGTCAGGGTGTTCTTTGAACATGGGTCAATCCATTCGCTTACTTGAAGTCAACGCCTGCCCTGGACTCATTGGAATTTCAAAATGCCTCGAACGCGATGTTGCCAAAGAGCTTGTACATTCCATTCCCTTTGATTGAAACACATTTAACACCCATGTGATGTTTTCCTCATAAAGGCAAAAATCCCTTGCAAGAACACTGCAAGAGCCTCAAACTTTTGTCTATGAATTTATTGAGTGAACTTCTAATTAATTTTCCTCAAGGTGAAGATTTTTCTTCTCTGACAAACACTAAATCTGCTCAATTCAAAAATGAGATTGATCGAATAATTTGGTTTACTGAAATTTTGAGGTGGATTCAACGGCCACGAAACAAAGAAGAAAAACAAATTAAACAAGAAACAATCTACAGCATTCGATTAAGATTTATTCTTCAAACACTTGATAAACATCCAGATTCCCTTGAACCGCTTGCTCGAAACATTGAAAGCGTTGGAACGAATCTTTTTTCTCCCTATCAACTCGCCCAGGCTGGCCTTCCACAATCTACCAGCTTTTTGCAAGATCTGTGGGTAAGATTTGAAGAAAAATTACTGCCTCAAATGCCCCTTAATCATAATTTATCATCGATGATATTGGAAGCTTTTCCCGATGAATCAGAAAGTATCCTGATCGATCAGATTGATCTTCATATTCTTGAAAAAGTTTTAACTAAAATTCCCTTTTCCGAAGATTTTAAATTACAAATGAACCGCAATCTATTATTGGCCGTTCATATGCTCTGTATGGACATCCTTTACCAAGCTCAACTTTTAACAAATGCCATTAACAACAAAAAACGAAACTTTACAGATCTAGCAGAATACCAGCTCGAAACCCATATTCGCAATCTCATCGATACGCCCCTCTTTCAAGAAAAAGGAACTCTTCTCTCTCACTCTCTAGAAGAACTTTTATCAAATTGTGAAACTCAAACCCAATCTCTTTTTAAGAAAATGGAAAATTCAGGAGTCAAAACTGAGCTCGTCTATGGATTTCATAACTATCGACGAAGATTTCGCAGGCTCAAAATTCTGCTAACTCTGTTGAGTTCGCAAAAAGATTTTTACCCTCATTTGAGGCTTTATATTTCTCAAACCATCATCGATGTTCACCAACAAAGAGGTCTTCTTTCCTTTTTATCTGAAAATTTAACTTTATTGACACAAAGAATTGTTCAATCCAACTCTCACATCGGTGAACATTATGTTGCTTTTACCTGGAACGAATTCTTAAAAATGTTTTATGCAGCGATGGGAGGTGGACTCCTAACCTCTATGACAGTTTTTATCAAACAAGCTATATCCACTCTGGGATTGACGGGACTTCTCAAAGGACTCGCTGAGGGCATTAATTACTCAGGCAGCTTTCTTCTTATTCAAAATCTGGGATTCACCCTCGCAACTAAACAACCCTCCTCAACAGCACTTTATTTAGCAAAAGCTCTTGAAAAATCAATTTCTGAATCTCGCCGAACAATCATTGCCTTATTAAGAACACAATTTATTGCTGTGCTTGGAAATGTAATGGCCGTCACGCCTATTTGTTTTGCCGTGGGTTGGCTTTTTCATTTCTTTGGTTCTTCTCTTTATTCTGAGGAGCATGCACTGGAAATCATACGCTCCAACAGTATCCTTAGCTTTGCTCCTCTCTATGCAGCCATCACAGGAGTCTTTCTTTTTACTTCAAGTTTAATTGCCGGTTGGTTTGAAAACTTCAGTGCTCAAAAACAAATTTCATTAAGAATCAGGGAAAATGCTTTTCTCAGAAAACATATTGGAAGCTCAAAAACACTTCGATTGGCCCAATTTTTTGAAGAAAATTCGAATGCCTTTGCTGGAAATTTTGCACTCGGACTTATTCTTGGAATTGCACCTCAGTTCATCAAATTCTTAGGTGTACCCATTGAAATTCGTCATGTCACATTAGCCACTGGAAATTTCGCCACTGCGATCACCCAGGCCATTGATGCTGGCATTTCTACCGAGGAAATCATTAATGCCATTTTAGGCATCACAACAATTGGGATCCTCAATATTGCAGTGAGCTTTTCATTAGCTTTTGTTCTTGCCTCAGTCTCAACCAAGGTCAGCATAAAATCTTTATTTAAGATTCTCACTTGGGGACTTCAGCTCATCATTACAAAGCCCTGGCTTCTGGTGATTCCTGAAAAAAATAAAGAATCAATCGATTTAAATGACCTTTAAATACCTATCTATCTTTTATAATCAGGCCTTAAAGGTTTTTATCCGGAATAAAAACCTTCATGGTGTATCAAAATAGTTTAGTTCGATAAATTTTTATGAAAATCTAATATCGGCACTTCATTTGAACTTCATCAACATTAGCAATTCCCATTGAGGGCGAAGCCCAAGAAGAGCCAGTTATTACCAGTCCACTCAAAGTGGCAGCATTCGCTACAAAATCTTGAAATCGATGCGCAGAATCTAAGTTACAAAATCTTGTCGTTAGAGATTGTGATTTCAAATCTTTTTCAAAAGTCCAATTCAATTGGCTTCCAGCTGTTTGTACTGCTGAAGCCATTTGCCCAGAATCACTAGCTCCGACTCTAATAAAGTCAGTGTTTTTGCTGTTTAAAACTTGACCTGTGTAGCCAAAATTGATGAGTGATTTATCCACTGTTGTAAAAAGAGATGAATTCAATAGCGATATCGTCATTGATTGAAGAGATGTTTGCATTGAGTTAATTAAATAATTCGACCCATTATTACCGAGTTTAGAATTTGTTATATTCACAGCACCAGGACCCGATAATGTGATAAGGGGAGAAGTTCCGTAATGATTCGTTTTTAATCCCGATATTTCAACCTGCGATGCCAATTGAGTTCCACTATCATCAACAACAAGCCATGATCCACGCGTCATGCTAAAATCGTAATTTCGAATATTTTCATAATATAAAACAGCATTTGCCTTAAATAAATACAATCCAATGACACTATCTCCAGAAGCAACTGCTGTATCTACAATATAACCAGTGTCAGTGACATAAAAACTTCCACATTGAGTGCAATTTTCTATATCAATGCCTTTTGCGCTCGTCGCAGCTCCATCAATAAAAAATAAGTCATTCAAAAAATCAACATTTGCATTTGCCATTGCTGAATAAAAACCAATCGAATGATATTGATTTAAACGGTAAATATTATTTGAACTCATAATATTTGTATTACTACCTATATTTTTTACCAGATAGAGCGATATTGCTCCCGAAGATGCTGGATACAAATCAAGATTCGCATATTTTCCGACTTGAATATTTAAAGTAATAATATTTGGTAGTGATTGAAACCGAGTTGCAGGTAAGCCTGTTAATTTATCAATCGAACCAATAAGTGCTCCTCCATTAAGAACAATATTTGCTCCACCTTGACTTCCTGGTGCAAAAACACCCGCATTCAAACAGACTTTTGATGAAGCGTTCGTGCTGAAGTGAGTTTGAATACTAGAATAGGTAGTTACGTCAGCTGGATTTAAAACCTGATCACATAATACGACTTCGAACGGAACTAGCGGCTGCAATGTGTAATCTTTATCAGGCTCAAAGAAATAACTTCTTGAACCTGCGGAATTAGTAACAGTCAATCTAAATCGCTTTTTTGCAATAGCATCCGAAGAAGACCAAACAAACAAAGATGGGCTCGATAGGGCCGACGAACAAGTTTGATATGAAGTGTAGGGAGAAACAGTTTCCTCACAAAAAACAGAAGAATTTGAAGATGATGTTAAATTAATATTAAACGGGAAATCATGACTTCCGAGGAGAGCACTTTTGATCAAGGGCCTTGTAAATACAAGATATGGTTGACCTTGAACTGGCAAAGAAACAGAGACATCCCCTGACTGCCCTAAAGTATTCACAGCATTCGTAGTCGATTCAGCCACCAATTGAAAAATCGAATTAGCTGAATCAGAGCTTAGAATAAAAATCTTCGCACGACTTTGCCCTGCGATCATTGATACCGAATCTACTTTATTTGCTGAGGAACAATCACTTCCGGAATAAAAACTAACATTTAACGAATTGGATACTAGCCTAAAATTTTCGCCAGCCTGCAATGGAACTTCAACGTCATTGGAATTTACATTTCTGAGGAGAATAGGATTACATATACCCAATTGAAGTGGCGAATTCAAAAAGTCAAATATAAGGCGATGAGCGAGTGAAGATCCCGATGCGGTTGCAATCTGTAATATCAAAGGTGAATAGGTCGCTATTGAAGGAGTCAATGTTAAAGATGAAGTACTTGCCGAAGATTTCTTTTTTAAATATACAGTTGCTCCCGCTTGGCTACGAGGAATAATGATAGAGGTCAAAACGCTGCTTGATGAGTCACAGTTCGCAAGCGTATTATATATTTCAAAATCGGCGGCACCACTATAGGAAATTGCTACTGCCGTCGCATCAGGTGCAGGGGCCCCACTAGCATCAACTCGCTTTATTTCACCACCATAACAAGTCTCAGCAACAACTTGAGATGGAATTGAAAACTGTAGCTCTCTATCGACAACATCGATTAAATTAGTACTTGCAGAAAAGCCAACACTATCTCCTGAAACAGATAATTGTGATAACTGCAAAGCAGTACCTGCTTGAGTCCCTTTTATAAACAGGGAATTAGCAAGAGTTCCTGTATAACCAACCGCTATACCGATCGAACTCGTCGAGCCTGTTGTGCAGGAAGCATCAGAATAAAATGTCAATGAATTAGAACCACCACTGGTCAATCCCGAAACAGTCACGAGGCTGCTCGCTGTATAGGTCGTGCCCGAACCCTGAAAGAGTTTTAATTGAACGGGATAACACATATTTTGTTTAATGATATAACTTCCATTATTTGAACTGAGAGCATTTCCAACTTCAACTCGTAAATATTTTGAGGAAGAATTATTTCCTCCCCCACTTCCCGAGTTAGAAATATTACGTATCAATCGACCAGCTCCAGCAAAGCCAGCCCCTTTCGCAAAACAGATTCCCACTCCAAATCCTGAATCATTCGCCACCGAACTTTGAATTGGGGTGAAGTCCGCCGTGAATGAGGAATTAACAGCGTTTAGGGCTGTCACCGAAATTTTACCTAAGGTGCGAATACTTTCACAATCGAGTTGATTCGATTCGGTATTTGCAAGGGCACTCGCCATAACTGCAGAAGGAATTAAATAAAACTCGAGGGTATCAAAGCTATCTTGCACACCTGGCAACAATTGACCAGAAATTGTCGGCCAAGTGATTGTAAAAGGTCGCCCATTGGTCGTATCGTAAATACGAAAAGGTGCCATCACAGGAGATAAGTCCCCCATCGATTCATCAAAAGTTTTTTGAGTTAAAGTTAACTTATCTGAATACTCAACCTGAGTCGAACAACTTGCTGTATCTCCTCCTGTATAAAGTACGGAACCCAAGTAACCTAACCCCGTTGAATTGGTCACATCAAATAAACTCGAAGTTGCACTTAAAGTGCTCTGTCGAGTGAGTGTCAACGGAGTCCCTGTACTTCTAAAGGAATGAACATTACCAGAAATTGTTCCCGCAATCGAATCGAAACAAACTTTTTTTGCGCTCTGAACTGTGGCACTCACGCCCGCTCCAAAGAACCAACCATATATTTGATATTGAGGTTCAACAACCTCCGTAACTGAGCTTGATCCCGATGTATAGGTCATTTTACTCAAAGGAAATTGGAGCTTCACGCTTTGAGGACTATTCACAGGAAATATGTTTAAATTATTGAGACTCGTTGGTCCACCAAATAATAGGCTACCGTCAGCGAGAGTGTATTCGAGTGCGATATCACTTAAACCAAATAGATTGAACCAACCGTTATAAATAAATCCATATTTTATAATCATTGGTGGTTTATTCGCTGGTTTATAAGAGATTTTTACTGGACCCGATGGCCCACCACTATCCGAGGTGAAATACCGCCCTGAGATTTTCCCTGATGCAGAATAATCAGTTAACCGATTAATAGGAATATTAAGCTCTAAATTTGATCCTGTAAAATCAGTGGTTAAATCACCGTAGTAAAAACTCATTTGTTTAGTATCCGAATCCTGATAGACAGCGAAAGCCTGCACCAACCGCTGGGTTCCCGTATCGAATTCGAAGGCAAATTCAGTCGGACCCGTTGCCGCTCCACCACTGTCGTGAAGATCCCATGTTTTTAAAAAGGTTGTCATTCCTGCGCCGGATACATTAATGATGACATGAGCTAAGACGGAAATGGATTGGGAACCATTCTCAGATTTTACTGACGGTAATGAAAATCCGACTTTCATTTTTTCAGAACTGGCTCTGGTGCATCCGAGCACAACTATCAAACAGATGAGCCCCAACAACTTAAACATAAAACCTCTCAGTTTTTAAGGAATATCAAATATCTGATCGGTTATTTAAATGCTAAAGATAAGAAATTCTCAATATGAAACAAGCTGGACCTATCTTGAAACCCCAGAAGTCTAAAAAAAGGACAGAGGTAAAAATTAAAGAGGGAGGGATTTTTATTGAGGGAAAAGTAAATACTTTAACCTTGCAATCATTAGTCACTGAAGGCCCGCTTTTTATGCTAGCCTAAATTTAATTTATCAGACACTTGCCCCTAAAAACTCACTCTTAACTCTTTGGACTTAAGAGTTAAGAAATAGGAAATAGGAAATAGGAATTAGGAATTAGGAATTAGGAATTAGGAATTAGGAATTAGGAATTAGGCCTAATAACTCAGGAACTCGTTGACGTCGATAAGAAAATATTTTCTCTACATCAGAACGAACAAAACTCCCGGCGACCAATTTACCCAAAACGCCCAAAGGCAAGCGATATCGAACCAAATCAGTCATTAGGGTCCCCTCACCCAATCTTTCAAATTGATGAAGATGAATCCACTGAACATAAGGACCCTTTAATTGTTCATCGATAAACTGAAAAGGAGGTTTCCATTCTCGAATGAGAGTCTTCCATCCCAGGGGAACTCCGTGGACTTTGAGTTTATAATCAATCAGGGTCCCCTCTTGAATTTCGGATGTACTCATCTTTTCAATTGCAAAATTTAACAACGGCGGAGTGATCGACTCCAAATTTTTAGCCTCAGCGAAAAAATCAAAAACTGTCTCAATTGGTAAATCAAGATATTGTTCTGCATAGATGATTTCTTCACCTTTGCGAATGTCCTTTAAGCATTCCTTTAATGCCATACTTAAATCTGAATAAAGAAACTGAAAATTCATCTGAGAGACTCGATCAGATTTCACGCGCTGTGATCCTAGAATAATCTGCGCCATTTCACCAAACTTTGCTTCTAAGATAATCGCTGGAACCGCAGGCCCTTCAAAGACATCTAAAGCTTTACAAAGTGCTTTGGTAAAATCCTGATTAGTGACGGGAGATGGGCTCACGGAATTGTAAACACCCTCCCATTTATCACTCTCGACCGATTGAAGCATCATTTCACAAAGGTCCTGCCGATGAATCCAACTCATCCATTGCTTACCAGAACCAAGTGCCGCACCTAAATTACTTCTGAAAATAGGAAGCACTTTTAGCAATGCACCGCCGTCGGCGACCAAGACCACACCGAGTCGAAAACCGACTTTTCTTACTGTCGAAGGGACCTGCATAGCTGCTTCCCATTGAATACAAATATCTTTTAAAAAATCATTTTCGGACCTTGAATTATTCTCAGATATTTGAGAAGCCGCTGAAGAAATATTTCCAGGATTAATAACTGATTCTTCGCTCACTTCAAGACTTTGCGTATCTCCATAAATTCCAATTGCCGATGCTCCCACAAATGTTTTCACAGAAGCCGGAATATTTTTTAAAAGATTTTGAGTGGCTCTCACTCTTGAAACCCGAATACTTTCTTTTCTTTCTGGAGTCCACCGTCCTTCACCAACATTTTCTCCCATGAGGTGAACAACAGCTTCGACCTTTGGCCATGATTCAACCGAAAGTTCCTTCTCATTCAAGTTCCATTCAATAACATCCGCAGGGTAACTCAGATGTAAATAAGCACTTTTTTTATTTCGAGTAATAACGACAACTTCATGCCCATTTTTAACGAGGAGTTTTCCCAAACTTTGACCAACAAAACCAGTTCCGCCTGTTAATAAAATTCTCATAAATAAACTCCTATCTATAATTTATCTTCTTCTTTACCGACAGCTTTCTTAAAAGCCTCCAAGGCCCTAAGCCTGGCAAAGGCATGATCTACCATCGGCCGAGGATATTTTGCTGGATTCATATACTCGGGCACCCAGCGACGAATGTATTTTTCATTTTCATCAAATTTTTCTGCCTGAGATGTCGGATTAAAAATTCTGAAATAAGGGGCGGCATCACATCCAGTCCCAGCAACCCATTGCCAATTTCCGTTATTAGCAGACAAATCATAATCAAATAATTTTTCAGCAAAGTACCTTTCGCCATGGTACCAGTGAATCAAAAGATGTTTGGTTAAAAAACTGCCGACGATCATTCTGACTCGATTATGCATATAACCTGTCGCATTCAATTCACGCATTCCCGCATCCACAATCGGATAACCCGTCATCCCCGTTTTCCACTTTTCAAAATCTTCTTTGCTTTTTCGCCACTCAACATTTTCGTATTTATCTCGAAAAGATTTTTTTTGTACCTGGGGAAAATGATAAAGTATCTGCATAAAGAATTCTCGCCAAATCAATTCTGACAGCCAGACTTCACTCGTTTTATAAGCAAGAGTTGCCATTTCTCGAACACTGACTTTTCCAAATCGCAGAGCGGTTCCCAACATTGAAGTCCCTGCTAATGCTGGGAAATCACGATCTCTCTCATAATTCTTCAACAAAAAAGGATCTAAATTAAATTGGGGAGGCGGAATATTTGTATTTCTCTGAAAACCCATCGTAGCTATATCGACATCGACTTTAACTCCAGGTAACTTCTGATTCTGAGGTCTCAAAAATTTTTTAAATGGCTCCATATCAAGAATTAAATCTGGAGTTTTAAACTGAGAGAGCCATTTCTTTTTGTAGGGAGTAAAAACGGTGTAGGGGCGTTGATCACCA
>JACCDM011462677.1_pt1 | contig 10427 bp, 8 predicted proteins | sample 7445851 | NCBI WGS metagenome assembly JACCDM01 (sample SAMN15323438, study PRJNA562643) | freshwater metagenome | isolation source: river surface water | place: USA:Blue River Watershed | collected 2017-08-16
ATGCGCCGTTCTCAGGCGTAACCTTTAGCCAACCCCACTACGAAAGCGAGCCCCCTCTCGTGACTCAAGAAGAATTTGAAATCGGATACCGCGGAGCAACTGCATGTTCTGCTGCAGGTATCTCATACCGTCAGCTCGATTACTGGGCACGTACTGGTTTAGTTGAACCATCAATTCGTACTGCAACAGGATCTGGAAGCGCTCGTCTCTACGGTTTCAGAGACATCTTGGTCTTAAAGATTGTTAAAAGGTTGTTGGATGCAGGGGTATCTCTTCAGAATATCCGCACCGCTGTAGATCATTTACGCAATAGGGGAGTAACTGAACTAGAGCGCATCACGCTGATGAGCGATGGTGCATCAATCTATGAATGTGCAAGCCCAAATGAAATTATCGACTTACTTGCCGGAGGCCAAGGCGTATTCGGAATCGCAGTCGGCAAAGTCTGGCACGAGGTTGAAGGATCGCTAGCAACCCTTCAAGGTGAAGTTAACGGTGAAACCGTAGGGGCAGAAAATAACGATGAACTCTCGCTCCGTCGAAAGGCGAAAGGCGCTTAAAACTCATATATTTCGCCTCTAGCAGTTCAATAGTGGGCTGCTCACAAAATGATGTGAGGCGATTTCAATATGAGCGATTATCAGAAATTTGAAGATCGTCATATAGGTCCATCTGCCACACAAGAGAGCGAGATGCTCTCTGTACTTGGGTACTCGGATATTAAGAGTTTTATTGCAGACGTTGTGCCGGAAAATATTTTCATCGAGAAGAAGTTATCCGAAGTTCTCGATGGAGCGAAGAGCGAAGTAGAAGTAATAGATGAACTTCGCGCAATCGCATCAGAGAATAAGGTATTTACATCGCTCATCGGCGGGGGATATTACGGAACTATTACTCCGCCAGTTGTTAAGAGAAATGTTCTAGAGAATCCCGCCTGGTATACCGCTTACACTCCATACCAACCAGAAATTTCACAAGGTCGATTGGAAGCTCTCTTTGCATTCCAAACGGTGGTCTGCGAAATGACAGCACTCAAGGTTGCAAATGCGTCGATGCTCGATGAAGGAACAGCAGCCGCAGAAGCAATGACCCTTGCTCGTCGGAATTCTAAGAGTGAAGACTCGGCACTCTTCCTAATTGATAAGCACTTACATCCTCAAACCAAGGCAGTGGTAATTACGCGAGCTAAGCCACTTGGAATTGAAGTTGTCGAAGTAGATGCTCTAAATATCGATCCAAATCTGGATTACTTCGGGGTATTGGTTCAATATCCAGATACCACTGGAACAATTAATGATTTCACTAAAGCTGCAGAAGATGCTCGCGCGAAGAACGCTTTATTTATTGCAGCGACAGATCTCCTTGCCTTAACGCTGCTTAAAGCGCCAGGGGAGTGGGGGGCTGATATCGCCATCGGTTCTGCTCAGCGGTTTGGTGTTCCTATGGGATTCGGTGGTCCGCATGCAGGTTTCATGGCAGTTCGAGAAGGTCTTGAGAGATCTCTTCCTGGAAGACTTATCGGACAGAGCGTTGATTCCCATGGCAACCCAGCATTTCGTTTAGCACTTCAAACTCGCGAGCAACATATTCGCCGAGATAAGGCGACGAGCAATATTTGTACCGCGCAAGTGCTCCTTGCAAATATGAGTGCCTTCTATGCGATGTGGCATGGCCCTAAGGGTCTTACTGCGATTGCCTCTCGCATTCAAGATTACACATCTCAGTTAGCAACTGTCGTTGATGCGGTCAACAAGAGTTACTTCGACACACTGACTATCAAGGTCGTCGATGCCTCTGCAATCCACGCAAAGGCGCGTTCTTCAAGAATTAATTTAGGTGTTGTCGATGATCGCCACGTGAGAATCTCTTTAGACGAAACAATCACTCCTGAAATCTTCAAAGCAATCCTCGACATATTTGGAGTTGAGGGGAAGTCTGCACAGGGGAGCGGTATTGCCCCAGCGGTCAAGAGAACATCTGAATTTCTCAAACATCCAGTCTTCAATACCTATCACTCTGAAACTTCGATGATGCGCTATTTGCGTACTCTTTCAGATCGTGACCTGGCACTCGATCGGACAATGATTCCGCTTGGTTCATGCACTATGAAGCTTAATTCTGTAACCGAAATGGAGGCGGTAACGTGGCCTGAGTTTTCAACGTTGCATCCATTTGCTCCAGCTGACCAGAGCGCTGGGTCACGTAAATTGATTTCTCAACTCTCGAAGTGGCTCGTAGATATCACAGGATATGACGCCGTCTCACTTCAACCGAATGCTGGTAGCCAAGGCGAATTCGCAGGTCTACTTGCCATTAGAAATTATCACGATTCGCGTGGCGATCAATCTCGTAATATTTGTTTAATCCCATCTAGTGCGCATGGAACAAATGCTGCCAGTGCAGTTATGGCTGGCATGAAGGTCGTTGTTGTTGCCTGCGATGACCACGGGAATGTAAGTCTCGATGACATCAATGCAAAGATTGCAGAACATGCTGGTGCATTGGCAGCTTTGATGGTTACCTATCCATCGACGCACGGGGTCTTTGAATCAGCAATCTCCCAGATTTGCGAAGCTGTTCACAATGCGGGCGGCCAGGTCTATGTTGACGGTGCAAATCTCAATGCACTCGTTGGACTTGCACAGCCTGGAAAATTTGGCGCTGATGTTTCGCACCTCAATCTACATAAAACCTTCTGTATTCCGCATGGTGGCGGGGGACCGGGTGTTGGACCTGTGATTGCTCGTGCACATTTGGCGCCTTTCTTGCCAAACCACCCACTCGATCCAACAGCGGGACCTTCGACAGGACCTGGACCAATTTCAGCTGCGCCATTTGGTTCAGCAAGTATCTTGCCTATCTCATGGGCATACATACGACTTATGGGGGGAGCAGGGCTCACTCATGCGACAGAGGTAGCGATTTTAAACGCCAACTACATGGCTCATCGTCTGAAGAATTACTTCCCTGTTCTTTACACCGGGGAAAAAGGGTTAGTCGCGCATGAATGCATCCTTGATTTGCGTGAAATCACCAAAGCAAGTGGTGTTACGGTCGATGATGTTGCAAAGCGTCTGATGGATTTTGGCTTCCATGCACCGACGATGTCTTTCCCTGTTCCTGGAACTCTGATGATTGAACCGACAGAGTCGGAAGATATCCTTGAAATGAACCGATTTATCGATGCAATGATCGCTATTAAGTTCGAAATCGATGAAATTATCGAGGGTAAAATTGCGGTAGAAGATTCAGCGCTACGCCATGCACCACATACCGTTGCTGCTATTGCAGATACCAATTGGGAGCGTAGATACAGTCGAGAAAGAGGCGCATTTCCTGCAACCTTTACCGGTCTTATTCCTGGCGAATTAATCGGCCAGAAGGGCAAGTATTGGCCTACGACAGGGCGCATAGACGGGGCATACGGGGATAGGAACCTTGTCTGCTCCTGCGAACCAATCGAGAGCTTTGCCTGACCGATTCTGATTTACTTTACATAATGTAACTTATCGGCGTTAGGTCTAAAGGTACGAGCAAGGCCCCAGAGGGTTGTCTGCCAGAGCGCCTCAATGACAATCGCTCTACTCATCTTAGATACGCCGTTGATTCTCTCTACAAAGGTAATCGGAACTTCAATCTTTGTAGCTCCAGCGAGATCGCTCGCCATAGCCATCTCGATTTGAAAACAATAGCCGGTTGCAAACATCTGATCTAAATTTAAAGAGAGTAAAAGTGATCGACTGTAAACACGGAATCCTCCGGTGAGATCATTTAATGGAATTCGTAGCGCTAAACGAGCATATTTAGTACCAGATTTAGAGAGCAATTGTCGACTCCGCGGCCAATTTACGACCGAACCGCCAGCCATCCAACGTGTACCCAGAACGATAGTTCGGGATTCAGAACTTTGATTACGGGCGGCGGTCAACATCGCGGGCAAATCTTCAACTCTATGTGATCCATCTGCATCCATCGTAACGATGTATTGATATTCACTATTCTTTAAAACCTCGCCAAAACCTGCGCGATATGCAGCACCTAAACCCGCTTTGCCTGGTCGCCTGATGACCGAAACCCAAGATAATTTCATCGAGTCGACAATATCGGCAGTTTTATCTGGAGAATTATCATCGAGAACTACAACGTTGAAATTCTGATCTGATTGGATTCTTTGTAAAGAGTTGAGTAACTCAACGATAGAGGTTGCCTCGTTATAGGTAGGAATAAGGATGACTGCTTTCAAGTGAATCCCCCTTTCTGCCTACCAGTTGAGCGCTGATATTAATCTATCAACGCTTGCGCCGAGCCCATGTTCGGCTTGCATCGCATAAATTTCAGATAGATCGTCAGGTCTCTTTGGCATCGATATATCCATCTTAGGAATAGCAACATCTTTGGCGCAGTGAACCAACGTCGGAGCAATCTTTAGATAGTCAGCGCCTTCAATAATCTTCTTGGCTAGATTGGGAGTAAGAGATTGATGTCCAGCCTTAGCGCCCTTAAGAGCTTCTTCAACTGTTGCAAAATTGTTGGCAATCAGCGCAGCACCTTTCTCGCCGATACCTTTTACACCAGGTAAACCATCTGATGGATCGCCTCTAAACATTGCAAAGAGGGCATACCGCTCCCCTGGGATTCCATACTTATCGGCAACCCATTTAATGTCGACAAGGTCATGTTGAGAGATTCCTCGCGCTAGATAAACAACTTTTATATCTCTTTTGTCATCAACGAGTTGAAACAAGTCGCGATCTCCAGTGACAACACGTATTGGGCCTTTCTCCTTAACAGCAAAGGTAGCCATCACATCATCTGCCTCATAATCATCGACTCCTAGCATTGGGATGCCAAATGCATCAAGCAAGTCGAGAAGAATCGGAATTTGAGGAGTAAGCGTCTCTGGCTCCTCTTCAACATCGCTCTCATCTTCTAATCGATTGGCTTTGTAAGCTGGAAATAAATCCACTCGCCAAGATGGACGCCAATCTCCTTCGATGCAAGCAACAATTCGATCTGGTGAATACATTCCGATTAAGCGTGCAGTCATATCTAGATAACCACGAATTGCATTAACTGGAGCTCCAGAAGGTGACAATAGAGTGTCAGGCATGCCGTAGTAAGCGCGATACCAAAGTGAAGCGCTATCGAGAAGCATTAAAGTCATAGTTCACCCAACATATACGAAACAACTCCTCGGTCCAAACGCTTTACACCATCCTTGCAGATTGGTCGCAAGCGTTCGGCCGCTCCCCCTATTTGGGTGAGAAGATCAATCAGTTGCTTGATGGAGCGAACGAAATCACCAACGGTCATGTCAGTTCCTTTGAGCACATTGCTCAAAGAGTGACCGTTGGCCCATCGGTAAGCCGCATAACAGAAACCAAAGTCAGGTTCACGTTGGGTCTTTACATCAAATTCATTTTCGATATCTTCAAGTTCAACCCAAATCTTGGCGACAGTAGCTAGCGCGTTGGCAACGTTCTGATGTGGCATCTTTGGAGCATAATTTTCTGAGCTACGACTCTCAAATATCATCGCTGACGCAACTGATAAGAGTTCAGGTGCAGAAAGTTTATCGAACACCCCTCTACGAATTGATTCAGTGAGAAGGAGGTCGGACTCTGCATAGATTTTCGCAAGTATCTTGCCCTGTTCAAGAGGCTTCTCTCCCTCGATATACCCGAGGTGGTCCAGAACGTTACAGATTCGATCGAAAGTCTTCGCAATTACGTGAGTCCTGTTCTCAACACGAGCGCGAAGTCCATCGGACTCACGATTCAAACGATCTGCTCGTTCTGCAAAACGGGCGTGAGTTTCGCGATCATTGCAAGCGTGACAATCGTGTTTACGTAGCGCACGACGCATACCATCGAGTTCATTCTCCATGCGAACCCGTTGGCGCTGATCAAAGGTTCTTCGGCCATCTCGCTTGCTTAATAAACGCTCTAGCTCTTTTATATCGATTCGAAGTCGTGAGTACTCTGAGAAATCACCTAAATGGCAGACTGCAGATTCACTCTGTTCGGCCGCTGCCGAATCGTTCTTTCTAATTTGACGTACAAGCCCAACAACAGCTCGATCTGCTTGAAATTGTGCGAAGGAAGATTCGAGACTTCCACGTGCACGTTCACGACCAAACCTTGCAATGAGATTGATTGACATGTTGTAGGTGGGTGCAAATGAAGAACGAAGAGGATATGTACGAGTTGATGCAAGTCCTGCGACCATTGCGGAGTCCACCGTTGGTGACCATTGCACCACTGCATTTCCTTCAATATCGATTCCGCGACGACCGGCTCGTCCAGTTAGTTGGGTGTACTCCCCTGGCGTAATTGATACATGAGCCTCGCCGTTCCATTTCGTTAACTTCTCTAAGACAACCGTGCGCGCCGGCATATTGATTCCAAGGGCCAACGTCTCTGTCGCAAAGACTGCCTTCACCAGACCACGCTTGAAGAGATCTTCAACTGCTCCTTTAAAGCTGGGAAGCAACCCAGCATGGTGGGCTGCAATACCGCGTTCAAGCGCAGTCATCCAATCTCTATAACCCAGAATCTCGAGATCCTCCTCAGCTAGATTCTGTGTATACCGTTGCGCCGTTGCGACAATTTCAATTCGTTCCTCAGTCGTTGTTAACTTCACGCCTTCATTGAGGCATTGTTTAACGGCAGCGTCGCAACCAGCTCGAGAGAAGATAAAAGTTATTGCCGGAAGCAAATTTTCGCGCTGAAGTTTTTCAACAATATCTGCGCGGGTTAATCGACTCTCATTCTCAGAGAATCGTTCTCGTCTATGGCGCGGAACCTTACTGCGCCTCATAGCCTCGCGCTCTGCTGCGAGAATTTCTGGGTTGACTCGCGTAGGTTCACTAAAGAGATCAATCATCCTGTCGCCTATCAGTACATGCTGATAAAGCGGGATTGGCCTGATTTCACTAACAATAACCTCGGTTGCTCCGCGTACTTCACCTAACCATTCACCAAACTCCTCTGCATTTGAAACTGTCGCAGATAGTGAAATGACTTGAACGCTCTCCATGAGGTGAATGAGAACTTCTTCCCAGACAGCCCCTCGGAACTTATCTGCCAAATAGTGAACCTCATCCATAACAACCGAGCCGAGATTCTTAAGTGTTGAAGAGTTTGCATAGAGCATATTTCGCAGGACTTCTGTCGTCATGACCAGAATGTCTGCCTCGGAGTTGATATTGGTATCTCCCGTTAGGAGCCCCACTCGATCCTCACCGAATCGCTCTTGAAACTCCGCGAATTTCTGATTAGAGAGCGCCTTGATCGGGGTGGTGTAAAAACATTTCTTACCGTGTGCCAACGCGCTGAAAGCTGCAAACTCTCCAACTACAGTTTTTCCTGCACCTGTGGGTGCTGCGACAAGTACCCCTTTACCATCTTCGACCGCTTGGCATGCGGCTATCTGGAAATCATCAAATCCGAAATCAAATTGCTCGATGAATTTGATAGTAAGTGGATGGCTTGCCCTCTTCTTCGCCGCCGCATATTGCTCAGCCGGCGTGGTCATAGGGTCCATGTTAGTCCAGCAGCGGCGATACATTCTGCTGAAATAGGAGCCCGGCCTATCCTTTCACCATCGGCATAAGCCACTGCATCTGCATGAATCGAAATCTTCTTCGTTCTATAACTCTTTACCGCTGGATGTGAAATATGGGTCCCAGTAAAGACTTTCGGGAAAACTTTAAGAAACTCTACTTTTGTAACAGGTTCGAGAACCATCACATCAAATAGCCCATCATTTATTTGAGCATGAGGACAGACCAACATCCCTCCCCCATATGACCGGCCATTGCCGATTGCAATGAGCATCGCCTCTGTCGTGAATTGGGTGGAATCCATTGTGATCTCATACTGAATTGCTTTGAATTTAGGCAATTCCAAAGCAATTGCCACGTTATATCTCTGTGGACCCTTGGGCCACTTCAACGAATTTGCCCTCTCATTTACAACGGAGTCGAAACCGGTCGAGAGAATTGCAGCAAACCATTCTGAATCCACATTACCGAGATCAATTGATCTTGCTGGCTCTGAAAGAATTCGCTTCAAGAAATTCTCTAAATCCGTGAGCGACCAACCGAGAGTTCTCACGATGTCGTTCCCGGTTCCAGCAGGGATAATGGCAAAGGGAATCGAGCGCGGTACTACCAATTGCAAAATTAAGTGGGCGAGGCCATCTCCCCCTACAGCGATAACCCCGTCGATCTCGCGCTGATCAAGTGCACCCTCTAATTCAACTCTAAGTTGTTCTGCGCTATCGGCAGAAAATACTTGATACTTAACTTCTCGAGATGAGAGATATGAAAGCACTCGATGAGCGTAAGTCGCTCCTTTGCCTCCACCTGAAGAAGGGTTTATCGCAACGAACCACATCGATTAGTCCGTGAAAATATTCTTTGCACGCCTACGGTCATTGAGTAAGGCAAAGCACCCCGACAGCAGATAGAGAAGTATGAGTGGAATTGCTAGGGCTAGCATCGACAGTGGGTCAGCACTTGGGGTAAAGCCAGCTACAAAGAGAGTGATTCCAAAGACCCAAGCTCGCCAAGGTCTCAAGATTGCCTTTCCAGATAGGAACCCAATGAGATTGAAGGTGATTAGGAATACGGGAAGTTCAAATGCGATACCGAAGAGCAAGATTGCTCTCATAACAAAATCTAAATAATCATCAAATTTTACGAGGTTATTAAGGGCATCTGGAGTGAATCCAAAGAGGACATCAACAGCAATTGGAAGAATTGTGTATCCGAGATAAGCACCTGCAGCGAAGAATGGTGTTGCAGCGACAATGAAGAAGATCGAATTTCGCTTCTCTTTTCGGTGGAGAGCTGGTGCGATAAATGCCCATAATTGATAAAGCCAGATAGGGGCAGCAATGATGACACCAGATAAAATTGCGACCTTGATTTGAAGATTGAGTGGCCCAAGTACACCGTTGATATAGAGGGCGCCACAGCTATCGGCGCCAGTACTTTGAGCAGTTTTGAGATCGCAAACCGGTTCCGCCAGCTTCGTGATGATTTCATTGTAGAAAAACCAACCAATAATTGAAGCTAGAGCGATTACGGTTGCTGATTTAACCACCCGAGAACGAAATTCTCGCAGATGGTCAATCAGCGGCATACGACCGCCAGCGGAGGTCGGCATTTAAAAACCTCTACTTTTCTGAGGAGCCTGGATCTTTATCTTCAGGCTTCTTGCCCTCTTCCTTCATCTCTTTCATCTCACTCTTGAAAATTCTCATAGATTTCCCAAGTGATCGCGCTGAATCAGGTAGGCGCTTTGCACCAAAGAGGATTACCACGACGATGAGAAGGAGCAGAATGTGACTTGGTTCGCGTAAGAAAGGCATAGGAAAAGATTATCGCACCCGCGAATAATCAGCGATATTGAAGGCTTATCGCCCGACTCTGCCTCACAACCTCTTCACGAAGGCCAATTGGCTCAACTAGCTCAAAATCTCCCCGCGATGCAATGACTTCACGAATCAGCCAACTGGAGTTAAAGACCTCCACCTGGAATTTCCCATCACCCAAATCTCTCCACTTGTCGAATCTTTCTCGGAAGAGGCGGGCGCTATCGTGAACTTTCAGAAGAACCGAGATACGTGACTCTGCCTCTTCAGGTACCGAATTCGGCTGCACATCGGTCTCGAGGACTCGCGCAACCCTAATTCGGTCGAGTCTAAATGTTCTACGTGAATCGGCCGTCGTACAGAATGCTATGAGGAAGTCCTGGCCGTCGCGCCGAACCTTCTCTAGAGGGGCGACTTGTCTGGTCGAGAACTGGTCATCCCCTACCGAGTGATACTCAATCTCCAGCATAGAACGTAATGAAATAGCCTTATCAATCGCTTCGAGAAGTGAAGAAGGAATAGCTTGGTTAGCTGAAACCCTAGAAGAAAGTTCCGGGTTGATTTTAGATTTTAGGTAATCGATCTCCTGCCTAATATCCGGCCTTTCGTCACCTAACTCTTCATTTAATAGATCTAGGCCAAAGAATATCGAAATCATCTCTTGCGTAGATAAAGACCGAACGAGATTTATTGCTTCCGCATTTCGAATGTAGACGTAACCGGAATCGAACTCAAGTTCAATAAGGTCGAATCTCGTCTCACCACACATCCAAAGAGTGTTGAGATCAGAGAGAATCTCATCACGAGTCACATTGAACTCAGCGGCGAGATTCTCAATAGATATTCCTTGGTTCTTATACAGAAAAGGAACAAGATCGAGCAGCCTTGCAGCTTTCTCCATGGGTGTCGATCTCTTAACCATGAATCGCCTCGATCTGAGATAGTGAATTTCGCAATTCTTCGATCAAGCTCTCGGGTTGGAGAATCATTACATCATCACGATGCCACAAGATATCCCGAAGCAATTGCGAAGTATCGATATATGA
>JACCDM011146083.1_pt1 | contig 10423 bp, 10 predicted proteins | sample 7445851 | NCBI WGS metagenome assembly JACCDM01 (sample SAMN15323438, study PRJNA562643) | freshwater metagenome | isolation source: river surface water | place: USA:Blue River Watershed | collected 2017-08-16
CAAAACGGACATTTCGTCCTGAAAGAGGAGGGTTTGCGCTTGGATATGTCCGTGAACGGTGGTGGGATAGCCGAATGGAGAAAACCGATGTTGCGATTGTTGGTTCCGGTGCCGTCGGTATGGCCATCGCAAAAGGACTTCTTGAGTTAGATCCAACTTTGAGGATCGCGATATTCGAAAAAGAGACTGCCTTCGCCGGACATGCAAGCGCGAGGAATTCTGGAGTTTTACATGCAGGTTTTTACTATTCCCCAGAATCAATGAAAGCAAAGTTTTGTCGTGAAGGTCGTGACGAGCTTGAAGCATTTGCTATAAAACACTCTATTCCTATCAAGAAGATTGGAAAAGTTGTTGTTGCACAAAGCGAAGACGAAGAAATCCGATTGGAAACGCTACTTCAACGTGGAATAGCAAATGGCGTTCAACTCGAAAGATTACCGGCGCCTGAGCTTTCTCATTTTGAACCCCTCGCGCAAACTACTGGATCTTTTCTTTGGTCGCCAAATACGACTATTTCAGATCCGGTGCTCATCAATAACGCACTCCGCCAAGACCTTATCTCGAGAAATGTTAGATTTATTGGCGGTTCAACTATTTCCGTTAAGAATGGAGAATGGCTTAACAATGAAGAAAAAGTATCGGCAAGGTATTTCATAAATGCGGGTGGCGCTTGGGCGCTAGATATCGCTCACGAATTGAATCTGGGTTCAAAATATAGAACCATGCCATTTTTAGGATTGTACAAGCAGGTAAAAACCTCACAACTGCCAATTAGAACTTTGATTTATCCGGTTCCACATCCGATAAATCCGTTTCTAGGGGTTCACTTTACTTTAACGATAAATGGTCATGTCAAGATTGGACCTTCTGCTTTACCAATAATTGGCAAGGGCCAGTATTCAATTCTTTCTCGAGTTTCCCGAGATGAAATAACGATTTTTTCAAAGAATTTGATTAGTTTGGGAAGAGGAAGCAAGCACGATCTTTGGTCGATGATTAAATATGAAGTCCCTAAGTTATTCACATCCAACCTGGTTGCAACAGCTTCAAATCTTGTACCTAGTGCGGGTAAAGTCAAGAATTGGTCAAGAAAAAGCCCAGGGATTCGCGGTCAACTGATTAACTCTGTAAATGGTGAATTACTGCAGGATTTCTTAGTTGAACACAGTCAAAATTCCACCCATGTACTCAATGCGGTTTCGCCAGGCTGGACCGCCTCTATACCTTTTGGCCGCTACGTCGCTCAGTTGGTTTCCGAACGCCTTAACTCCTCTTTGTAATCACATGCCAGTTTCAATCCTTCAGGGATGCCTATATCAACAAACAAACCCTTAAATCGATGTACGTACAATCCGCCCATAATTTTTGGAATTAAGTTCCGGCTTAAATCATTTTCATCATGTGTTAACTGGAGGAGTGGTTTTCGCACCTCAGGCGTAAACAAATAAATAGCAGCATTCGCGAGATTAGTTGGCGGACTGGCGACTTTTTCATGAAATTCAAGAACTGTGTTATCAGGTTTTAAAACAAGTACTCCACAATTTTCTGGATTTTCAGTTTCAAAAGCACCAATCGATCCGAAATTACCAACTTTTCGTGATCTATGACCACTAACGAAACTAGATAAAGAATCCGTAAAGAAATTATCGGAATGCATAACAATAAAATCCTGATCAGATAGGTAGTCAACATGCTTTTTTAGCGTTCCTACGGTACCAAGCAGCTTATCTTCGTGGCTTAAATGAACCTTTATCTCGGTGTCATGATTTTCAATAAAATCTTGAATCTGATTTGAGAGATAATGGGTATTAATTACTACATCCGAAACTCCAGCTTTCCAGAGCTGATCTAAACAAAAGGCGAGTATTGGCTCTTCGCCAATTTTGATTAAGGGCTTGGGAATTTCTCTTGTTAAGGCCCCCAGTCTTGTACCAAATCCAGCTGATAACAGAAGTGCTTTCATAAATGCAAAAAGCTGTTCACGGATTCTTGAGTAATTGGGACATTTCCCAGTCGACCTACTTGGATTCCAGCGAGCACCGAACCCAAGAGTGCTGCTTCATAGATGGTCGCCCCAGAGGCGAGTGCCAGACTGGTGGCTGCCAGCATCGAATCACCTGCTCCGGATGTATCTATTGGATTTTTGTTAATTGCAACAATCTCGTCGGTAGCAAGCATGCGGCCATTTTGATCTTGCGCACTAATAAGAACTCCATCGCCACCCATTTTAAGTAAAAGATTCGTTGACTTGAGCTGTTTTCTGAGACTTTCTGCGACAACAACAAGTCCTGAAGTATTGTCTTTTAGCTCTAGTCTTGCTTCGCGTTCAGTTGCTGAGATTAAGTCAATGTTCTTGAATTTATCTAGATTTCCAATTTGGGACGATGATTGACTGTCCGCACTCACAAAAATTTTATGCTTGGAAGCAAGCTCCAAGATTTTTTCAACAATTTGTGGTGACAGAACTCCATAAGAGAAATCTGAAAGAATTAGTACTTCAATTTCATGTGCAATTTTTGAAAACTTTTCAATCAACTCATTTTCTTTATCGGTTCCGAGAAATTCCTGTGTTAGGTGGCTTATCTTAAGAAGCGTTTGGGTTCCACTTCTATATCTCTGCTTCAACGTTGTAGGTCGTGCCGCGTCAACAATACTCAGGCTTTCAACTTGGTATTCAGAAGCTTTTTCTAGCGCCCAACTTGAAGTTTCATCTTTACCAGTAACTGTCACTAGGGATGTATTGGCTCCAAGAGATTTGCAGTGCGCCGCCACAATTCCGGCACCTCCAAAAAATTTTTTCGAGTCTACTGGCGTTACTACAACAGTGGGTTCTTCTTGTGACATACCAAGTGGGTGACAATTGATGTACTCATCAATAATCAGATCGCCGATTACACAAACTCGTAGCTTCGAAAAGTCAGCAATTATTTTAAGTAAGCGATCAGTAGTGATTCTGTTTCGCGCCATAAAATCCTGTGGCATCAATATACGATTCTCAATAAATTCAGAATCGTTTCTCCCGATCAACTCACTCTCGGAGTAATAATTTGCACCAGATGTGAATACTAATTTGCCACCGTATTTATCCAGGTATCTGGATTCTAGATTTTCCGCTTCTCTGAATTCATGGCCCTTTATAACGATGTCAGGCTTTACGCTGCCGATTACTTTTTCGATATCCCCATCGAATTCAATTACTTTATCTACATATTCAATATTCTTTAAAATGCTTTTACGCCAATGTATTTCCTCTGCCGTGAGCCCCTCGGTATCTAACGCAACGATGAGTGTTTTTCCATAATCAGTTGCAGTACGGAAAAGGCGCATATGTCCTGCATGAATAACTCGAAATTTCCCTGAGACGAAAACAACTTCAGCCTTCTCTTTCATCTCATTCCTCACTTAATCTCATGATTGGGCGCCCTGGTTTCCCAGAATCCAAGTAAGCCAGACCTTTGCTTGTTTCGTCAATTGAGAATAACTCCCCAAGCAATAAATCGAGATTGGCTCCTGATTTTGTTAAAAGTTCTCCGATCGTTTTCATGTCTTCGTCAGGATTTATATCTCCGCCCCAAGTGCCGAAAATTCGTTTTCCTTTTATAAGTTCGTGCGGGTCCAAAGAGATCTTTGAGCCATTTTCAGGATGACTTGCAAATACTAGTGTGCCCGTAGAGCTTAAGTTCGTAAATCCTTCTTCGATTGCACTAATGGTGCCTGAAGCTTCAATAATGAGGTCGAAATCTCCGGAGCTTTTCGAGATCTCGTTATGGATTTCATTAAATCCAAGTTTACTTGCCATCTCGATTTTTTCCGAAGCGACTTCAACTACTTCTACTTGCAGATTTCCAATACCTTTTAGTGCGAGTGCTGCGGCAGATCCAATTCCACCAAATCCAATTACACATGCCTTCTTAACTTCAGGCCTATTTCCATATTTGATCGCCATTCCTCCACCAGTGAGCAATGCACAGCCGAATAACGGTAAAAACATTTCGCCGAATCCCTGCGGCGCCAGAAACAGCCTATTTTCCGAGACAACAGAATAATTTGAGAAGGTCGTTACTTTCCCCGAATTAATTTTATTTCCTAGCGCGTCGAAGTAAGTAGGATTATCGGCGTCAATTCCCTTGCCTTCAAGCCACGACAGCACGACTCGGTCGCCGGGTTTACATTTACTTACCCCTTCGCCAATTTCCTCCACCACGCCGAAGCCCTCGTGGCCTAACAAGTGCGGCAGCCACTTGTCTTCCCCGCGTTTGCCTTCTTTTTCCATAAGTTGGCTACGACAAATTCCTGAGTACTTTAATCGAACAAGTACTTGACCGAATGAAAGTGAACTACTTTCAATCTCTTCAATTGAAAGTTCTTGACCGGTCTTCCTGAGTACTGCAGCTTTGAATTTTCGCGACATAAAGGTTACAACTCTCGATATTCTGTGACAATTTCAGAAACAACTTCGATGCATCTGAGATGGGTATCTACAACCGCTGATGCAACGGTACTACCTAAATTCGCGCCAATTAATATTCGATGCGTAATTCCACCATTTTTCGCTGCAATCATGTCCGATTCACTATCTCCAATCATTATCGATCCATCAAGACTGATTCCAAACTCCTGCGCTGCCTCTAAAATCATTGCAGGTGATGGTTTACGTCTTTGAACATCCGAATCCTTAACATCTTCTGGGTTCTCAGGCGCGTAAAGCACGCTCGATATTTTTATCCCTTGTGTTTTGAATTCAGAGATCATCCAATCGGTTAGAGATTGATAATCTTCTTCAGAAAATAATCCTCTGCCAATGCCGCTTTGATTAGTAACAATAATTATCGGCATTTGATTGTGTTGAGCAATTAAGCAAATTTCAAATATTTCTGCATAGAACTTGAAATCATCTTTTCTTGAGACATAGCCATGATTTACATTTATGACGCCATCGCGATCTAAAAATAAGGCAGGCTTACCAATCATGATTTAAAAAGGTCCAGTGAAGGATGAATCAGGAACATCTTCTTTTTCAGGTGTAAGTGAATCTACTAAATCGCTAGGAATTGGAATCGATAAAGTCTCACAAACTGCTTGAGCAATTTTTTGGGCTGAAACTCGATATTGGCCAATAACGCCATGGCTTGTCGGCTCAGGTACGTCTGGAAGAGAAACTAATCGAGATTTATTGGCAATACTTATTCGGGGCGACATTGCAACGTTGGCAATTATCTCTTTGCCAAACGATGAAATTTCATGCGAAGCATCCACCACTACCAAGTTCTTGGTTTTTTCAATTGAGGAAATTATGGTTTCCATATCTAGGGGTTTAATTGTTCTTAAGTCAATAAGTTCAGAAGAAATCCCGTTCATTTCAAGATAGTTAACTGCCTTAAGTGCCTCAATTGACATATATCCGGATGAAACGATCGTAATATCTTTTCCTGGATGACATATGTTCGCCTTACCAAGTTGGATTGGTTGATCTATGCGATTATCGTCATTGTCTACTTGCTGATTATGTATCCAACGATCTTCAATAAAGATTACAGGGTTCGGATCATCAATCGACGCTTGAAGTAAAGATGCTACTTCGAAAGCAAATGAAGGCATGACGACTTTCAAACCGGGAATGTGGGCAAACCAAGAGTGGAGATTCTGCGAGTGCGTCGGTCCCTGCCCCCATCCGCGCCCAGTAATTAATCGGATAGTTAACGGAACTGAATTCTGTCCGCCGAACATAAAATGCCATTTGGCTGCCGAGTTAACCAACTGGTCCATAGCGAGAATAAAGAAGTCGAGTCGTTGGTGAACCATTAAGGGACGAAATCCTGAAATCGCTAGACCAACGCCGATTCCAGTCATAGCATTTTCTGATGTTGGAGTTTCAAGAACCCTCTTTGGACCAAACTTTTGCGATAGACCTAAAGTCGTCCCAAAGACCCCTTTGGGATCGGCAACCCCTAAACCAGCGATTAGAAATTTAGGGTTCTTTTCAAGATTTCGTTTAAGTACTCGAAGGATTTCTGATGCCGAATTAGCTTGCATATACATCACCAAGAATTTCTACGTAATCCGGAAATGGTGACGAAACGGCGAATTCAAATGCTTCATCTATCTCAGAGTCAATACTTAAAGTAATTTCTTCAATTTCTTGTTTGGTTAAACCCAAAGATTTTTCAATATCTTTAATTAAGTCAACGTTTTTCAATTTAGATAACTCATTGCTTGGGCGGTAACCTAAATTATCATCATCATTCGGGCCACAATGCTCGAGCTTTCGATACGTTTGAATTTCAATTAGAGATGGGCCATTTCCTTCGCGAGAATAATGCGTAAGTGAAGACATCTTCGAAAAGAGTTCATAAACCTCCGAGTCCTTAACCGATTCACATTTCAATCCAATTGCAGCAGCTAGGTCTGATATCGATCTATTCAGAGGCTGACGTGGGGCTAGCCCCGTGTAAACAGAGTACAAATTGTTTTCCAATATAAACACGACCGGTAACTTATGAACTGAAGCAAAATTCGCGGACTCAAAAAAAGCACCTTCCTCAGTGGCGCCATCTCCAAGAAAAATGAAACTCACACCGCGATCTTTATTGATCTGTTTCGCGTATCCAACTCCAACGCCAATTGGAATGCTATTTCCAACGATTGCCGATGATCCAAGGAAACCTTTTTCAAGATCGATCAAGTGCATTGATCCGCCCCTGCCTTTGGAGCAGCCAGTAACCTTTCCAAAAATTTCAGCAATCATTCTTGGTAGGCTCCCTCCCATGGCCAAATAGTGTGCGTGGGCCCGATGGGTGCTTATAGCTGTATCGCCAGACCTAGTTACCTGATGGAATACAGCACTTGGTATTTCCTGTCCAATTGAAAGGTGAACAGGGCATCGCATTTTTCCTTCAGAATACATCGCTGCGATTTTAGATTCCACAAGTCTTATTCGTAACGCCGTCTTATATAAAAGCTCTAAATCTAAAGTTGGATTCATGGGATAAACCAATAATAATCGCCGTCGTAACCCACTTCGGCAAAGAAAACTTTCCATTCATCGACCGACATCATCGTGAGAGCGGTTAAATTCCATGCTTCCATTCGTTCTTTTTCAAGTTCATTTCGATACGCATCAACAGTGATGAAGGCTTTTCCTCCGCTAACTCTCTGAATCTCCTTGAGCGCTTCGGCGCAGTCTTCTCGATTTAAATTATGAATTGTATTAATCGACATCACAAAATCAAATGAATTGTCGCTAAATTCTAGTTTTTTTGCATTTCCGACCTTTAGTCTGTCGCGAACGGTTTCTATAGCGCTTTCAATTGCGTATGAAGAGATATCCACACCATAAATTCCAATTCCCGGTAAAGCCTGTTCAAGGTCATGCAAGAAAAAACCCTTTGCACAGCCAACATCTAGAACTTTTGATTTTTCAGTTAGATTGTAATGTGCAATCAAATCAGGAATTACAGGCTTCCAAAATCGTTCTTGGTAGCTAAAACCACCGTAGCCATGATTTCTATCTCCATCAAAATAATCAAAATCAAATCGCCGTCCGATTGCACGAGCTTCTTCGCTCTTTGATTCCAACCTGGCAGCCAAATCTCTTTTTACTTTTGGATACTTGGCTAGCAAATCTATCTCTACGCCCATTACTTTGCGTCTCCAATATTATTCGCCGTCATCCACTTCACTGTATACCAACGGTCATCGTCCTTTACCGAACCCGATTCGAGAGCATCCGCAATTTCATCTATAGCGTATGCGACAGTCTTAGTCTGCTTGTAACCAGTTGCGATTAATTTGCTCGAATCTTGACGGTACGACCGGGGATCATTTGAAGGTTCCAATTCAATTTTAACGCCAAATTTCGCAGCCACCATTTCGGCAATACTCATGACACTTATGTTCTCAAACCCAGCGTTGTAGCAGCCTGAAGGGAGGCCGGGGTTATTCAGAAAATGTTCATAAACGCGCGACATATCTTGAATGTGAATGTTTGGTCGAACTTGATCTCCACCTAAAACCGTAATTTTGTTGTCTCTGAAGGCGTGCATTACGAACATATTGACGACAACATCGAAGCGCATCCGTGGAGAAACTCCACAAACAGTGGCTGGCCGTATGCAATAAACATTGAAGTTTTCTGAATAGCTTAGACATACGCGTTCAGCAGACATCTTGGTTTTGTTGTAAGCAGAGATCGGAACTAGATCCAATTCTTCGGTGACTTTCTCTTCTTCCTTTACACCATAAACGCTTCCAGAGCTTGCATACATAAAACTCTTAATGCTGTGAGACTTCTTGCAAAGGTTAAGAAGCTGTGTTGTGTGTAACACATTTACCTCCCAGGAGAGGACAGGATTAAGCTCAACACTTGGATCATTTGCAACATTAGCTAAGTGAATAACTGATTCAATTCCAACTAAATCTTCTTGGGTAATCTCAGAAAAATACTTCTTTATAACTTTGACGTTCTTCATCTCCGGCAAGAAATTTCCGAACCATTGGGAGTCTACAACGCTAATCTCATGACCTTGCCGTGACAAATTTGGGACAAGCACAGATCCAACATAGCCACATCCGCCTGTAATGAGAATTTTCATATTGTTTACCTTTTGTGTTCGTAATCTATGGGCAAGCTTTTGAGTTCATCTAAATTATCCTGAACCCACTTAATTGTTCGGTCAATCCCAAATTCTAAGGTAATTTTATCCGACCACCCAAGTTCATTTCGTATTTTTTGGGAATCCAGTTGGTAAGCATAATCTTTACCGGACCTGTCTGGTGCCATTTCAACTAAATCGTGCATCTTGATATCTAATTTACTTGATATGAGTTGGACGAGGTCAAAGATAGTAACTAATTCATTAGTTGAAATATGGTAAGTCTCTCCAGATTGCCCCGATTCAATGAGTTTAATTAATGCATCACTGACGTCATCTATGTGTATAAATGATCTTATAGATTTTCCTCCACCCTGCAATGGCACCTTTTGTCCTGTGAGAGCAGACAAAATTACCCTAGGGATAATTCTGTATAACTTTTGATGTTCGCCGTAGACATTTGCCGCCCGAGTGAAAATGACTGGAAAGCCGAAGGTTTCATTTAGGGCCTTTAGGTGCCAATCTGAAGCGGCACGAGAAATTGCATAAGGGGTTGTTGGGGCAAAATTGAAATTTTCTTTCACCCAACCATTCGTTGAACCATAAACTTCTGGAGTTGTAAATTGAATAAATTTAGATACTGATTCTTCCTTAGATACTAGCTTCAGAAGTCTGGAAAAAGATACGTTGTTGGCTTCATACCAATCTTCAGGATGTTCCCAGCTCTGGCCGACCATACTTTGAGCTGCGAAGTTAATGATTATTTCTACCTTATTTGCGCGGATTAGATCACAAATTATTCCTGGATGGTCATTGAGATTCCACTGAGTGTAGGTTTCACCTGGCCTGGATTGACCTGGTTGTTTAAAAGCAAAACTTGAAACAGGTGTTCTATATACGTGATGTCTAGTGTAATTCTCGGGTAGCCTAGAACTGAATGAAGCTCCAGAAAATGAGTTCGCCCCAAGAATTAAAATGTTTTCGTTGATCAAGTCAATTGTCTCAATGCTTCAGTTAAATTATGGCAAATTGAGAGGTGCACGTCTTCAACAATTCCATACTCGCCCATATTCGTGCGCACAAGAATTGAATGATCGCAAATTTGCCGCAATTTACCTCCGTCAAAGCCAAGAAGGCCGAGGGTTTGCATCCCCAAACTCTTGGCCGCTTGCACGGCATTAACTAAGTTTTCGCTGTTTCCAGAAGCGGATATAACCAACAATGAGTCGTCAGGCCGACCAAGAATTGAGAGTTGCGAACTGTAAACACTTTCATAATTCTTATCGTTTGCCAATGCCGTCATGACGCTTTGATTATCAGACAAGTTAAATGATTTGATCACCGAATTCCTGTTAATACCACCTACACCTATGTCGACGGAGAAGTGTTGGCCGGTGGATGCACTACCACCATTTCCTGCTATGAAAAGATTGGCACCGTTTCGACGAATCTCGAGCAGCGACATGAGTATTGTTAAGGTTTCATCTTGAGAAACGTTATCGAATGCTTCTAATAATTTAGCATTGTATGAATCTAATTTGATTCGGGCGCTATCTCCATCGTCGACCATATTCACATTCTAAGGCGTTTTTTGAATAATGTCGTCAATCTAAGTTGAAATTTGGGATTTTTAGCTCTGGGTGCATTTGACTTAAGGGAAGGGGGTTAAATTTTCCATGTAAATCCTTTGCGAAACCAGTTCTTGGGTAGATTTCCTGATTCTCTTTTATAAATATCTCGAGTACTGTCGGAGCTTAAGATTACCATAGCCTGGATATATTTTTCTTGAGTTCTGACTTTTTTCTAACTTCAGCGTATTCAATTTCGAAGCC
>JACCDM010390654.1_pt1 | contig 10420 bp, 4 predicted proteins | sample 7445851 | NCBI WGS metagenome assembly JACCDM01 (sample SAMN15323438, study PRJNA562643) | freshwater metagenome | isolation source: river surface water | place: USA:Blue River Watershed | collected 2017-08-16
AAAGTTGGAAAGATTTTAAAAAGTTTTAAAATTCACAAGATTTTTTCCATCATTGTATGTTTCCAAGTTTTCAATGTTAATGTCTCTATATTTTTTTCTCATTGAAAGACCTATTGATGGTCATTTATATTTTGTATTTTTAAAGTTTCTAAAAGTACACCTTTTTCTCTAAAAGATCTCTAAAAAGTAGACTCCATTATGTTTTAGAAATCATTTTTACCACTGTTTTCAGTAATAAAAATTTAAGAACAAAAATATACAGTGTATTCATAGGTACTTTTAGAGATGAGGGGGGTAAAATATTTTTTATAGTTTGTAAAAAGTTGGAAAGATTTTAAAAAGTTTTAAAATTTACAAGAAACTTGTGAAAACGTATTGACAAGAAAAAATTGATGAAGCAAATATAATAAATATATTAAACAAAATGACCGATTACCTTGATAAGTTGGTGTCAAAGCTTGTAAATAAGGAGACGAATGTATCATATCAACAAGAGATTATTGATTTCTACAAGATATTTGGGAAAAAAACCTCAAAAATATTAATAAATAAATTCGTGAGACCTATTCCAATGTCTCATGCTTATTATCACAGACTAGGTAAGGAGTTTAAGCTTATAATTTCAAAGAAATTTGCCAAAGTGTTTTTACAAGTACGTGATATTCTAGAAATATCGGATGGTATACCACATATTATCAGAGGATCAGCAGGTTGTTCACTGGTATGCTATTTACTAGGTATTACCGATATAGATCCTATTAAATATAATATAAGTCTAGCACGGTTTATGCATGAAGGACGAGAAGATCTTCCAGATGTTGATATAGATTTTCCGCATAATCAACGTGATGATATATATAATAAAATATTTGAGCAATGGAAAGGTAGAGTGGCTCGTATATCAAACCATATATATTATAAAAACAAGTCTGCATTGAAGGAAGCAATAAGACAGAAAGGATATAATAAATTTTTACCTAGAGATGTAAATATAGATAAGATATTTCCTGATAAAGAAGATCAAAATGATGTGTTACAAAAGGCTGAAGAATTAGAAGGTACATTTAGGTGTCATAGTCTTCATTGTGGAGGTATTATTATATTTGATAAGGAGGTTCCTAAAGAATATTATTTGAAAGATTTTATAATAAAAGAGGTAAGTGATAAAAAGATAATGGGTTCTCAAATTAAACTGAATAAAGATGAAGTAGAAGATATGAATTTGATCAAGATAGATATATTATCAAACCGTGGATTATCACAATTATGGGATATTGAAAAAAAAGAAATAATAAAGTATGAATATGACAGTAAAGTATATGAATATTTACATGAAGGAAACAATTTAGGGATAACATATTCTGAGAGTAGAGGATTACGTAAATTATTTATGGAAATTAAGCCTAAAACAATAGATGATATAGCATGTATACTTGCTTTAATACGTCCTGCAGCCTCAGGTGGAGGTCAAAAAAAGGAGTTTATAAAACAATGTGAGTTTTTCATACCCCAAGATCAATATGATTACGTAATATATGACGATGATGCTATTCGTATTATATCGAAATTATTGAATGTAGATGAGGGCGATGCAGATATTTATCGTAAAGGGTTTTCTAAGAGAAATTTTAAAATCAAAGCAGATTTTGAAAGAAAACTACGCGAGAGAAATAAAGATATGTCAAATGAAGAAGTTGAAAAAATAATGTATAAGTTGAGTCAATTAGAAGACTATTCTTTTTGTAAAAGTCATGCAATATCGTATGCTTTATTAGTATATGCACTAGCTTATCAAAAGTATTATAATCCTAAGAGATTTTGGCTTGCAACCTTAAATAATTGTAATAGTAGTTACAGAAAATGGGTTCATTATAGAGAGGCCAAAGCAGCTGGTATAAGGCTTTCTTTGGGTTCACCACCATGGAAGTTGAAGGATGATAAATTATACAGTAAAACAATGGAGAATAAGTTAAAATACGATGCTATCTCTAATTATTTTCAATATGGATATTGGATAAATGATGATTTTTTACCAGGGATGTACCTGAGAGTAGAGTCTTGTATCAGAACAAAATCTAAGAAGAAGGAGAATTATAATTATGCTTATTTCAGAGGCATAATAGGTACATATCGTACTTATATACCGCAAAAGGGAATGAAAGGTAAAACATTAGTAGAGGGAGAAGATATATCAAAGACGAAAAAACGAATGATAACCTTTGTGACACTAGGCTATGAAGATGGAAAGTATGTGGATATTGTACTATGGGGAAATCATAACCTTCATAAAATACATTGTATAGAAGGAGAGGGGGAGTATATTGATGAGAAGAACCAGAAGAATCAATGGATAAGTGCAAGTAAATTCAAGTATTCATATATTAGCTAGCATCATGCCCTCAGAGTATAGTTGTATAATAGAGGTAAAACATTTAAAATTTACATCATTGTATGTTTACAAGTTTCAAGTGTTAATGTCAATATTTTTTTTTTTTTTTCATTGAAAGACCTATTGATGGTCATTTATATTTTGTATTTTTAAAGTTTCTAAAAGTACACCTTTTTCTCTAAAAGATCTCTAAAAAGTAGACTCCATTATGTTTCAGAAATCATTTTTACCACTGTTTTCAGTAATAAAGATCTAAGAATAAAAAACTACAGTGTATCCATAGGTACTTTTAGAGATTAAGGGGGGTAAAATGTTTTTTATAGTTTGTAAAAAGTTGGAAAGATTTTAAAAAGTTTTAAAATTCACAAGATTTTTTCCATCATTGTATGTTTCCAAGTTTTCAATGTTAATGTCTCTATATTTTTTTCTCATTGAAAAACCTATTGATGGTAATAACAATACACCTAATGCTCTGTTTTCTTATTGTAATGTCCCAAAGTATTTAGAGATATATTTTTGTATTCAAATACTTTTTTTATCACTAAATACTTTTTTCATTTTATTACTGTAAACAGTCTCTAAATTTTTTAAAATGATAAATTATGGTCTTAAAACAAAAGTATTTAGTGATAAAAGTTGTTGAGGGGGGGGGGTAAAATGTTTTTTATAGTTTGTAAAAAGTTGAAAAGTTTAAAAAAAGTTTTGAAATTCACAAGATTTTTTCCATCATTGTATGTTTCCAAGTTTCCAGTGTTAATGTCTCTATATTTTTTATCATTGAAAGACCTCTTGATAGTAATCAATGTATTTAAAAATTGAATATTGTAACATATATATCTAAACTATTTAATTAGTAACCATGGTTTTAGATATTGAAGACTTGAATGCCAAGTATGATGGTATAATTAATACAACATTTAAATCACCCACTAAAGAAGACTGCCAGAAGTACAAGTTTTTCATAGATGAGTTATGTCGTAATCCAGTTTGTAAATTGAAAGAGTTGAAACGTAAATACAATTTCAATGGAAAGAATTCGTTTATCTATCAAATGTTTGATATGATGAGAGAAGATTATACTAATGATGATGAAGAAAATCTAAGAAGCCTATTAAAAATAAAAAAAGGAAAGAGTCATTCAGGTGTTCTAGTAATCACTATATTTACAAGTCCTCATCCTGAATATTATGATGAAGAAAGACAAGAAACCATAAAACAAAGCTTTACATGTCATTGGAACTGTGCATATTGTCCTAATGAGCCTGGACAACCACGTAGTTATCTCAAGGGCGAACCAGGTGTTTTGAGAGCAAATAAAAATGAATTTGATTGTATTCGTCAAATGCATGATCGTATGAAGATTCTTTATCTTATAGGCCATCCTGTTGATAAGTTGGAAGTAATAGTTCTTGGTGGAACATGGACATCATATCCTTTAAAATATAGAGAGCAATTTTGTCGTGATATATATTATGCAGCAAATATTTTTGGAAAAGATCAAATAAGACCAAAATCTACATTACAAGATGAAAAAAACATTAATAAAACAGCCAGTTGTAAAGTTATAGGCCTCACACTTGAAACACGTCCAGATACAATAAATAATGAAGAAATTCATAGACTCAGATCATATGGTTGTACACGTGTACAGTTAGGAATACAACATATTGATGAAGATGTATTAGAAAAAATCAAGAGAAGATGTACAACGAAAAAAACGATGGAAGCGATCAAACTCCTTAAGGATACAGGCTTCAAAGTAGATGCTCATTGGATGCCAAATCTACCAGGAACAACGATTGAAAAGGATCGTAATATGTTCATGGATCAATTATTAGGTCTGAAAAAGTTGGTAAAAAGAGACTACAAGAATAATATAAAATATGAAACATATGATATGACCAATCCGCATTTACAAGTAGATCAATGGAAGGTTTATCCTTGTTCCATAGTACCTTGGACAGAGATTGAGCAATGGTATAAGGAAGGTGCATATGTTCCCTACAACGAACATGATTTATTTGATCTCATTATAAACATAAAAACATTTGTATTTCCATGGATTCGCTTGAATCGTATTATTCGAGATATCCCAACAGATTATATAATTACAGATAATGAGAAACCTAATATGCGACAAGATGCGAAAACAGTATTAGAAAAAGAAGGGAAATGTTGTATGTGTATTAGATGCAGAGAAGTAAAAGGTGAAAATATGATAGATAAACCAATATTTGTGGTAAGAAAGTATGATTCATCTGATGGTATTGAGTACTTTATTAGTAGTGAAACCCCTGATACCAAGACATTGTATGGTTTTGTACGTCTAAGGATTCCAAGTAAACCAGTCAATGATACATTTACATATCTAAATGGACATGCTTTTATAAGAGAACTTCATGTATATGGACAATTACAGGAAGTGGGAAAAAAATCAGATGCTATTCAACACAAGGGAATTGGTAGAAAACTAGTGGACATGGCAGAGAATTTAGCGAAGCAACATGAGTATTATCACATGGCTATAATAGCGGGCGAAGGAACAAAGGGATATTATGAAAAGCTTGGTTACTTGGAAGATAATCGCGAGGGAGGTTTTATGATCAAATCTTTAATCATCTAAATACATACTTTTATTACTACGAGCCAGAAATCCCTACTTTATCAATGATACCACTTGGTAATATAGAAGTGTATAGGAGTGTATAGGAGTGTATAGGAGTGTATATACTTGTACCATGTGTAAAAGTTTCATAAGTTACTTATTTTTTTTGCTAACAGGTTTATTGTTCTTTGCCTTTGGTTTTGAATCAGAGACTTGTTTAGCTTTAGCAACTATTTTAACAATAAGAGCTTCTTTTTTCTTATTTGTAGCTAAAACAGCGAGGGGTACATTATCATGAACTCTGCATCCTTTATTGATAATCCAAACGCATCCATCAGACGTTTTACATACATCTTTATTTTGATGAGAGCATCTTTTTATTGAAGACATATTTATACTTAATAAATATATATTTGTTAAAGAGAATATTTGTTTAAACAGGAGGGAATACAGGTAATATAGATCCAACTTGTGTTTCTTGAGCTGCAGGAAGCAATGTACCAATGAGGGCAGTTTGATCTATAACAGGACTTACATTATTATTTCCACCTAAACAAACAGGAGGATATTTTTGCGGAACAGACCATTTAAATTCAGGATATAAAACCATATTTTCATCAGCATTAATATATTTTTTATTACGTGAGCATACATTTTTCAAATGACTCATATTTCTATCATTAATATAATCGGATAGTTCTTGTTTATGTTGTGATAACATATCAATTTCAGACTGATTTTTGCTGTATGCACATGTAGAATTATCTTTAATATTATTAATAAGTTTAGTAGTATCAATAGATCCATCTTTATTAACACCTCCATTAGCGACGATAGAGGATAAAACATCATCATTTACACCTTCACCATTGAAGAAGTATAGTTTAGCATCATTGAATATATTTTTACCATCTTGAAATTTTTCTTTAGACATGTTTTTATACATGGCATCACTTGTTGCTTTAGCTTCTTTATCAGCTTTTTCTTTAGCTTTCTTTGCAGCTTCTAGTTCATCTTGAAGGTTTTTTTTAATTTCATCAAGTTGATCTTTATATTTTTTATCATCATCATTATTAGATTTATCATTAGACTTATCTTTTTTGTTTATATCTTCGGGCATAACAAATGGATCTCCAGACATATAATTATATATGAATTGTATCATAACTTTTTCATTGAGTTCAAATTCAACAAACTTGCGCTTGAGGAACTTTAGAGTATCTTCATCAAGATAATCTTTACCAGTTACTTGAGAGTATAGTTTAGTAACTTGAATAGTGAGTTGTCTGTCGGTAATATTGCTTTGTAGATTTACATATACTCTATTATTCTGTGTTTTTTCCATACGTTTGAATTCTTCAGAAGCTATAAGAATTTGCCTTAATTTATCTAGTGTTAAAGTATCATCTTGGCTCATCATTTTAGCAAAGCTATATAATTCTTGACGGTCAGGATTTCTCATAAGGAGTTCATTATAAACTTCAATAATTTCATTCTCCATTCCAAATATTTCGTCGGGTGTATCAGCATTACGTTTGGAATAGAATGTTTTTTGTAAAGTTGGAGCACTTGTTTCTATAATTTCTCTAAGTTTTGCTTTAGTAATATTTCTGGATTGTGCATATTCAGTAAAAAAAGCCAATTCTTCAGATGTAGGTTGTGTTTTGTATAAGTCTTCATATATATCAACGACAACTTTTTGTATTTCTTTTTCATCTTTACTAATATATTCATCTTTGTTTTCAGGGAGGGGGTTTTTAGGGTCAGAAGCTTGTTTATTTTTTTTATCAAGTGCTTCAGTAGATCCTCCAACAGGTGTATTTTGTAGTTCTCTAGAAGCCTTTGCATTATCAACGACTTTTTCATCTGCGAATTTTTCAATTCTTATAGGTTTTACTTTTTTATTTTCAATAATGAAATAAACAGAAATAAAAATAATAAAACCAAGAAATATGTACCTTGATAAAGTAAAACTATCGATATTCATTTTTATTATGTAAGAGAAATTAAATAGTTATGTAATGAACTTTGTTCCAATGCCCATAGTTTGAATCTCTTGAAAAAGGAGTTTGCATGCATAAGGAATTCTAACTTCACCAAACTTGTTGATATTCTTGCAGTTTTTGCATGTATATATGTTTTTTTCTGGGTTAACTGTAGCAATATTGCAACAATTTTTACAGATGAAGACACGATAATTATCTGAACATTCCATGAGTCTTTCTTTGAGGAATTGGAAGATACCATGAGCCCAGTTGCATTCAAGTTCCATTTCTCCAATACGTAAACCACCATCTCTAGCTCTACCTTCAGCAGGTTGTCTTGTAAGTAGAACAACAGGACCAGATGATGATCTACTATGTATTTTATCAGCAGTCATATGTTTCAATCTTTGATAGAAGGTAGGTCCAATAAATATGTTAGTCATTATTTGTTCACCTGTTCTACTATTATAAAGAATTTCGTTACCATATCTTTCCATACCGAAGCTTTCAAGAATATCTGCAATATCTTCAACATTATGATCATTAAAAGCAGTAGCATCACCAAAAGATCCTATATTGACACATGCTTTTCCCATAATACATTCCATAAGTTGTCCAATGGTCATACGACTAGGAATAGCATGAGGGTTCATAATAAGATCTGGGACAATACCATCTTTAGTGAAGGGCATATCTTCCTGACGATACATCATACCGACAGTGCCTTTTTGTGCGCTCCTTGCACTGAATTTATCACCAATAGTGGGAATACGTTCACTACGTAATCTGACTTTACAGAATGAATATCCATCTCCATTAATGTTTGTAAAGTGGTTATCATTATAACAGTTTCTATCAATAAATCCGGATTCATTATTTTTGATAGGAACACTATTATCTTTATAGTTGATAACACTACCAACTTTATTTGGCATACACTTTCCAATGATAACATCTCCTGTTGTTACAAATGAATTTTCCGGAACAAATCCATCTTTGTTGAGTTTTTCGTAATTATATGGTTTTGATATTTTTGAAGTATCAATATCTGGTTTAGTGAAGAATTCTTCTTCACCATTGGAATGATTTTTATTATTTTGTTCTTTATATGTCCTGAAATATGTTGAAGTGAAGAGTCCTCTATCTACAGCTGATTTATTCATGATAATAGAATCTTCTTGATTGAATCCTGTATATGTAGCAATAGCTACAATAGTATTGATACCGCATGGTAGAGTATCGTTATTTAAAATCTTGGACATTTTGGTACGAACAAGAGGTTTTTGTGGATAATTCATAACATGAGCTAGTGTATCGTATCTATTTCTAAAGTTAGATGAGTATATACCGAGTGCTTGTTTCCCTTGACTAGCTTGATAGCAGTTTCTGGGGGCTTGATTATGATCTGAGAATGGAATACAACTGGCCAATGCACCTAGGATAAGGGATGGGTGTAATTCAAGATGAGTATATTTTAATGCATAAGAATTACCTTTTGGAGGTTTTGATAAATCGGAGTATTTCATAGCAACGAGAGAAGTATTAGCTTCTTCAACATCTAAGAATTCAACAAGTCCATCATAGGAAGCTAGAATATCCTGCCATGAAGTAGATGTTTTCATACAATTTTTAATAATAGTACTATCCTGAGAGGTATTAATTTTTTTATCTTTCAATGTAAATAGTGGTCTTACGCACCTACCTCCTTCTGTATTGATGGATATTTCATCTTCAATAATATTCCATACTATACCGGTCATAATATTAATACAACCTGATAATTTGATTTTTTTAAGTTCTGCGAAGAGAATATGTGGTTCTTTATGAATACCAATGATATCACCATTAACACAGACACGAGTATATGTCTTCAAGTCACTAATGATTTCTTTTCTGAAAGGGATGGTACCCAATTCAAGAATAAGTTCTCTTACGTTTGTTGAGTTGGAAGAGATGGTAATATTAGCAGTCATAGCCAGATTTTTCACTAAACCAACAGATGCACCTTCAGGAGTATTATGACTGACAGTCATATCTCCTAATAGGAATCTCCCATTACCTTCAAGTTGCCATCCAACAAATGGTTGAACAGGTTTTTTAACAAGACTGAAAGAGCTTTGAAGACAATTAACGTAGTGTTTAATTAAATAAGGATTAGTAAGTTTATTGAATTGTTTGCTTGGTAGAATAGTGGGTATTTCATAAAAATTTGTTCCTTTAACAGATAGTTCTATAAAAGAGTTATCATGAGAATATATTAATTCGCATGAGAATCCCAAGCTTCTTACTAGAAATTCAATATCTTGCAATAGTTTCATATTTTTTTGATTAACATTTTGGATAAATTTAATTTCATGTACAGAAATTTCTACATTATGATTTGCATCAATCAATCCAGCTAGTAACATAAGACGAATCCTATGATCATTTACTAAATAATCTCGTGGAATATGTTTATTATCAATTAAGTTATATTGATTAATAATTTTTAATATTTCTGTATTATCTGATAGATTTGGTAGACTATCATCACTAGCTAACCACTTTCCTAATATGTAGGGATCTAGTACAAGATTATTATATGTCCAATTGATACAATCTGATTTGAAAAGATACATTTCCTTTTTGATATAATCAGGCAGCTTCATATAATCTTCAATTGTAATATCAATAATATTATAACTATCAATAGTTTTCATGTAGTCATTTAAATCACTATCGTTATTAAATATCTTATATTTATAATTTAATTCTTTTTTATCAAACCATCTTAATTCTTTTGTTCCTTTCTGAGTAGTTCTGATTCTTTTATTATTTCTTATCTTCAATGTCAAAATATGGTTATCGGTGACAGTATGATTCATAAAGCTTTTCTTATCAGGAATAACTTCATACATACTTTTAAATCCTGAACATGTGCTTTTCACTCTTGTAGGATTTCCTTTATCATCAATTAGATAATCACCAACTACAATGTCTTGAGCTTTTTTAATATCACCATTCCATAATAGAATAGGAGTATCAGGATCAAAACATTCAGAAGGACAAATGATACCCCATTGAGTAGGATGAAGCTTACGAGGTTGTACAAGCTTTCCGGATTTTTCAATGGGTGTATTAATACGTCTGAGATGTGATATTGTAGAGTTATAAGTCATACGATTTAATACTTGAGCCACACCTTGTTTATTTTTATTATTTTTGATGCCCCAATTACCAGTAGCTAATGCATATCTCAGACCACTATCAATAATAGATGGTTTAATAATTTTATTATTTACATTGACTTTATTGATTACATTGATAAATTTATTTGTAGCTTTCCATCCACCATTATTAATTTCTTTTTGTATCATATTTTTCATATCTTTGATAACTTTACCATAGTATTGTCTAAATAAATTAGCCATAAGAATTCCAGGTGTATCAATGCGTTTATTA
>JACCDM011850353.1_pt1 | contig 10419 bp, 10 predicted proteins | sample 7445851 | NCBI WGS metagenome assembly JACCDM01 (sample SAMN15323438, study PRJNA562643) | freshwater metagenome | isolation source: river surface water | place: USA:Blue River Watershed | collected 2017-08-16
AACAATACAGAAAATACAGTAGCGATAAGAGCTACAATAAGTGCTGCACGAACACGCTTCTCAGCAGATAATTTCTTAAGCGAAATACCTACTAATAAAGCGTTATTACCAATCAGCAAGGAATCGATTGCAATGATAGTTGCTAGCGTTGCTAGCCATAATGTCAATGTCATAATAATTTCCTTTTAATCTAAGACCATCGAGTTCTACACCATTTAAGGTGCTCCTCTAGGTTTCGTCGTTACCGACTCATCAGTTAGATATACTTAAGCTGCTTGGAGCTTAGCTAGACGTGCTTGAAGTTTGGCAATTTGCTCAGCTTTCTTAGCTGCACGTTTTGCTGCACGTTCTTGACGTTTTACATCATTAGCCTTTTTGGCTTCTTGACGAATAGCTTTAATCAATGCTCGTGCTTCAGCAGTTGCAGATACTGACTTAAAGCCAGCACTTTCAATTACTGGGCCTAGTTCATCATAGTTAGCAGTAGCTGTTAGTTCAACTTCTTGAACAACTTGCTTTTGCTCTACTAATGCAAATAGACCATCTTCACGTACTTTAATAAAAAGTTTTGATTTCATAATTTCTTTCATAATGTTAAAAGTTAGAAGTGGAAGCATTTTACATCCGCTTCCAAGATGAATAGGTTCGATCAGTTTAATGTCATGATCTGCCTATCACTGGCATGGACATTTTTTGGTAGGATTGCTCCAGTAAGCTAAACTTTTCATACATTTCCAGTAAGCCATAAAGGCAATTCAGTCATTTTTCATGCTAAATGTAAGTTCGTTTCGCTATTCAGTTAAGTCTAGCAATCCATAGGTGTTCTTTATTCCTATTCTATTAGTGTTCCCTGCGAGGGAAAAAAGCCAATAGAATCAATACGTTACCGCATCCAATAGAATCAATAGCTTAGGCACACATCCAGGTCAATCCCGGGTGTCCTACTACCTATTCTATTAGTGTTCCCTGCGAGGGAAAAAAGCCTTTAGAATCAATAGCTTAGCACATCCTAATAGAATCAATAACTTAGGGCTCATACTTAATCTATTAGATTAACTGTCCCGCCGGCCGCCTAATAGAATCAATAGCTTAGGACACATACTTAACCTAATAGATTAACTATCGATCCCAAGCCCTTGGCCGGCCTAAGAAATCAGCCCAGCCTACAGGGCCATCAGTCCAACCAATCCCATTCTTGGAAACTCCCAACAGTAGTCAGGGGCTAAAACCTTGAAAACTCCCAACAGACACCAGGGGCTAAACCCTAATATAACGACTTAGTGGAACATCTACGGATGGCCACGGAGAGGTCATAGAATTGCTCCATAGCAAATGTACTAACGCCATGGATAAGGACTCAGCGAAGAACATAGTAGCCAAGTTAGTTCAGCAAAACACTACATCTCTCCACCTATCTCTGGTGAGATACTACAAGATCTTAGTGAGATACTACAAGATATGCTAAAGTCTTAGTGAGATACAGCCTAAGATATGCTTAAGATAGCTAAACATCGTCCAACAGGGACGTAGGGTTATTTCTTTGGTTGTTATATTAAAAACTACCTTAGACCTACTACGATGTATTAGATCTATAGAGACTAATAGAGTAGAGTGACATAAATGTAGCATAAACGGAAGTCTAAACTAAGAATCGCTAGACTAACGATAAACTAATCATAAACATCCCTAAAGAGTGAGCCTAATGAATAACCTAGAATCAAAGATAAATGAAGCATATACCAAGTATGGCCTAGCCTACGAAGGTCCGCCTAGACACTTATCTCCGGAAGAGAAGCAATATCGTATTGCCTGTTGCAGAGAAGAGATAGAGGAGTATAACGAAGCAGAGACCCTTACAGATCAGTATGACGCTCTAATCGACTTATTGGTGTTTACTGTAGGAACTATGTATCGGCATGGCTTCCCTGTGCAGGAAGGCTTTGATGCTGTAATGGCATGTAACCTTCAGAAACAGCCTGGTAATAATCCGCACAAAACAGATAAAGCACGAGCAGAGTATAAAGGTGTAGACTTAGTCAAGCCTGCCGGTTGGGTAGGACCAGAGGATAAACTCATCCAAATACTTGTAGAAAGATCCGCTTGGAAGAAAAGCCAAGAGTTTCAAAAGTCAATCGCCAATCCAGTAGCAATGGTGAACGTATGACCCTAAGTGTTGATTTAAGATTGTCTGACTACATCGAGCGTCGACAGAAGGACCTTGTCTTTCAAAAGATCGCTGAACAATGCGAAAAGATGTCAGACAACCCAAAAGAGATGCCTAGCGATCCAAATAACATAAACGCAAGGAATACCATGCAACAATATGAAAATAAAGGAACTGTCACACCGCCTGCACGAGAGTGTAAAGTTGACACTAAAGATGTTGTGATCATTAAAGAAGGTCACGCAAGTAAGTTTGACACTAACAAGCCACGTATGGATTTGTTACCTGCTAGACCACTGAAAGAAATCGCTGAGATTTTGACCTATGGTGCAGATAAATACGGTCCTGATAATTGGCGTGAAGGTGAACCAATCGCATTTAGTCGCCACTATGCTGGTGTGCAACGCCATTTGTTTGCTTGGCAATCTGGTGAAACAGTAGATCCAGAGACAGGTAAGAACCATTTGGCTCATGCTATGTGCGGTTTGCTATTTTTGTTAGAATTGTCACATTCTCATCCAGAGAAAGATGATCGTTGTAAAAGCGCAGTGAGGTGGTCTGAATGATCGCTACTGACATAAGAGTTTCTGACATAAGGACGATGTTTCGTAACATCACACCTGACCCGACTACTGGCATGTTAGAACTAGTAAATGCGAATTTTATCGCTGATGAGCCTTCCATCTTTGGTACTGTAAATGAAGATTGGAATAAACGTGAATTACAATGGTATTTGTCACAATCACTAGATGTGCGTGATATTCCTGAACCAATTCCTAAAACATGGAAAGATGTCGCTTCTACAAAGCACAAAATCAATTCAAATTATGGATGGTGTGTGTTTTCGCGCGAAAATGGCTTTCAGTTTGATAATGCACTTTCTGCACTTCAAAAAGATAAACATTCAAGACAAGCATGTTTGATTTATAATCGTCCATCAATGCATGAAGATAGCAAAGTCGATTCGATGAAAGACTTTATGTGTACTTTTTCACAACAATTCCTTATTCGGAATGATAAATTGCACTTTTTATCTTATATGAGAAGTAACGACGCGATTTTTGGCTATAAAGGTGATTACGCCTGGGCGACTTATTTGCATAATGAAGCTTTGGATGTTTTACAATGTTCATATAAAGACTTACAGAAAGGTGATCTTATCTGGAATTGTGCTTCTCTGCACATATACCCTAGACATCATCATCTGGTAGAATAGTGTTTATACCAGAAGTATCTATAGGCTAATACCTACAGGTACTTCTACCTATAAGCTATTAGGCTACTATCTACATATAGGCGGCAGCTGCTGTTGCTACCTATAGGCGGCAGTATATAGGGCTGCCTATTATAGGGCGGCTGTATAGGCTACTACCTATAGCTACTTACAGCTACTGCTGCTATCAGCTGCTTACTGCTATAGGCTATTACCTACAGCTATAAGCTATCTTATATAGGTATATCTATACTACTATAAGCCTATATACCTACCTATAGCTCTACCTACAGTATTGTTATTATAGGCTACCTACAGCTACCTGTAGCTACCTACAGCTACTACAGCTGCCTACAGCTACCTATAGCTACCTTATACTGCTGTATTGCTATATGTTACTTATTGTATACGTTTGTGTGTGTTATTATACTTTTTGTTACATGTATAATAATTTTTTGTTACGTTCGTGACACATAATGAACAATAATAATAAATGTCCCCAGGCGAAAAGTGTGGCGGGTTAGTGGCACTCTCAGGAGATGTGGCGCGCTATCGAGAAAATCGACAGCACGTCATTTTTACCCTTATGGCCGTTTTTTTGATGTGGGTTTGTTCCTGAATTGACCGGGATTGCACCTGGGACACAGCAGTTTTCCTCAACATATTTTATTTATTCGCGCGCACGCGGGAAACCTAAGAAAGTTATGACTACATTATCGAATTCTACTGAGGCTAAACAAGCGTCGTACGAACTGGCAAAATCTTTAGAACCTATTGTTGAAAAAGCAATGCTAGGCCTGCCTCCCGGCGCCCGGGGAATTATGGAAGTTGCTATACCTCTAAAGCCTGTTGACTGGTGGAACCCTGTGTTTATCCAGCAGCTAAAGCACTTTGCAGAAGCTATGTATTTGTGCTCGTTCTATCACCGGAAGGAAATGGACGCTGCTCATGAGGGTGTAATCTCTCAAGCTGAAAAGTACAATCGTTTAGCGATGTCGAAGATTACTATTATCCGTCAACTTCAAGTTACTCTCCAGATGACGCCGGCTGCTCTATGTGGCAAGGCACAGAATCAACGAGCAGGTGCTGAAGTAGCACAAGAGATCTCTACGATCCTAGCAGATGTAACAGACTTATATGCCAGCTGATCCTTTCTATACTAGTGCCTCCTGGCGCGCTATCCGCAAGGTTGTCCTCAAACGCGACAATCATACCTGCACAAAATGTGGGCAATCTCATAATCCTCCCTATACAACGACTCAACTGCATGTTGATCACATACTTCCACGTAAACAATATCCAAATCTTGCTTTATCCCTAGACAACCTAAGAACCCTTTGCCTCAAGTGCCACTCATCTGAGTTCACTTCATTTGGCAGAGATGCTCGAGGTCTAAACAAGGGACCTGAACGTAAGAAAGTAGATTATAATGGATTTCCTGACGACTGGCAATAGAATGAACCTAACTAAAACTTGGACAGATTTCCCTATTGAAGTAAGACAATCAATACGCTCTGGTCCTACGCCTCAAGATAGAGACTACAATCTTATTCCTTGGGATAAGCGGACAGACGCAGAACGTGTGATGACCTTTATCGAAACCGAGTGTAAGGTTCCTGAAGGAGAGTTCGTAGGGCAGCCTATCAAACTAGATCCCTTTCAACGTTGTTTCGTAAGAGCAATCTATGATAACAAAGACAGTGAAGGTAATCGTCTAACACGGACAGCGATTCTATCTGTAGCACGTAAGAACGGCAAGACATCTCTAGTCGCTCCTTTAGTGCTCGCAAACATTATCGGTCCTTTAGCACCTAAGAACGCACAAATTGTTTCTGGTGCTCAATCGCGCGATCAAGCAGCGATCTTATTTACCGCAATGAGTAAGATGGTGTCTTTGAATCCAAACATGGAAAAACGCGCAGTGGTGATCCCTTCTGGTAAGAAGATCACTGGCATAACAACAGGTGTAGAGTATAAAGCATTAGCAAAAGACGGCTCTACAGCTCAAGGATTATCTCCATACATAGCTGTGCTAGATGAAACTGGACAGTGTGTTGGACCTCGCGATTCATTCGTTGAAGCGATCACAACTTCACAAGGTGCGCATAAGAATCCCATGCTATTCGTCATTTCGACGCAAGCAGCAAGCGATAGTGACTTGCTCAGCATTTGGATCGACGATGCCCAACGGTCCAGCGACCCAAGCATTGTGTGCCACGTGTATGAGGCCGAGAAAGACTGTGACCTCTTAGACGAAGCACAGTGGAAGTTTGCGAATCCAGCATTAGGGACGTTTAGGAACTATGATGACCTAAAGAAACAAATGGAGCGCGCGGCTCGTGTGCCTTCTTCTGAGGCATCGGTCCGCAACTTATTGTTGAATCAAAGAGTGTCATTGCTTACTTTGTTTGTGGCACCAAGTTTATGGAAGTCTTGTAATAAACCTATCAACATGGAATTGTTTGAGACTGAGCCAGTCCACTTTGGATTAGACTTGTCTGCTCGTAACGACTTGACAGCTGCTGTGGCTTCAGTAAGAGACCCAGAGACTGGTGAGGTTCATGTTAGACCTTTTGTGTTTACTCCACTAGATACTCTAGTTGATCGTTCACAAACAGATCGTGCTCCTTATGAGCAGTGGGTAAAAGACGGGTTTATGCACGCTATTCCTGGTGCACACCTAAACTACGACATGATCGTTGAGCATTTAGAGTCAATGACAAAAGGCTGGAATATTACCTCTCTATCATTTGATAGATGGCGTATTGACGATTTTAAGATTGCATGTGAAAAAATTGGCTGGGCACAAGAAGCCGAGTGGCTTGCTGTAGGCCAAACGTTTAAAGACTTTTCTTTACGACTAGAAGGACTAGAGTCCTTGATGTTACAAGGAAAGCTCTGTCATGCAGGACATCCTTTATTAAATATGGCTGCTTCCAATGCCATCGTCGTCTCCGACGTGGCAGGTAACCGTAAGCTTGCTAAAGACAAATCTTCTCAAAGAATAGACCCACTAGTTGCTTTGGCAATGAGCACTTATTTGTTAAGTGACTCTAACCTCGATACTACTGATATTGATGCGATGATAATTTAGGAGCTTATAATGACATTAGACTGGCGCTCATATTTTACTACTAATAACTCTGAAGAGTTTCATGTAGAAAAAGCTAACCCGTATCATGATGCACTAGGTCGTTTTACGACTGGTGAAGGGGCTGTAGGAGGCGGTTCCGCAAAAGGGGCCACTCGCGTAAATCAAATGGGTATCAAAGCTCCATTCAATAAGCTTCCTATAGGAAAGCAAATGCAAATCGTAAAGACTGCAATTGCGAGTAATAAAGGCAAAGGCACTATTGGTCTTAGTCGCATTATGTACAATGTGTCACAACTTACTGGACAACATCCTGGCGCTGATTTAGCTAAAGGTGTTGCTAAGACTATTGAGACATTAAATAATCGTGGTCATATTAGCATTAAAAGTGAAGAGATACCTCTTACTGATAAAAATGGCCACATAGTATTACGCAAATTAGAGGACCGAGTATTTACAGGCGACGCCAGAAAAGATTTTGAGGCAAACGTCGTTACGCGTAAATCAGTAAACATTAGTCTAACTCCTGCTGGAACTGTAGGTATTAAAGGTATGGATATAAAACATACTGGTGATATCACGCGTCCGGCTAAATATGAGACTGAGGCTAATACCCCTGCTGGTAAGTTTCTAGAGCAGCGTAGAGAAACGTATAAAGATACTGCTACTGCTGTAATGGGACGTTACTTCTCCTCTAATAAACTTGCGCCAGAAATGACGCATAAATATACAGATAAGAAAGTTGAAGAGTTAAATAAAGCCCGTAATGCTGCAAAAGCAGCTCTCGATAAAACCACTAAAGGATCTGATGAGTGGAAAAAGGCCTTACGTGACTTCTCAACAGCTGATCATAAAGCACAAGTAGGCGCTTACCTAAACGCTAATCGCGCTATTCGTGAGGTTGCTCATAAAGATAAAGAATTCTTTGATGCTACATCATCTGTAAACGGGATTATTGGTGCTATGACTGGAAATCAGTCTATGTTAGCTAATTCTCGATTACATGAAGGCTACAACAAAGAGTACCCACACTCTAAAACGTTAGAACATTTTGGAATTAAAGCAGCCTTTAAACCTTACTTTGCGAACACAATGTCAGGCGCTGCAGGCACTTTGACTGTCGCAGATTTTAAAGGCATTGGCACAAAAGGTGCTGAGTCGCCTAAAGATGTATTAAAAGAAGCTGCTAAAAAGCTGTTTACTCCTGGAACTTATGGATCAAACATTCATGGAGCACTTTACGAAGTAAAGACTGGTCCTCATGCAGGAACACTTGCTCCAGCTTCTGGTGGAACTAAAGGTGCTGCAAAAGTTTTAGAAGAGTCTGGAATGTCTCGAGCACTTGCTATTAGTACTGCTGCTAAAATGGCAGAGAACTTTAAGTCATCTCCATTAGTAAACTTCAATCAATCTTTTAGACAGTTGATTGCGCATGCTCCTGAAGGCTTTGTTTATGAGAACCCGATGAGTGGCTTTAAAATGTCATTTGATAAATATAGTAGAAACAAGTATGAAGAACAGCTTTCTCCATCTGGAAAACCTGTAATGAAGCTTGTTAAAAATAAAGATGGTGGAACAGTTGCACTATCACGTACACAAAAAATAACAGGTGAAGACGGCAGTACTATAAATCTTCGTATACCTTATGTAAATGACCTTCGTGCTGGTCGTCAAACAAATTCAGGAGCTGCTGCTCTATTTGTTCAGAACTGGGACGCAGCAATCATTACGCAGTTAGGCACTGATCTTAAATCTGCCCATACTTTACATGATGCTATTGGAATTAAAAAAGGCCAAGAAAAAGATTTGCACAGGTATGTTGCTAATGCATATAATAAACTGGCTAAACTTGATCCAATTGGAAACCTTGCTAAGCAGATTATTGCTGAGCATAAACGCCAGTTTAAGATTACAACACCAAAGCCTACTACAAGAGACCTAAAGAAGTTAGCTTCGTATATTCGTGCTATTCAGTCTTCTCTATTAAATGTTAGAAACTCAACACGTAATCCAGGTCAACCTGAGTTTACGAACCACAATCAACACAATCTAGGAAATGTCAATGTGCCTCCTACTAACGAGCACTTTGAGAAGGAGTAAACATGTTAACCATCAAAGCAGAAGGTGACTATAACCAAATTGCGTCAGAAATATTTGTAACTGCCTTGTCTTCTAATGAAGCAGTTGGTATTCAAGTGCCTGACTCAACCTATGTCGCTGCTTTTGAAGTAAAAATGCTTGGTGAGGAGACTTACTCCTTTCGTGACTTCTTAATTGATACAGATGAGAATAATGCTGTAGTCGCTGAAGATCCTAACACATCTGGTGATGATTATGATGAGTTTGACGTTCAATTACTAATACAAAATAGGCTATCTCAGCTTAATATTGACGACATGGAATAGGATTATTATGCGAATTGTTCTCCAAAAATACAACGACATGCATGACGAACGCGGTCGCTTTACTGGGCGTCTAACTGCAAGTGGCTATGGTGAGCATGTAAGTAAAAACCCAAACCCAAAAAAAGCCGCGCGTGAAACAGCACAAAATTTAGCTGCACATTTATCTAAACCTGAAAATAGAAAAGACCCATTACGTAAGTATGGTCGCGTTCAAATAGCAGCGCTTGCTCATGAGCATAGGCTTAGCGATTTTGATGCAGCAACAGCAGCAACAGGCACAGGTTATGGCGATAAAGTGTTAAATAAAAAAGGTTGGAGAGAAGGTACCGCTTTATTTGGTCAAATTATTAAACCAAATAGTACCTTACACATTCCCCAACATAAAGCACCGAAAGAAGCTTTTCTTACTGAAAAACACATAGCAAATGTTACAAAACCTGGTGATACGCTAAAAAATTGGGAAAGAGTTCAGTTTTTTAATGGAACAGTTAAGCAACACAACGCCTTACATGATAAACAAAGAGCTTCATATACATATTTTACACATCTTTCTGTTGTAGCACATGATATGAAAGATAAAAATGCTGCAGGATATGTAGAACATTTTTGGAAAAAGTTTAATGATATTAAAGCAGCTTTTAAACTACCACCTGGCCATAATGCAGATCATATAGTTCCTAAGTCTTTTTTCTTTATTAAAAATAAAAGAACTGGAGATTTAGTTAATAGCAAGCTTAATATTAAAGTAATGCCTGACGCTTTGAATAAGAGTAAAGGGCAGAATGTTATTGACAAAAAAGGCAAACTTTGGTTTACAAACATACATCCTGAGCTTTATGACCATATGACAGTAGAGGCGTTGACTTATCTTAAATCACTTGAAAACCATCCAAAAGGTAAAGCACAGTTAAAAGCTAATGGCGGCACTTTTGCGAAAGGTCACCCAATTACAGATAAAATGATTGCTAAAGCTGCTAAAGAAGGACGAGAGCGTTCACCATTTAATACGCTTTTTGGAAAAGGCAAATGGCGCGCACCGAAAGGATTTAAATGCTTAAGTTAACAGAACAACAAATCTATGATGCTGTCGTTATGGCTTTGCAAACACATGATCCTGCTGTAATTATGGAAGTTACTGAATGGTGTGATGAGAATAATGCGACATTACAGCAATTAATGGACTATTTAGTTGCTAGAAAATTTGATGAAGCAGAAGATGAAGAGGATGAAATGGATAAACGACTAATACTTGCTGTTGCTAATGCCCACGCTCTATTAGAGAAGTACAACGAAAATAGAGATGAAAAAGGGCGTTTTGCGACTATTGCTGGCCATAGTGTAAGCGGTGGTGATAAGGATCACGTAGGCTTTCAGATGCTTGAGCACCACTCGAACGATTTGTTAGATCGAGTTCCTACGTATCACATAAAAGAAATTCACCACACAGCTACTGAAGGTGGTAAAAAGAAGCTCACAGACGACGCTCTTATGGCTGCGATTGCAAAACACACTCCAGAGCATCAAGCTTTTTACAACGATATGAATA
>JACCDM011022713.1_pt1 | contig 10413 bp, 8 predicted proteins | sample 7445851 | NCBI WGS metagenome assembly JACCDM01 (sample SAMN15323438, study PRJNA562643) | freshwater metagenome | isolation source: river surface water | place: USA:Blue River Watershed | collected 2017-08-16
ATCCTGATCTTCTAATCGGATATTAGTATTTAGTACCCCTTTTTGTAAAAACTGATAAAAATCTACCGTGCGATAAACTTTATTATTCCGGATGATTTCGATATTCCTGAGGGAGCCATTGGCGTTAGGACCACCGGCTTGGTATAAAACATTAGAGAGGGTAGAGAGCGAGGAAATGGTATAAGTGCCGGGCTGTTTGGCTTCGCCAATGATGTTTACCCGGATACTCCTGATATTGCCTAAAGATACATTCAGCTTGGTTTGCCCCGAAGCCAATGCCGGATATACCCGCTGCATTTTTTCTTTGATGCGTACGCTGGCTTGTTCAATACTCAATCCGTTTACAAACAATAAACCAGCATAAGGAATCTGAACATAGCCATCGGGGCTGATTCTTGATTTAACGGATGATTCATTTAAACCAGATAAGACGATGATCAATTCATCATCGGCACCCAACACATAATTCTGCGGAGTGGCAATTCTTAAATTAGGTTCAAAACTTAATTTCGGATTATTGAAGTAGGAAGCCCCATAAATTTCTGACTGTATATTTACGAAACTCTCAGGTTCAATGATCAACTCCTTACGAGTAAAACTGATGCTATCTGGTTTTGAAAAAGCCCGCTGCTGATTGCTATTGCCCATGCTGCTTAATCGCTTCTTGAGTTTTTCAATTTCAGTAGCCTTCATCCCTCGTTGATACAGGATTTGTAAAGCATTCTCTACACTAAGCCCTGAACTTTGTAGCTTTTTTTGAAAAAGAAGGAGGTCATTATCACTGATCTGCTCCACCTTTAGATTTTGAATATTTTCGAGAGAGATGGATTGTGCTTTTACACTGCTAGCAAAACAACAAACAATGATGAATAGGAAGATGTAAAATTTATTACGCATATAGCTCCAATTGGATGTGCCCAAATTTAAATATAATGCTATTTACTTTATACTTCTGAATTATTTTAGATAAGATTCAGATGAATCGATTTTAGGTATTTAATAGGCACGTTTATCACCTTTAAGCAAATTGACAATTGTTTGCAATATAATCCAGCAGTCTAGTCTAAATGTCCAACGATGAATATAATACAGGTCATAGTTGATGCGCTCTTCAATTTCATCTTTGTTCACCATTTCCCCCCTCGAGCCATTCACCTGGGCCCAGCCGGTAATACCTGGTTTTACCAAATGGCGAAGCAGGTAATATTGAACTTCTTCAATTGCAGTTTTGTTGAGAGGAGTAGGGTGTGGCCTCGGGCCCACTACCGACATATCGCCTTTTAGTACATTCCAAAATTGAGGAAGTTCATCCAGGTTGAATTTTCTAAGATATTTTCCAATGCTAGTCACCCGTTCATCGTTACGCGATGATTGGATCAGCCGTCCTTCACTGTCTAACTGTGGGCTACCATGCCGCATGGTTCTAAACTTGTAACAGATGATCAATTCATTATTTAAGCCCCATCTTTCTTGCTTAAAATACACCGGGCCTTTTGAACTCAGTTTGATCAGCAGCGCAATTATAGGGAAGAGCCACCAGGCAATAAATAGAAAAAAGCTTGCAGCAAACAAGATATCAAAGCTCCTTTTTAAAAGTTTGTTGCCAAACCGGTCCTGCGGTAATGATCTCAAATTAATTACGGGTAACAAACCAATGGTATTGATCTGAATATTGCTACTGGCATAGAAATACAAGTCGGGGATGATACGGGCTCTTTTAGCCAAATGATCACAAATCTCCATACTGTATTTGATCTCCTGATGTGCCGAATTGGGCAAAGCGATGATCACTTCATCTACTTCCTGCGTTTCAATGATTTTTTTCAGGTCTGCAATTTTACCCAGGTATTTACAACCATTGAGTTCCTTCTTTTCATTATCTAAAAAGCCTAAACATTGGTAACCGTAATAAGCATGGCTCTCGATGGTTTCGATAAAATTATAGGCAGCAGGCGTAGAACCAATCAATAAAACTTTTTCACTTAACCTGCCTTGATAAATACTGTGGTGCAGGTATTTTCTCAACACATATTTGGTAATGATTACCAATAAAAAGACAGACAAGAGGTAAAACAAGAGAAAGAAATTGCTAAAGCTTACATAAGCTCTAAAAAAGAAGAGTAATGAAGTCAAGAATACGGCATGCAAACTCACTGTTGAAGCGATGTAAATGATCTCTTCAGAAAATTTGTTAGTTCTTAAGTCGCTGTAAATTTTGGTGATTTGAGCTGCCAGGTACCAGGAAACAAGTAATAATACCAAGAACAGGTAGCTGAAAGGTTGGTTCTCTTTCAATTCATTACCCGGAAACAGCAGTTGTCCCCACCACATGCTTAAAAGCAGAATAGGGCCATCAATAAAAGAACGCAGGCTTTGAAAGCGAACGTAAGGTGTATTCATCTTCTTATTTCAACAATACTTTATTAAACAAACTCAAATATTGATCGGTTACATGATCCCAATCATACATTACACCAATTCCCTCAGCCACAATTCTTCTTAATTGATCAATTTCATCAGGATGCTGCTCTAATCTTTCCATTTCTTGGGCTAATACCCCCGGTTTTTTCGTAAAAAATAAACCGAACTGTCCATTTCCGAGCATTTCGCGATTGAATACGGTGTCTAGTGCTAAAATAGCACAATTATTAGACATCGCTTTCAGCATAGTAGGATTAGTACCCCCAAACTCATGTCCATGCAGGTAAATAAAACAATGCTGGTATAAGCTGAGTAGTTCTTCCTGTTCATTCACATAACCGGTAAAAATCAGTCTTTCTGAAGCTTTTGATTTCAATTGTTGGGCATAAGCATCTTTATATGGCACATCGCCCACCACGACTAATTTTTTACTGGAATTGGAAGCTAAAAACTCATGAATTAATACATGCGCATTGTTATCGGGAATCATTCGCCCAACAATGAGATAGTAGGATTGTGGACTTAGATTGAATCTTTCAAGGCTATTTTTTGATTGTTTTTTGTAGCTAGGAGCACCATAAGCGATTACTTGAGAATCGGCATTGAATTGATCTTTATAAACCTTTTGCATAGCGTTTGCATCGCTTACCAATTGGTGATAAAACTTAGTGGCACACCAAGCCCCAAAATAAAAGTAGGCGCTTCCCAAACCTTTCCATTTAGGTCTTTTCCACTCCAGTCCATCTGTATTAATGACCATTTTTTTGCCGAAAATACGGCCCAGCCACCCAAATGGCCCGGCTGCTAAATTCAGCACCAATACCACGTTTACTTTACTGAAACATGCATGAAATAGACTGAACAGCGAATGTATGATCTGGTTAAGTGCTTGAATTTTAACAGTTGGGATGTAATGGAGGTGGATGCCATTCAAGATAGAAGGTCGTTCTTTGAACAAAGCCTTCTGGCAATAAATATGAACTTCTACATCCTGTTTTACCAAACGCTCGGCCAATTCTCTCACAAAGGTTTCGTAGCCGCCATATACATATGGATAACCGCGGGTACCAATAATGGCTAGTTTGATTGATGGATGTGGTTGCTTAGCCATTAATTTAAAATCGGGATAATTTCTTGTAATTGTTGGTAATATTTTTCCGGATTTGTCAACTCCCGAATATATGTTCCTGCCTTTAAGCCCAGTTTATTACTTAGTTTTTCATCATGATAGAGTGACTGTATTTTCTCTGCCAGCATTTGGACATTGCCAGGTTCGAATAATAAACCTGTTTGCCCCTCAATAACGGTTTCCGGAATGGCACCGATGTTACTACCAATTACCGTTTTATTACAAAGCATGGCCTCTATGATGCTAAATCCGAGGATTTCTAAACATTCTGATGGAAACACCATGAAAGCGGCCGACTGCAAGATTGGCCATATTTCAGTTTTATCCATTTTGCCCAGAAAACTCACCTGTTGTAAATGGTTTTGCTCGGTATAGGCCTTCAAGTTATCCATTTCAGTACCATCACCAATGATTTTTAAAGGGATGCCCGGGCATGCTTTCATAGCTTCCAGCAGGGTATGAATCCCCTTAATTTTTTCGAGTCGGCCTACAAACACAATATATTTTTCCTTAACATTTGCTTCCTTGGCGGCTATTTCAGGAATCTGACTCGGGTTATAGCTGTGGTAAAGTGGATGGAGTTTATCAGGGTTAAACCCATATTCTAAGAATTTTTGGTGTAAAAATTTGGAAGGGCAGATGTAATAATCCACTAATGAATAGTAATCTAAATATTCATTAATGTAATTATCAGCACAAGCCAGGCTACTCGCTAATAAGGATTGTTTTTTGCATTTATTGAGAATAACCTGATGGAATTTGCCACCCTTGCATGCTTCGCAAATTTTACCATTCGATACAAAAGTACCCTCCGGACATAGGATGGTATAATCATGCAAGGTCCATACAATTGGGATCTTTGCTTCCTTTAGCACTTTAATAATAGCGGGAGTTTGGTAGCGATGGATAATGTTCAGGTGCGCTAAATCAATTTTTACTTCTAGCAATAGCTTTTTGAGCAATTTTACTGCTTCAGAAGAGTAAATAGATTCTGCTGCTATTCCGGCACCTTTCCACCATTTACCATTATTCAATTGCCGGTAATCTCTGTTTTTAATAAAGTAAGATTCAAAAGCACTGGGATAGTTGTCAGGATGATCCATTGCAAATGGAATTACCTGATGTCCGGCTTGCTCATATAGATGAGACATGTTTTCTACATAAGTCCAATCGCCGCCACTGGGATGCCATGTCCAATTTACCATGAGGATTTTCATACAGCTTTCTTTTGTGCGTAAAACCTCATGATACCGCCTCTTCCAAAAAGAGAAGCCAAGCCTTCTAATATAATGGCAAAAGGTAGGGTTAATCCAATTTTAAGCAAGAGATCCAAAGATTTTCGCTCCTTCAATTCTCCAATTAAAAACCCGCGGTAGCCAAACCACGACCAAATACTCTGAATCATTCCGATGATGCCCAAATGCCAAGAAAAATATTCTTTTTTGAGAATCGAAAATCCAAGTGATTGCAATTGATTTTCCAATGTTTTGGGGCTGAAATGACTCAGGTGTCGGGGTACATCTAAATGTAACCAATTTTTGCTGGCCCATTTAGATTGCCAGCTTTCATAATTTGGAACTTCAATGATCAGCAGACCTTCAGGTGCTAAGTTTTCCTCTAATAAATTATCGAGCAGCTCAAATGGCTTTTCCAGATGCTCTAACACATGAAAAATGGTAATTACCTCAAAAGTGTGATCAAATATTTTACCCTTAGCATAATAGGAAGAGTCGATGTTGAGGCCAAAGAAATTCCTGGCATATGCTGCTCTGGGGGCAGAAGTTTCCACTCCTTTTACTTCTAATCCTTGGTGTTTGGCAAGATTTAAAAACAAACCCTTCCCGGCCCCAAAATCGAGCAAGTTGATGGTTTGATTGCGATTTTTTTGCTTCAGATAATTGATAATTGGTTGATATTCTAATTCCTGAATTCGATGAAATATAGATTTTCTGTTATCACGAACCTGATAATCTTTATCATCATAATAAGATGAAATAGAAACTTCTTGAACAAAATAAGTGAAATGGTGCTGGCACGATTTACATTCCATTAGCTCAAATTGGTAGCCGTCGCGTTCTAAAGTAAATTTTGTGTTTCGAGGCTCAGCTAATTGCCGACAAACTGGACAATGGACGTTTTTCATTATAATAAAGAATCATTCGTGCTAATGATACTTAGGTAGATTCGATGTACTTGTAAATCTACAAAAAGCAAGACTAATTCTAAGCAATTTGTCTGAAAATACGAACTAATTCTTGCGCTGTTTTTTCCCAGCTAAATTCTTTTAGGCGGTGTTTTCCTTTATTAATTAAGAGTTTTTGCAAGTCAGGATTACTGATTAACCTGCTCATTTTTTCATAAATATCATCATCAGAATAGGGGTCAAAAGTGATAACTGCATCACCACCCACCTCGGGCAAGCAGGTATTATTTGCAACCAATACGGGGACTTGATTATAAAATGCCTCTAATACCGGGATTCCAAATCCTTCATTAGTTGATGGGAAAACGTACATCAGAGCATGAGCATAGATCATGCTTAATTCGTTATTATTCAAATAACCAGTAAGAATCACCTCCTTTTCTAATCCACAATTGATAATGGTTTGTTGAATGAACGGAAAGTCGTTGCTGTTTTGTTTTTCGTCAATTTTGCCCGCTAATACCAATTTTATGTCATGATGACCTTCATCTTTGAGTTTTTTAAATGCCCTAATGAGTGCAGGTATGTTCTTTCGCTTGCTCATCAGTCCAACATGCAAAATGTACTTTTTGCTGCTCAAGCCAAGCTTTGTTAAAAGCTTATCATTTAGCTGATCAGCATGTAAACTCAAACTTTTAGGGCCCTCCGGAATGCTGATCAATTTTGTTTCTGGGAAACCGGTATACTTGATAATTTGCTTTTTAGCATAATGAGTAGGTGTAATGATCATCGCCGATCTTCGGGCAGCAGGAATGGCTGTTAAGCGATAGAGCCATACCCAAAGCCGATTATAATGTTCAGGATCTTCGAAGAAAAAGGCATCGTGAAAAACTGGAACAGTTTTGAATCTAAATTTGATGAGTGGAACAAAATTATCTGTACAAAATAAAACCTGACAGCCATGCTTCCAGGTTCTGTAGGGTAGGATGACTTGTTTCCATAAATGAAAACTCAAATGACTTAAAACTTTATGAAACTTAGTTTTCCCGATGATGATGGTTCGTTTGCTATCTAAAAAATGAAATTTCAACTCCTCGCTTTCCATTTTTTTAAATTGTAGGCACAGCTCTTCGAGATAAGTTTTAGTGCCCGTCATGGCAACCCTTAAATCGCGGATATCGACACCTATGATAAGAGGTTTAGGCATCTTTTTCTTTTAAACTTTTAAGTGAAACCATGTTGACAAAGATGCCTGTCATGAACCAGGTGAGGTAAGAGATGTAAACAGAATTTTCTAATTCGGAAGTGAAGGAGGGAATTAAAAAAGCAATTTTAATTAATAACAATGCCAGGCACATTTTTTTCTCCTTGCCTTCTAAACGATAATACCATTGCCAGCTGGTTTTAAGGATGGTGGCGTAGATGAATAAGTAAAGAGAAAGAGCAATGACGCCAAATTGTACTCCAACCACAATGAATTGATTTTCGCCGCCTACGTTTTCGCCTAAAGATCCGGCAACCCGCCCCGAGGTACCAATGCCCAATCCTAATGGTGATTGTATCATTGCATTTAAACCCTGAATCCACTCAATTAAGTGTGCAACGCTCGATGTATTGGTGAAGTTGAGTGTCCTGACGATGATTTCTTGTACCCCCACGTAATCATCATTTCCTTTAGGAATTAATAAATAAAACACATAAAGAAAGGCTCCCAAAATCCCTAAATGGGCAATTTTAGTGATGTATTTTTTTTTAGTGATCCAGCCATAAGCATAAATCAAAATAAAATAACTCACGAATGAAGATCTAGATACCGCATAGATGATACTAATCAGCGTAGCTGCTAATGCCACCATGCCGAATTTATCGAGCTTAAAGCGGTAGTGATCGTCGGTATAAAAAGCTGCCAACACCGCTAAGGAAATAAGGGTAGCAGCTGCATGTTCTAGGGGATTTGAAAAAAAACTGGCAAAACGTTTAAATCCACCTTCCGATTCGAAGGTCCAGCTCAAATCATAATGACCACTGGGTTCAATATTGAAAAAATAGGAGTTGAATTCCGTATAGCCTGTTCTTGTTTGTAGATGTTGGTTGGTGAAAACCTCGAATAATACAACGATTGCAGCGGCAACAGCCAATAACATCAAGTAAAGAAAATATTTACTCAGAAAAATCTCTTTTGGATTGAGCAGGCGCCCTGTGAAATAAACCAACACAAAGAACGAAGAGGATTTTAGGGCAATGATTCGGTTAATGGCGTCTAGATCTCCAAACGGAAGGAGTGCATATAGTAGGGTATAAGCAAAAAAACCGATCATGGCATAATCGATCAGGTGTAATCTCAGACGATCGTTATAGTGATATAGTACCCAAGAAAGCAGACTGATGATACTAAATTCTTTGAAAAGTTGCAGAAAAGGGATACTCTCTTTAAAACCGAGTTTGAAAGCTACTGAGGTAGCGCTGGTATAAATCGATAGACCAAAAATCAGGAAAAGAAGGATTGATTCTTTATTCCCTCTTAAAAACTCACGAATACTGAGAAAAAAACTCGAAATATAAATGAGAGGAAACAAAAACATAGGCTTATTTATCCAGTTTTTAGATTTTTAAATAAATGAGCACTAAGTCCAATATTGATAAATTCCACGATTGAGTTCGTATGCTTCCCATTTAAACCGATCTCTTTTGGGTTGTTTTTGAGCCCATTCCCACATCTTGCTCAATCCCTCTTTTAATGGAGTTATTTCCTTGTAATTAAGTATGTCTACCGATTTTTGAAAAGTAGGGTAAGCATATTTTACTTCATGTCTGCTTTCTAAAAATTCGATTTGTGCGCCGCCCACAATTTCACTCAGCATTTCAGCAGCATCGAGGATGGCTGTTTTGTGAATTCCACCCAAATTAAAAATTTGTTTAGAAGCTTTAGGTTCAATGGCTGCATTCCAAAAACTAGGCAAGCAATCGTCGATATAACTGAAAGCCCGCTCTTGTTTACCATCCCCAAATATGGCGAAAGGTTCGTTGTTTAGTTTTTGATACATCCAAATACCCAGTACATTTCGGTATTTATCCCAAATATTTTGATTGATCCCATACACATTATGTGGCCTGATAATGCACCAATCGAGTTGGTGTTGCTCCCCTGCAATGCGTATATCTAATTCACACGCATATTTTGCCACACCATATGGGTCGATTGGATTAGGAATATCGTCTTCATGAAATGGTGGTTCTCCCTGTCCATAAACTGCCATACTGGAGGTAAAAATTAACCGCTTCACCTGATAGCTGATACACTCATTCACCAGATTGGCTGTAGCCAGTAAATTATTGTTGTAGTTGTACTTACGAATAAATGGACTCAAACCTTCTGCTGCATAAGCAGCAAAATGATAAACAAACTCCACCTCATACCGCTCAAAAATTGGTTTTAGGTCATCGGTAGAGACATCCATCTGGTAAAATATGATTTTATCAGATAGGTTTTCTTGGTAGCCCCCGCTTAAATTATCAATCCCAATTACTTGATATCCTGGCTGATGTTCAATGATCCAATCAGCCATTTTCGAACCTAAGAGTCCGGCAACGCCGGTGATAAGAATAGATTTCATTTATAAAATTATGTCTTCACAGTGAGTCCCAAATACCATCCTTGATTCCCCTTAGTAATGCATTTAATTTCTTAAATCTTCCCCTAAGTGTAAAATATATCATCACGGCAATACTATAGCTGGCATGATATAGTATAGTTGGTACAACAAATATAGGATTCGTGTACCTCTTTAAAAACCAGATTCGATTTCTTTGGATCAAATAGTGAACAATAGGGTTTACATATCCTTCTTTTTGCTTGGACTTTGATTTATTTGACATCCCGGCGATATGATAAACCACTGATTTTGGATGATATATTAGTTGATAGCCCAGCTTTTTGATCCTGAATGATAGGTCAACATCCTCAAAATAGATGAAAAATTTTTCATTCAATAGTCCCGATTTTTTCAGAATGTTTGCCCTGGTAAAAAATGCACATCCGGTAACCCAATCAACCTTTTTTAATTGATTGTGAGCTGCCCGTTCTTTCTTTAATGCTCCAGGGGTATATGGTAAAGTGAAAATTGGATTAAAATAAGATCCTCCGTCCCAGATAAGCGATTTATCATGGTGACAATAAATTTTCGGTTGGATAATGCCAACCTCCGGATGTTCATCCATATAATTGACAAGTACATCTAAAAAGTCAGGCGCTACAAAAGTGTCGTTGTTTAACAACATGATGTATTCAAAGGAGTGATCGATGGCATAGTTGATACCCACATTGTTTCCTCCTGCAAACCCCATATTGGTTGCGGATGGGATAAGGGTGATGTGCGGATGTTGTGCTTTTAATTCTTCTCCCGATCCATCTGTAGAGCCATTATCAACCACGATAATTTCAAAATTTTGAATACAATTATTTAAGGAGATTAAACATTGATTGGTGTATTCAAAACTATTCCAGTTAACCAAAATTAGTGCTGTCTGCTTTTTCATAAGCTAATTATTGGTAACTATATTGAGTTTACGAGCTTTGAATTCGTAGAGTAACAGGGCGATAGTTTCAACTGTTAGAGTATATAAACCAACACCCCAAAAATTTCCCCAATAAACCATACCGAATGCACTTAAGGAAGAAACCATTAGCAAAATAATGGCAATTTGAAAAATAGAATAATTG
>JACCDM010029224.1_pt1 | contig 10412 bp, 10 predicted proteins | sample 7445851 | NCBI WGS metagenome assembly JACCDM01 (sample SAMN15323438, study PRJNA562643) | freshwater metagenome | isolation source: river surface water | place: USA:Blue River Watershed | collected 2017-08-16
CCGCGGAGGAGCGGGATGGCCTTGCGCAGGTCGTCGGGCGTGAAGTTGTCGAGCAGGACCACGTCGGCGCCGGCGGCGAGCGCCGGCTCGATCTGGCTGAGATGATCGACCTCGACTTCGATGAGCAGGTCGGGGCGCTCGGCGCGGGCGCGCAGGACGAGCGCGGTCAGACGTTCGCCGGCGGCGGCCCCGCCGGCCGCGAGATGGTTGTCCTTCACCATGATGCGGTCGAAAAGACCGAGGCGGTGATTATATCCACCTCCCTGGCCGACCGCGTATTTCTCCAGCATGCGGAAGCCCGGCGTGGTCTTGCGCGTATCGAGGAGCATCGTGGGCGACGCACCCAGGGCGATGACGTGGGCGCGCGTATGCGTGGCCACGCCGCAGAGGCGCTGGAGGAAATTGAGGAGCACGCGTTCCGCGGAAAGCAGTTCGGCGGCGGGGCCTTCGACCTCGGCGACCGCCGTGCCAGCCGCCACGTGCTGTCCGTCGACGGCGAGCAAGGTCGCGCGGCAACGACCGCCGTAGGCGGCGAAGACGAGCTCGATCAGGCCGAGGCCGGCGAGGACCATCGGGCGACGCGCGACCACGCGGGCGCGGGCGCGGGCGGCTCCGGCGAGAAGCGCGGCGGAAGGATCGCCGACGCGGGAGGGCGGTTGCGCGAGGCCGAGGCCGGCGAGGTCTTCCTCGCGGGCGATCTCGACGAAACGCAGCAGCCAAGCGCGATCCAGCTCGTCCCAGCGGAGACGGCGGATGAGTCGGTCGGTCTGGCCGGGATCGCGCGGCATGGCTTCACCTTACGCCCCCCGCCCTCGCGGGCAAGGGGGTTAAGGGAAGAACTTCTTGAACTTGGAGCGCCACGATTCGGAGACCGGCGCGGCCTCATCGCCGCAGGCGGCCGCGTAGGCCTTGAGGGCGTCCTTTTCCTTGTCGGTCATCTTCTTCGGCACGTCGATGTCGACGCGGACGAGGAGGTCGCCGGCGACGGAGCCGCGGAGCGGAGGCATGCCTTCGCCGCGGAGGCGGAAGATCGTGCCGCCCTGGGTGCCGGCGGGGATGTTGAGATTGGTCTTACCCTTGAGCTTCGGGACGACGATCTTGCCGCCGAGGGCGGCGACCGAGAACTTCACCGGCACGCTGCAGGCGAGGTCGTCGCCGTCGCGTTCGAAGAGCTCGTGCTCCTGGACGGTGATGTAGACGTAGAGGTCGCCGGCCTGCGCGCCGCGGCGGCCCGCGGAACCGTTGCCGCTCGAGCGGAGCTTCGTGCCCGTGTCGACGCCCGGAGGGATGCGCACGTTGACGCTGGATTCGGCGACGACGCGGCCTTCGCCGGAGCAGGCCTTGCAAGGCTTGTCGATGCGTTCGCCTTCGCCGGAGCAGCTCGGACAGGTCTGCTTCATCGAGAAGAAGCCCTGGGAGCGGACCACCTGGCCGTGGCCGTGGCAGGTCGGGCAGCGGGTCTTCTTCGCGCCGGCTTCGGCGCCGGAGCCCGCGCACTTCGCGCAGGCGACGTGCTTGCGGTAAGGGATCTTCCTTTCGACGCCTTCGGCGGCTTCTTCGAGGGTCACCTTGAGGTCGACGCGGAGGTCTTCGCCCGCGTTGTCATGGCCGCCGCCACCGCCGCCGCCGAACATGTCGCCGAACCCCCCGCCGCCGAACATCTGTTCGAAGATGTCACGCGGATCGGCGCCGCGGAAACCGCCGCCGGCCGGGCCGCGGGGTCCGCCGCCCATGTTCGGGTCGAAGGCGGCTTCGCCGTGCTGGTCGTAGAGCTTGCGCTTGGCGTCATCGCCGAGGATCTCGTAGGCGCGGGAGACCTTCTTGAATTTTTCCTCAGCCTCCTTGTTGCCCGGATTACGGTCCGGGTGGAACTCCATGGCCTTCTTGCGATAGGCCTTCTTGAGTTCGTCGGCGGAGGCGGACTTCGCTACCCCGAGCAGGCTGTAATAATCTTCGGCCATCGCGGGGGCTTACCGGGCGGGGCCGGAGGAGACGAAGACGGCGGCCGGGCGGAGCACGCGGTCATGGAGCAGCCAGCCGGAACGGGCGACGCGCAGCACCGTGCCTTCGGCGGCGGTGGCGGAGGCTTCGGAACCGACGGCCTCATGACGCGACGGATCGAAAGGCTGGCCCACGGGATTGACCTCGACGAGCCCCTGGCCGGAGAGGATGCCGCGGAGCTGGCCGACGGCCATGCGGAAACCCTCGGCGACGGCGCGCCCGTCGGTCTGCGTGGCGGCGGAATCCAGTCCGAGCGCGAGCGAGTCGAGCGCGGGGAGCAGGTCTTCGAGCAGGCCGGCCGTCGCGAACTTCCGCAGTTCCTCGCGTTCGCGTTGGTGGCGGCGCTGCTGGTTCTGCTGGTCGGCGTTGCTGCGGAGCACGGTGTCCTTGAGACGGGCGACCTCGCCCTCGAGTTCGGCGAGGCGGAGGGCCGGATCGGCGGGATTGGGGGCGGCTTCGGAAGCGGGTTCGGTCATAAGATCATTTCTCTTCGCGGGAGGGGGCGGGGCGGCGCATCTTCTCGCGCGCGAGCTCGAACAAAAGCTCGGGCTGGCGACGGAGGGCGGTCTGGAGGGCCTGCTGGCCCATGGGTTCGGAGACCTTCGCGTTGAAATTCTTTTCGTTCACGTCGTTGGCTTCGAAGACGTAGCCGAAGTCCTGGTCGACGACGACGCGGCGATCGGCGGAGCCGTCGCCCGCGACGACGGTGATGCGGCCGATGCGGACGCGGAGGTGCTTGATGAGGAAAGGCTGCGGGGCCTTCGACGGCTCGGTCTTCGGCGCCGGCGAGGCGGCCGAACCCTTGAGGCCGTTGGCGATATCCTTTGCGTTGTTGTCGGAGAGGAAGTCCTGCTTGCCGACGATCGTCACGCGGTCGAGGTCGAGCTCGGCCTCGTTGACCACCTGGCCGCCGCCCTCGGCGAAGGTCAGCGGATCCACGTCGAGGACGAGGCGCTTCACGCGGAGGAACTCGCGCTCCTGCCAGCGGGAAGGATTCGTGATGACAAGGCCGGCGTAATCGACGCGGCCCACGAAGAGGTTGGTCTGGTTATCCTCCACCGTGAGGTGGGCGCCGGACTGCCCGGACAGGGAGGCGTCGAGGAGGCGCGGGGAATACCGTCCGAGCGCCCAGACCCCGAGGACGCCGGCCAGGATCAGGAACAGCGCGACGCCGCAAAGCACCATGAGGAGCTTACGGAGCGCGGAACCCGGGCGGGCCTGAGGGCGGAACGTGGACATGGGCGGACAGGGAATGGGAGCAGTAGGCATGCCACTGGGCAGGGTCAATGTCGGAGGGAAAACGGGGCTTTATGGCCTTTATTCGGGCAATACGCCCAAACAAAAGACCCGCCGAGGTCAGTCGGCGGGTCCTTCTGTCACGCTCGGTGTGACGCGGGGTCGTTACTGAGCGATGACCGCGAGGCCAAGGTCGTCGCCGACGCGGACTTCCGGAACCGCATTCTGGTTCGGGCTGATGGCGACGATCGTGGAGGCATCGTCGGCCTTGATCACTTCGACGAGGAAGTTCTTGCCGGCCTTGGTGAGCTGGAGGCGGGTGCCCGGGTCGCGCTTTTCAACGGCGCCGATCTCGAGGAGGGAGAGGTCGCCGCGGACGGAGCGGACGGTGGTGCGGGCGGGGTCAGCCGCCGGAGCCGGAGCATCCTTCTCCCAGGAGAAACGGGCCTCACCGGAGGCGGCGCCGGAAGAGGCGGTCGACTTGGTGGATTTGCAGCCGACGAAAAGGGCGGCGAGGGCGAGAAGAAGCAGAGAGCGCTGCATAGGATTGAGGGGTGAGAAAAAGGGTCTTTTCCGCGTAGTTCCTAGTCAATCCCTTAATGCTTGCGGAGGGGCTGGCGGTGGGCTTCCTCCAAGCTCTCATGAGTCAGGAAGCCGCCAAATTGATGCTCGGACTGCCCAAGGGCAGCCTCGAGGAGGCCACCCTCCAGCTGTTCGCCCGGGCCGGGTTCCCCGTGGCCAAGAGCAGCCGCTCGTACCGCCCCTCTTTCGACGACCCCGCCCTCGACGGACGCTTCATCCGCGCCCAGGAAGTGGCCCGTTACGTCGAGCATGGCTTCTTCGACTGCGGACTGACCGGCCAGGACTGGGTCCAGGAGAACAACGCCGACGTCGTCCAGGTCTGCGAACTGATCTACAGCCGCGCCTCCGCCCAGAAGTCCCGCTGGGTCCTGTGCGTGCCCGAAGCCTCCCCGGTCAAGACCGCCAAGGACCTCGCCGGCAAGCGCGTGGCCACCGAGCTCGTCGAGACCACCCGCCGCTGGTTCAAGTCCCAGGGCGTCGAGTGCGAAGTCGAATTCTCCTGGGGCGCCACCGAGGTGAAGGTGCCTGAGCTCGCCGACGCGATCGTCGACATCACCGAGACCGGCTCCTCGATCAAGGCCAACAAGCTGCGCATCGTCGCCCAGCTGATGGAGACCACCACCGTCCTCGTCGCCAACAAGGCCGCCTGGGCCAATCCCGCCAAGCGCGCCAAGATCGAGCAGATCGTGCTCATGCTGCAGGGCGCCCTCGCCGCGCAGCACATGGTCGGCCTCAAGTTCAACCTCCCGAAGGCCAAGCTCGACCAGGTCGCCGCCGCGCTCCCTGCCCTGCGCAACCCGACCGTGTCCCCGCTCAGCAACGCCGAGTGGATCGCCGTCGAGACCATCATCGACGCCCGCCAGGCGCGCGAGTTCATCCCGACGCTCAAGGCCGCCGGCGCCGAAGGCATCGTGGAGTACCCGATCAACAAGCTCGTCTACTGAGGACCCCTGTCATGGCTGATTCCGTCCGCGTCGGTCTCATCCAGCTCACCGCCGAGGACACCCCGGCGGCGAACGTCCGCAAGACCCTGCCCCGCATCGAAGAAGCGGCGGCCAAGGGCGCGAAGATCATCGGCCTGCAGGAGATGTTCACGACGAAGTATTTCTGCATCACCCAGGACCCGAGGAATTTCGACCTCGCGGAGCCCATCGAGACCGGCCCTTCGGTGACCGAACTCGCCAAGGCCGCGAAGCGTCTCGGCGTCGTCATCGTCGCCCCGCTCTTCGAAGCGCGCGGCAGCGAAGTCTACCACAACACCGCGGCCGTCATCGACGCCGACGGCACCGTGCTCGGCAAGTACCGCAAGATGCACATCCCGCAGGACCCCGGCTTCGAGGAGAAGTTCTACTTCACTCCCGGCGACCTCGGCTTCCGCACCTGGAAGACCGCGCACGGCGACATCGGCGTGCTCATCTGCTGGGACCAGTGGTATCCCGAAGCCGCGCGCCTGACCGCGCTCGGCGGCGCGCAGATCCTCTTCTATCCGACCGCGATCGGCTGGCTGCCCGAAGAGAAGGCCGCCCTCGGCAAGGCCCAGCATAACGCCTGGGAGACCGTGCAGCGCGGCCATGGCGTCGCCAACGGCTGCTACGTCGCCGCGACCAACCGCGTCGGCACCGAAGGCCGCACCCAGTTCTGGGGCCAGAGCTTCGTCTCCGACCCTTACGGCGAGATCGTCGCCCGCGCCTCGGCCGAGAAGGAGGAGGTCCTCCTCGCCGACTGCGACCTCGTGAAGCAGCGCGAATTCCGCCGCATCTGGCCGTTCTTCCGCGACCGCCGCATCGACGCCTACGGCGACCTGACGCGCCGTCTGCGCGACTGACCTTCCGCATGTCCTCGCCTCGCTCCCTCGGATTCCGCATGCCCGCGGAATGGGAACCCCAGTCCGCCACGTGGCTCTCGTGGCCGTCCAACACCGCGCTCTGGCCCGGACATTATGACCTGATCCCGGCGAAGTTCGCCGAGTTCGCCGCCGCGATCGCGCGCTTCCAGCCGGTGAAGATCAACGCCGCGGGCAAGCTGCGCGCCGAAGCCGAGCGTGAGCTCAAGGCCGCGAAGGCCGACCTCTCCGTCATCGAGCTGACCGACATCGCGACGGACGACGTCTGGTGCCGCGACCATGGCCCGATCTTCGTGAAGAACGACCGGACCAAGGAGCTCGCGCTCACCGACTGGGAATTCCACGGCTGGGGCGGCAAGTTCGAGGCCTCGCTCGACAACCAGGTCCCGGGCAAGATCGCCGCGAAGCTCGGCGTGAAGAAGTTCAGCTACCCGTTCGAACTCGAAGGCGGCGGCATCGAGGTCTCCGGCGACGGCCTGCTCCTGACCACCGAGGCCGTGCAGAACAATCCGAACCGCGCCGAAGGCCGCGACGACGCCGCGTTCCACGCCGCCATCCGCGAAGGCCTGGCGATCGACGACATCCTCTGGATCGGCGAAGGCCTGGCCAACGACGACACCGACGGCCACATCGACAACCTCGCCCGCTTCATCGCGCCGCGCGCGATCCTCGCCGTCAGCGAGACCGACAAGGCCTCGCCGAACTACGCGCCGATGCAGGAGAACCTGCGCCGCCTGCGCGAGATGCGCCCGCGCGGCCAGCGCCTCGACATCCTCGAGCTCCCGCTGCCCAAGCCCATCCGCCTCGCCGGACGCGACCTCCCGCCGAGCCACGCGAATTTCCTCATCGTCAACGACGCGGTGCTCGTCCCGCTCTACGGCCAGGATTCCGACAAGGTCGCCATGGGCGTCATCGGCGACTGCTTCCCCGGCCGCAAGATCGTCGGCATCGACTGCCGCGTCCTGCTCATCGAAGGCGGCGCGCTCCATTGTCTCAGCCAGCAGCAGCCGGTGTAAGCGCGGCAGAGCCGCGAGGGGGCACGTGGGCACGGTGACATGGGGCGCAGCGTTAGGTGATCAGTTGAACAGTGGGCCCGCTGGCCAGAGGGCAGCACTAGCTGGCAGGTTGACATGTTGGCATGTAGGCAAGGAAGGCAGCGGAGAAGCCGCGGGAGCTTGGTGCCGGCTGCCGATGGCTGAATGGCTGACTCCCGAGCGGCTGATGCCCGGGTGGCCGTCACCTGTCACCCGAAACAAAATGTCCGCAGCCAACTTCCCGGCTTCCGGTCTCCCTTTGAGCCGCGTGATTCCTCTGGCCCGCTGATCAACCGATCAACGGGCCGACTTCTCTCCGCCCGGCTTACTTCTTGGGCTTCAGTTTCGCCGCGCAGCCGCAATCGCCTGCGCAACCGCCTTCCTTACGACGACGCGCGGCGGCCAGCCAGCGACGGGCGAGCCAGCCGACGGCCACGCCCACGACGGCGCCCACGATGACGGCTTCGAGGTTCATGTGAGGCGGATGACGACCTGGTAGACGGCCATCGAGACGACCCAGGCGAGCGTCGTCATGTAAAGGAACGAACCCGCGGCCCACTTCCAGCCGCCGGTCTCCTGGGCGAGCGTGGCGATCGTCGGGCCGCACTGCGAACACAGCGCGAAGAAGACCATCAGCGCGAGCACCGCGGCCAACGAGAAGATCGGGCTGCCGGCGCGCGGTCCCTCGGACCACTTGGCGTCCTGCATCGCGCGGCGCAGGTCCTGGCTGTCGGCCTCGGCGCCTTCGCCGACGGAATAGGTCACGCCGAGCGTGGAGACGATCACCTCGCGGGCCGGGAAGCTCGCCAGGACGCCGACGGTGATCTTCCAGTCGAAGCCGCACGGATCGAAGATCGGCTGCACGGCCTTGCCGAAGCGGCCCATGTAGGACTGCTCGACATAAGCGGCTTGGACGCGGGCCTGCACCTTCTCGGCGGATTCGGCCGGATGCGCGGCACGGACGCGTTCGGCCACCGAGGCGTCGCGCGGGAAATAGGAGAGCGCCCAGACCACGATCGTGATGGCGAAGATGACCGTGCCGGCCTTGGACACGAACTCGGCGGCGTTCTGCCACATGCGCCAGACGACGTCGCGGGGCTTGGGCATCTGGTAGCGCGGGAGCTCGAGGACGAACGGCTGCGGCTTCACCTTGAGGACGAGGCGGGTGAGCACGAAGGCCGTGGGCACGGCGAAGACCAGGCCGACGCAGTGCATGCCGACCATCACGAGGGACTCCCAGCCGGGTCCGTAGAGCGGACCGATGAAGGCCGCGCACATGAGCGCGTAGATCGGGAAGCGCGCCGAGCAGCTCATGAACGGCACCACGAAGGCCGTCGCCAGACGGGCCTTGGGGTCTTCGATCGTGCGCGTCGAAAGGAGGCTGGGGATCGCGCAGGCGAAGCCGGAGAGCATCGGCACGAAGCTCTTGCCGTTGAGTCCGCACCAGCTGAAGAGGCGATCCATGATGAACGCGGCGCGCGCCATGTAGCCGCTGTCCTCGAGGATGCCGATGAAGAGGAACAGGATGAGGATCTGCGGGAGGAAGACGAGGAACGCGCCGACGCCGCCGAGGATGCCGTCGGCGACGAGGCTCTGCAGCATGGGATGCGCCGCGAGCGACGGAGCCACGACGCCCTTGGTCCAGTCGACCGCCGTCTGGATCCAGTCCATCGGGAACTTCGCCAGCCAGAAGACGGACGCGAAGAAGCCGAGCATGATGCCCAGGAAGAGGATCGGCCCAAGCACGCGGTGCAGCAGCAGCCGGTCGACGGCGGCGGTGCGGCCGGCCTTGCCGAGTCCTTCGGTGACGACGCCTTCGAGCACCGTGCGGAGCCAGGCGTAATGCACGAGCGGCTCGGCCGCCATCGGGTTGTAGCCGGAATTACGGACGCGCTCGCGGGCGGAGCGAAGCGGCTTTTCCCGACGCTCAACCGTCCAGCCGAGCCGGTCGGCGGTCGAAGGATTGGTGTCGAAGAGCAGACGCTGGGCGTCGGCGGCGGTGATCGCCTTGCCGGTATCGGAAGAAGCGGTCTCGGCGACGTCGGCGAGCGCGCCCGCGATATCCGCCGGCCAGGCCACGCGCTTCATCGGCGCGCGACGCGTGAGCGCTTCGCTGAGTCCGCGGCGTACTTCCGGGATGCCTTCGCCCTTCCAGGCGGATGTGAGGATCACGGGCACGCCTCCGAGACGGCGCGACAGCAGCTCGGTGTCGATGCGCAGGCCTTGCTCCTTGGCGACGTCGGCCTGGTTGAGGACGAGGACGACAGGCAGGCCGAGTTCGGCGACCTGGGAAGCGAGGAAGAGATTGCGGAGCAGGTTGGTCGCGTCGACGACGAGCACGACGGCGTCGGGGCGGCGGTCGCCGGCGATGTTACCCGACAGCGCATCTATGACGACCTGTTCGTCAGGCGAGGCGGCCGCGAGGGAGTACAGTCCCGGCAGGTCGACGAGCTCGACCTTCTGGCCGTCACCGAGGTCACACGTGCCGGACTTACGGGCGACGGTGACGCCGGGGTAATTGCCGACGCGCTGACGCAGGCCGGTCAGGGCGTTGAAGAGGGTCGACTTGCCGGTGTTGGGATTGCCGACGAGCGCGACCAAGAGGCCTGCTTCAGGGGAGCTCACGGCTGGCGCGGTCGCTGGATGGGACAATCGGCGGAGACGTCGACGATGAGGTTTTCGGCCTCGGCCAGACGGAGGCTGACGACCTGGCCGCCGAACTCGATGGCCAAGGGGTCGCCCAGCGGAGCCTTACGGACGAGCTTCAAGACCATCCCCGGGAGGAGCCCCAAGGCCATCAGACGCTGATCCACCCCGCGCTCGGGATTGAGCGAGGCCAGCTTCCCGAATTGACCGGGCAGAAGTTGGGATAGCGGGGTCACGCTAATTGAGATTGAGTCTCAAAAGTAGGCCTCCTCCCCCCTTTGTCAACGCGGACCCTCATTCTATCGGGGATTCGTTTACGACTGCCCCTCCCCCACCCGCCTCCTTATAACGCCCTCGATGCACGAGCTGACCCCAGACGCCGAATCCCCGGCCCGGCACACCGAGCGGGACCACGGGGGCATCGGCGGCCACCCGCGGGGGCTGAGCATGTTGTTCTACGCCGAGATGTGGGAACGGTTCTCCTACTACGGCATGCGGGCGCTGCTGCTCCTGTTCATGATCACTCCGCTGGCGATGGGCGGACTCGGGTTCGACCAGAAGTTCGCGGCTCAGGTCTACGGCAACTACACCATGGCGAGCTACATGGTCTGCATCCTCGGGGGCTACCTGGCGGACAACTTCATCGGCGCGCGGCGCGCGGTCCTCATCGGCGGCCTGATCATCACCGCCGGTCATTACTCCCTGGCGTTCGACTCCCTCCCGACGTTCTACGCCGGCCTGATCCTGATCGCGCTCGGCACCGGCCTGCTCAAGCCGAGCATCAGCACGCTGGTCGGCGGGCTCTACTCGCACGGCGACACGCGACGCGACGCCGGCTTCTCCCTCTTCTACATGGGCATCAACCTCGGTGCGTTCGCCGCGCCGCTGGTGGTCGGCTGGCTCGCGCAGAGCGAAGCGTTCCGCACGATGCTGTCCGGATGGGGGCTCGACCCGACCCACAGCTGGCACTGGGGCTTCGGCGCGGCGGGCATCGGCATGACCTTCGGCATGATCGTCTACCTGCGCCGTCTGCATTGGCTGTCGCACATCGGTCATGCGCCCGCGCCGGA
>JACCDM011972685.1_pt1 | contig 10412 bp, 4 predicted proteins | sample 7445851 | NCBI WGS metagenome assembly JACCDM01 (sample SAMN15323438, study PRJNA562643) | freshwater metagenome | isolation source: river surface water | place: USA:Blue River Watershed | collected 2017-08-16
GCATCCAGTAAAGCTTGCGCTCTAGCACCTGTTCCGCCCAAAGCTTCTGCTTCCATCAAATAGGTATCGGCCAAACGAATTACATACGAATTTTGTCTGTAATTCAATACCGGTTCACCTGTGCCTGTAGTAACATCAGAACGTCTTGGAATAAATTTATTCAAGAAATAACCCGTGTCTTGATAACCGCCAATGTAAGATGCTTTACCTCTAGTTTGCAAGTCTTTCATATCTAAAACTGTTGCAGCAAAACGGGGATCTAGTTTAATAAAATCATAAAAGTCTTGTGTAAAAACATTAAAACTCCAACCGGATGGTAAATCTGGTGCGTCAGAAGCAATTTTAGAATAGGTTCTTGGCCCACACATTACATTCGTTGAATTTCCTTCATCAACTCCATTTCCCCAATTTTCCCATCCGATACTAGAAGCGTTGGTATGAGCAACTTCTAAAATGGATTCCGTATTGAATTTATTATTTACAGTCCATAAATCTGCGAAATTTGCCAATAATCGATATCCATATTGACTAGTTCCACCTGGTGTTCCATTTACAGCAGCTAATTCTGTAGCAGCTTGCGAATTTTTATTTTGATATAAATACACTTTACCTAATAAAGCACGCGCAGCACCCTTAGTAAAACGAGCGGATTCTGCAGCAGAAACAGTTGTTGGTAAATTAGTAATTGCTTCTGTCAAATCTTTTTCAATTTGAGCATAAACTGCAGTTGGATTAGCCTGAACAACGGTGTAAAATTCCGAAGAAGACATTGGTACAGTAATTAATGGAATGTTTTTAAACATTCTAACTAAATTAAAATAATAATTCGCACGCAAAGCTTTTGTTTCGGCAGTATAACGATCTATCAACGCAGCATCCATTGGAACAGAAGCTAACTTCGTTAACAAATAATTTGCTCTAAAAATCCCTTGATAATGATCATTCCACAAACTAGAAGGCATAATATTTGCATTAATTGTGTAGTTTGAAAACCCTTGGATTCCAGCTCCATCTGTAGCTCCACCACCACCTGCATAATGATCGTCAGAACCTGCATTCATCATGGTAATCATATTCTCAAAACCCCCTGAATTTTTTCTCATGATGTCATAAACAGCAACTAATCCAGCAAAGGCTTGTTCTTGATTTTGATAGTAATTACTCTCCAGATTAGTTCCTTTAGGCTCCACATCTAAATACTCTTTAGAACATGAACCTAATGATATAACTGCGGCAGTTACAAAAGATAATAATTTAATATTTATTGTTTTCATAATTTAATTTATATTAAAATTGAACATTTGCACCAAACATGAAAGTACGTGCTTGAGGATAATATCCTCTATCAATACCTAAAATATTTCCGCCAATTTCTGGGTCAAAACCTGTATACTTAGTCAACGTAAGTAGGTTTTCTCCAGTTACATAAAAACGAACTTTTTGTGCTCCTACTTTATTTACAAAACTTGATGGTAAAGTATATCCTAATTGAACTACTTTAAGACGGATGTAATCTCCTTTTTCTAAATAAAAATCAGAAGAATTTCCAAAATTTCCATTAGTATCATTGTTTGTCAATCTTGGATACGTAGTAGAAGTTCCTGGGCCTGTCCATCTAGATAATGCTTCCGTTTGATAATTAGCATTCAAAATATCCAATCGTCTTATCCCTTGGAAAATATGATTTCCTGTTGCTCCTTGAGCAAAAGCCATCAAATCAAATCCTTTGTATTCTAGATTTAAAGTCAAACCAAAAGTAAATTTAGGAAGTGGACTTCCTAAAAATTGCTTATCATCATTAGTAATGGCGCCATCACCATTAGTATCTGTCCAACGGAAATCTCCAGGACGTGCATTTGGTTGAATTAAACCACCTGCTGAATTGGTATAAGCATTAACTTCATCTTGAGTTTGGAAGATTCCTGCAGTTTTAAAACCATAAAAGGAATTGTAAGATTGACCCACTTGTGTTCTAGTAATTTCTCCCATTGATTGAAATCCTGCCACACCATTAGTAATAAATTGTTTTCCTTGCCCTAAGAATGTAACCTCATTTTTAAGATAAGATACGTTACCATTAGCAGAGAAATTAAATTCTCCCATTTTTTTACGGTAACCTAATTCTACCTCGATACCTTTATTTTCCATGTCAGCAACATTTCCTAAAGGACTACCCGTTGCTCCTACATAACCTGGTAAATCAACATATTGAAGAATTCCAATTGTTTTTTTGTTGTAATATTCAACAGTTAAATTCAAGTCGTTGAATAATTTGGCATCAAATCCAACGTTAAACTGAGAAGTTTCTTCCCATTTCAAATCAGGATTAGAAGGTGCACTAGGACTATTTCCAGAAGATATAGTAGAACCTGCACTACCAAAAGTATAGTTACGACCACCATCAATTAAAGCTAAGAAACCATTAGCAGCAATGGCATCATTTCCAACTACACCATAACCTCCTCTAATTTTAAGGGAGTTTACTATCTTATTTTCTTTCCAAAAACCTTCTTTAGAAACTACCCATCCCGTTGAGAAAGATGGAAAAATTCCAAATTTATTATTAGGTCCAAAATTTGAAGAACCGTCACGACGAATAATACCTGTAAATAAGTATTTTTCATTGAAAGCATAATTCAAACGAGAAAATAATGAAGTTACTCTATGTTCCTGAGTTGTATAAGATGCTCCAACACGTTGTGCAGTTGGCAAAGGAAAGTTGAAAGATGCTTCTCTATAATCGTTAACTGGTAAATTAGTATGAGCTACATAAGAACCTCTTGTATTATTATCAATATAAACCCCTTGACCAACTAATACAGTAAAATCATGTGAACCAATATTTTTAGTATACGATGCTGTGTTCTCAATATTCCATGCAAATGTTTGATTAGTGGCACGAGTCAAACTATTTTGAGAAGACAATACTGTAGGACTTAAATAAAATTTAGGTGTAAATGCCTCATCACCCCAATAGGCTATTTTACCTCCCATAGAAGATCTAATTTTAAGATTTTCGATTGGTTTGATTTCAGCAAAAACATTTCCTATAAAATCGTCAGACCAATTGTAGTTTCCTAAACGTGTATTTACGTAGGCAACTGGATTTGACATTTCTTGTCCCACTATAGAAGAAATACCGTAAGGATTTCCATTAGCATCTCTAAAAACAGGATTGCTTGTATAAATAGATGAATTAGCTACAATAGGATCTGTAATTACAACGGGAGTAATAGGATCTAAATTCAAAGCTGAACTTAATGGACCTCCAAATTCACTATTAGTATTACCTAAACCTACACCTTTTTGATGTGTATAACCCAAAGTTTGACCTATTTGAATTTTTTTACTCAAATTATGAGTGGAGTTCAAACGAATACTTTTCTTATTGAAATTAGAAATTGGTTTTGAAACAATACCTTGTTGATCTTGAACACTAAATGAAGCAAAAAAAGTAGAAATATCATTTCCACCACTAAAACTAACTTCATGATTAGAACGTTGTGCATCATTACTGAAAATTTGTTTTTGCCAATCAGTTCCTTTACCTAAACTAGTTAAATCAGAATATAAAATTGGACCACCTCCTGCAACAGATTTCTCGTTCATCAAAGCACCATATTGTGTAGCATTTAATAATTTAAGGGTTTTTTCTGGAGCAGAAACACCAGTAAACCCAGTATAATTAACACTAATCTTACCCGATTTTCCTTTCTTAGTTGTTACTAAAATAACACCTGAAGCAGCACGCGCACCATAGATAGCCAAAGAAGCAGCATCTTTAAGCACTTCGATAGATTCAATATCAGATTGATTAACAAAACCAATTCCTCCAGAATCTACAATAACACCATCAACAACCCATAAAGGATTATTTCCTCCATACGTATCAAAAGTGGTTAAACCTCTAACACGCACTGTTGAAGCGGCACCTGGCTGACCCGATTGTGCAGCAATAGTAACACCAGAAACTCTACCTTGAAGTGTTTGTTCAATTCTACCATTAGGTACTTTCTCTAAATCTTTTGCTTTAACGCTAGAAATTGCACCAGTTACAACACTCTTCTTTTGAGTACCATACCCAACTACAACAACTTCATTTAAATCTTGAGATTGCGACTTTAACTTAAAAGTTAATGACGTTTTACCATTAATGGATTGTTGAATAGAAGCATATCCAATATAACTTACAACTAAAACACCATTTTTAGGAGCTTTAATTTCAAATGCTCCATCAAAATCTGATGTTGTTGCCTTGGATGTCCCTTTCAATAAAACGGTAGCCCCTGGAATAGACAAACCATTATCATCATACACTTTCCCCTTTACGACAAGATCTTGTGCTTGTGCATAAATAGAGAAAAACAAAGAAAAAAAACAAAAAATAAATAATTTCGTTAATTTCATTTTTCTAAAATTTTGGTTAATTAATTAGTAATATGGCACAATATTATTGTAATTATTTTTAATAAAAGAAAAAATAATCTATACAAAAACACATCAAATGCTAATTTTAGAAAATACAAAAACACATCAAAAAAATTATAACAATTTCATTGTCAATTTTTTAAAAAAATAATAAATATATTTGTAAAAAAATAAAATCTGAAAGTAACTTACAAATGGCAATTTGAATTAAATTAGCAAAAATTGAACTTTTCTACTTCTGTATTTTACAAAATTTAACTATGAAAATCATAAAAAGAAACTCTTTTCTTGTATTTTTCCTATTACTTCACTCTGTATTTGTAGGCCAGGTGAAAAGCATTGGTATTCCAGAAATTAGAAACTACAAAAGGACAGATTATAAGGGTGGTACCCAAAACTGGAATATAGACCAAGACGCTAATAATAATTTATATTTCGCCAATAATGATGGAATGTTTATGTTTGACGGAACCGTTTGGTCCAAATATGAACTACCTAACAAATCCGTTGTCCGATCTTTAAAAACGCATTCGTCTGGAAAAATATTCGTGGGGGGGTATAATGAATTCGGTTATTTCAAACCAAATAGTAATGGAAAATTGGTCTATTTTTCATTATCTAAATTCCTGAAGAATAAGAATACTATTTCAATTGACATTATTTGGAAAATACATCAACTCAAAAACGAAATAATTTTTCAATCGTTTAATGCAGCCTATATCTTTAAAAACAATCAGTTAAAAATTATAAAAGCACCTACTCGATTTCAATTCTCTTTTCTTGTAAAAAACACATTATATTTTCAAGATATCAATAAAGGTATTTTAAAATATAGAAATGGAAATTTAACTGCAATTCCAAACTCTACTTTACTCAACAATACAGAAATTTGGGGGATGTTTCCAATTGATAATAAAATAATTATAAGCACATTAGACAAGGGACTTTACATTTATCAAAATAACAAAATTGCACCTTGGGATACCGATGCAAATTGGTTCATTAAAAAAAATAGTGGCCTTGGTGGTGTTGCAATGAAAAACAATCATCTCGTACTGAATTCAGTTGTAGATGGAGTAATTATTTGTGATCGAAATGGGAAAATCATTCAACATATCAACCGAAAAAAAGGCCTACAAAACAACACCTCTTTAACGTCATTTATCGATAAAAATGAGAACCTTTGGTTAGGATTAGACAATGGAATATCTTTTTTAAATGAAAATTCTCCATTTACATTTTTTGGGTCGAGTTACAATTTAAGTACAGTTTATGCTACTATTGTACATAAAGAAATATTATATGTTGCTACCAACCAAGGCGTATTTTACCATCGATGGAGCATCCCCTTCAGAGAAGAGGATTTTCAACTTATAAATGGTACAGAAGGCCAAGCTTGGAACCTACAACTTATAAATGGTACTTTATTTTGCGCCCATAATAGAGGTGCATTTATATTAAATGGCAATTTGATATCACAGACACTAGACAGTACTGGATACTGGAGTTTTAAAGGTGTTCCGGGCAAACCTGATAAGATAATTGCCTCTAACTACAATGGTTTTTCTCTATTAGAAAACAGGAATGGAAATTGGGTGTTAATAAATCAAATAAAAGGATTTTCAAAATCTGTAGGTGAATTTGAGCTTTCCAATACTAATTTATGGGTTAAGAAAGATGAGAATTTATTCCAATTAAAATTAGACTCGAATTACTCTAGATTTATAAGTATAAAAACACACAAGAAGCTATCTGAAAAAGACAGTGGGATTACCAGTGTTCAGCGGATAAAGAACTCAGTTGTTTTTCAATATAATAATCATTTTTACACCTACTCAGAAAAGAAAAACAAATTTGAACCCAATATGTTTTTGACAAAAATATTTCAAAAAATTCCAAAAACTAACACGATTGTGGAAGATAAGGCTGGAAATATTTGGTATGTTGTTAAGGAGACATTAGGGGTTTTAAAAAAGACACCAAATGGAACATACACAAATACTAGTAATCCGTTTCTCAATTTCACACAATATCTAGTATACAATAATCTATCAATTAATACCTTAGATTCTAAAAATATATTTATTGGACTTACCGATGGATTAGTACATTATGATTCCAATCAGTTAAACAACATCAACAGCAAACCAAAAGTATTTATTCAAGATTTCACAACTCAAGAAACTACAATTTACAATAGTTCAAATACATCTGTTGATAAAAAATAACCATCCCATACGCTTCCAATTTCGTGAAATTTAGATTTTCATCTCCGACATTTGAAAATGTTGAAAATATAAAATATTCATACAAATTAAACGGATTTGACGAGGAATGGAGTAACTGGTCGTCGGCAACAATTAAAGAGTATACAAATCTTAGAGAGGGAAAATATACAATGAATGTTAAAGTCAAAAATAGTTTTGGAATTATTTCAGACACCGCATCCATACCCTTTACAATTTCACCTCCTTGGTACAGACATTTTATTGCTTATCTATTTTACTTGATATTGATTGGAGCAACTATTCGTGTTATTCGGGATAGAATTAAAATTAAAATTCGAAGAAATAAATATTACGAAACAATAGAACAACGTCGATTGTACTTAGAAAAAGAAGCTAGAATCCGTCAAGAACAATTTAATTTAGAAAAAGAAATTGAAAAATTAAATAATGACAAACTACAGCTCAATTTATTAGCAAAAGATAAAGAACTGGTAACCAATTCACTACAGGTGGTGAAAAAAAACAAAATCTTGAATGGTATAATTCAGCGATTGAAAGATATAGACACCTCTACTTTTGATGAAACTAATAAATTTCAATTTGAAAAATTACGTAAAAGCATCCTTAAAGAAGTGAATTCGGATAAAAGCTGGAAGGATTTAGAAAAGCATATAAAAAATGTACACTTTGAATTTTTAAAACGGCTAAAAGAAAAACATCCGACAATTTCTCCGAGAGAATTGGATTTGTCAACCTATTTATTGATGAATATGTCAACAAAAGAAATCTCTGAAATTATGAATATTTCAGGAGGTGGAGTAGAACTTGCTCGTTATCGTTTAAGAAAAAAATTAGAGCTTGAAAAAAAGGAAAGTTTAACCGGATATTTAATGCGAATATAAAATAGATCCACTAAAATAAGTCCCACTATATTTCCAATAAATCCAAAGCTCGTTCTAAAGCCATTCCCCTAGAGCCCTTAATTAAGATAGTGCTGTCGTTAATTTTTTGTTTATTTAAATACGTTGCTAATTCATCAAAAGTTGCATGAAAATGGAAATTTTTTGCTTCTAAATTATGGGCAAAAAAATCAGCACCAACAAAATGAAAATCAATTTCATTTTGATTAGACAAAGAATCTACAATTTGTTTGTGTTCGTATAGACTTTCATCCCCTAATTCAAACATATCTCCTAAAATGGCCATTTTATTTGGGCGATCTAACTGTTTGAAATTTTCAATTGCTACAGCCATACTACTTGGATTGGCATTGTAAGCATCTAAAATGATTTGGTTTGTTCCTTTAGCAATCATTTGTGATCGATTGTTTTCTGGAATATACCCTTCTAAAGCGGCCTTGATAGACGCATTAGGAACTTCAAAGTAATTACCGATTGCTATGGCAGCATTTATATTATTAGCATTATAAAGGCCAATTAAATGCGAGGTTATTTTCAAATCTTGAAATTCGACAGTTACGAATGGATTTGCAGTAACTTTAGTAATCGAAACATTAGCCGCCGTTGTATTAAGTCCAAAAGTAAACTGATTTATAGATCGCGTTTTTTCAACTTGAATTCTATCTTCCAAATTAACGAAAACTAATTTATTATTTTTGAACAGATAAGAGTACATTTCACTTTTGCCTTCTATAACTCCTTCAACACCTCCAAAACCTTCTAAATGTGCTTTGCCAAAATTAGTAATATAACCAAAATCAGGCTGGGCTAATTCACACAAAAACTCAATTTCTTTTTTGTGATTGGCACCCATTTCTACAATCCCAATTTCTGTTTCAGACGTAAAAGAAAGTAAGGTCAATGGAACTCCTATATGGTTGTTTAAATTTCCTATGGTAGCTTTGGTAGTATACTTTGAAGAAAGTACCGAATAAATCAGCTCTTTGGTAGTCGTTTTACCATTACTTCCTGTAAGGGCGATGATTGGTAATTTTAAATAATTTCTATGATACTGCGCTAATTGCTGTAGTGTTTTAAGACTATTTTTTACCAAAATAGTTCTGTCATCAATACAGTAATTAGAATTGTCTACTATAACATAGGAGGCGCCTTTTTCTAGAGCTTCTTTAGCAAAAGTATTGGCGTCAAAATTATCGCCTTTTATGGCAACAAATAACGAATTAGGTTGAATTTTTCGGGTATCAATTGAAACCGATGTGCATTTTAAAAATACTTCGTGAATTTTTGCAATATCCATATATTGAAAATTTTAAAAACAAAAAGCCCTAAAAAGGGCTTTTTGTTTAAATGAAATAAAAACTAGTTTCTAGGTCTTTTTTTATTTTGTGATTTTGATCCAACTCTTGACATGGCACATCTAAAACCGATGTAATCTGTTGCCATATCTTCAGGGAAGAATCTTCTTTGTGCAGGATCTAACCAATAAGCTCTATCTCGCCAAGAACCTCCTTTAAAAACTCTTGCTTTGTCATTAACCAATGTAGTTCTCTTATTTGATACATCATAACCTGAAGGCATTCCTAAACTATCTCTTTTTAATGTATGTTTTGGGGAATTGTACATATTTTTAGGATCTTTAGTAGATTCTGAAGATCCAAACTTGTATTCTTTACTTGATTGTTGATCACCATCTCTGTAATTCAAGTTGTTACTTTTGTCAAAATTTTGTCTTAAATAAGTCTCATTCTTATCAACCGGAACTTGAGCAATTTGACCTGGAAAAGTTCTCGCAATGAGTTTACCATTACTTAAAGTGTCATACTTCATAGTTTCTTTAGTAACAATTTCAGCTTTACCGTCTTTACCAATTTTATTTTTGGTGTATTGATTCCCTCTAAAATAATTAAAATCATTGAATTCGTTGTCAACAATAGGTCTGTACACATCGGCAACCCATTCAGCCACGTTTCCTGCCATATCATATAACCCAAAATCGTTAGCAGGGTATTTTTTTACTTCATTAGTTATATCCGCACCATCATCAGACCAACCTGCAATACCGCCATAATCTCCGTTACCTTGTTTAAAATTAGCTAACTGATCTCCTACTGTTTTTCGTTTTCCAGATCGAGTATCTTGTCCCGACCAAGGATATTTTTTTTGTCCCTTGTATACATTGTACTCTCTTTGTCCAATATCGGCTGCTGCAGCATACTCCCATTCAGATTCTGTTGGCAATCTATATTCTGGCAATAATAAACCCGATGAACGTTGCACATAAATATTTTTAGGCGGAATTACTTTTCCATCTTTACCAGTTTTAGTTCCTTTGGCTGCAGAACCTTTTCTACCTTTCAATACAATTTTTTCATCACCACCATAAGATAAAGATGGAGAATTAAAATACGTTTCTGTATTAAATGAATTTTCTGCAGTTACATCTAAAGTTTTAGCATCTTTTTTCAAGAATCCATTTTTTTCTAACAAAGCTTCGTTAACACGATCTGTTCGCCATTTACTAAATTCATTCGCTTGTATCCAGTTCACACCAACAACAGGATAACTTGCATAAGCAGGATGTCTTAAATAATTATTAGTCATGTTTTCACTGTAGCCTAATCTATTTCTCCACACCAAAGTGTCAGGAAGAGCACCTTCGTATATTTGCTTATAATTTTCTTCAATAGGAGGAAAAACATTTTTTAACCAATTTAAATATTCCAAATACATAAAATTAGTTACCTCCGTTTCGTCCATATAAAAAGACTGAACATGTTGTTGTGTAGGGGAATTATTCCAATCGTGCATTACATCATCTTGTACTTTACCCATTGTA